>Ga0209737_10000920_pt1 | contig 22213 bp, 24 predicted proteins | sample TergutCu122P3_FD_187284 | JGI IMG/M metagenome (GOLD analysis project Ga0209737, IMG submission 187284) | Cubitermes ugandensis P3 segment gut microbial communities from Kakamega Forest, Kenya - Cu122 P3 (SPAdes) (version 2) | ecosystem: Host-associated > Arthropoda: Insects > Digestive system...
TATTATCAATATTTATAATGAAAAAATCCTCATTCAATATTCCATTCGGTCCTCCGGCATATTCGACCCGGATCTTTAGGAACATCATATTCCCCACGGTTTCAACCACTTCACCTTTGACAGTCAGCTCAAAACTCGTTACTGTAATAAAATTTCCCATGTTTTCGTCACTCCTTGCTTTCTATGATGTTATTATATGTAAATGTCGTTTTTTCGTGCCTTTTGTAATATTTAAGTCACCTTTGTCGATTTTTTGCATAAGATATCAAAAAAAGGTAGGTTTTAAGATGGTAATAAATGAAGCTCAAGTACCATTGGAAAAAGGTGACGTGGATTTTCCTTGTATCGAGTTTACCAAAGTGGGGACTTATCACTTCAAAATAAAGGAAATCACCCAATCCGGTAATGGATGGGAAACAGATCCAAGAGAGTTTCCGGTAATAGTAATTATCACTGATGAAAATGGTAAATTAAAAGCAACAGTGGAATATCCGGATGGATACCCGGAATTTACAAACAATTACAAACCGGAAGCAGTCTGTGTTCCGCTCACCGCAAAAAAATGTGCTACCGGAGCGCCATTAAAAGAAGGGCAATTCGAATTTGGTGTTTATGATGAAACCGGAAGATTAGTTTGCACTGCCAAAAATGAAGCACCATATTAGGATTGAACAGGTTAAGTTTATGAAGCATGCAAAATGTAAGGTTTTGTTCCCGGAATTATGCTTTACTAAAGTGGGGAAGTATTATTATACAATGCGGGAAATCACGCCTTCCGGTAAGGGTTGGCAGACAGATCCCAAGGAATACCGGGTGGTCATCTCTGTCACCCAGAAAAAAGATGGAAAAATGGAAGCTTCTGTCGATTATCCTGACGGCTTCCCCGTTTTTGAAAACTGCTATTGTCCGCCTCCGCCTTGTTGTAAATGTTGCAAATGCTATAAGTTAAAATGTTGTGAATTTAAGTGCTGTGAGCCATGCAATTGCGGATGTTGTGAATGTTGTGAGTGTCGCTCAAAAAAGTGTTGCTGTTGTTAGAATGTGCCTATGCCGGGCGCACATAAAGAAGGGGGTAAGCTTAACCGCTTGCCCTCTTTAGCTCCAAAAGTATTTTGTGGGCTGCCCGTAGATTAAGTTCCTCAATTTGCTCCACCAGTTTTTCTGTTCCGGGAACTGTGCGCAGCTCATCCACCAAATCCAGGCATCCGGGATCCAAATGTTCAAGTTTATGTAATAGTTTTTCAAATAAAACCAAAACCTGCCTTGAATCAAGTGGTTTGATATTTTTTTGTGATTTTTCATATAGGGGTTTCAATTCTGCAAGAACAAAAGATAATTCCGCTTCAAGCCGTTCCAAAACTTCTTTTGGGACAGAACTTCCGGTTTTCAAAAGCTTTTCGACTAGCTCAGCGATTTCCTGCAGTGCAAATTTTTCGATATGTCCGGCATTTCCTTTCAGGCTATGGGATAGTCTATGTGCCAATATGGTATCACCGGAAGCAATCGCTTCTTCGATTTCGTTGTACTTATTTTGATTTTTTTGCACAAACATGATTTGCAATGTCTCTTGCATTTCGTTTGTTTGGTTTATATTTTCCATATTTTCAGCATAGCAAAATTTCTTTTTGCGGTCAAGTTTTGCGGATTTGCTACCTTTTAGCGAAAAAAGTAGCAATTATGTAACTATTAGAAGTACCAAACTTATTATCTGTTAAAATATAGATGTATAATTATGTTCCCAAATGGGAGGTTTTGTAAGTGCTAAGACCATCGAAACGGAAAAACAAGCGTGTGTCCATACACACGAAAAGACAGGGAGCGGGCATTATCTTGATGATGCTCTGCTTCGTGCTTGCCGGGTCTGTTTATTTTGTGCTTGCGCAACCGGGTATTACCAAAGTGGAAGAAACTTACTGCGGCTTTGAAGCGCATATTCATGGTGCCGACTGTTATAAATCTGTCCTTCACTGCGGTCAAAGTGATGATATTAAAAACAACGCCTTGCATATTGCCGCTTGTTATGACATGGTATCACAGTTTGTTTCACGCAATCTATTTTGTAACGAACAGGAAATCCTTTCCTGCCAATGTTCGGAAGATGAATGCAATTGCCAATTTTATTCACACACCGATGGATGTTATGAAGATTTGTATGAAGATATCCAAGTACAAAATTGCCATAGTAGTTGTGAACCGCCAAGGCATATACATACTGAATCATGTATTGAGTTGGAGTTGATTTGTGAAATTGAATTACATGAGCATGACGAAACGTGTGTACTTATGTGCGAAGATTACTGTATGGGTGATTGCTGGGTATGTTTTTCCCCATCATGTTGTGATTATTGTGTTGAAGGAATAGTTCTCTGCGAAGAAGAATGTGGAATGACTTTATGTAAAAACAGCGTCGAGCTTTTCTGCCGCCTGATAGAATGTGCCGGCGCCAATTGTGAATATGAAATAATGTGCTGTCTCGAATGTTGCGCGATGGGCATGCTCTTAAGTTTTAGTTTCAGCGACCGTTCCTGCCTGAATAACTATGTTTTTGAAAAACCGACGGTGCTTGATCAATACAACCGCGTTCTTCCGGCAGAAGCTGTAATTAATAAAAACCATACTTACACCTTGGCGATTTCCTTCCGGGAGAGGGCAAATTTTCAATTTGCGTACAATAGTGACGGATACTTGGTTTATGATATGCCGGAGGGTGTGAAATTGCCGAATATATCAACCCCGATCCCCATCCCCGGGGCAAACGGCAAAAAAATCGGCGAGTTCACAAATTATATTGTTGATTCCGTTAAATCCGAAACCCAGCTTGCCATTAAGTTTGACAAAGTAGATATCAATGGTAATCCCATCGCTGTCAATTTCATCGACTTCTATATTAATGCCGTATTCTCGATTAATATTCCCTTCCAATTTACTGACGAAGGGGAAATCGATTTCGGGATGGATCTCATAATCAGGGTCAAATTTGGCTCCGGTCATCCTATCCTCAAAAAAACGCAAGTACTTAACTGGCACGACCATACCCTTACGGCATACGACATCGCCAGCATAAACTACACCTTGACCATTACCGCCGACTCCGGTCCGGTTACAATCAATAGTATTGGCAATCTTGCGCACGGTATCGCGGCGAATAACGATACTCTTGAATTTTGGGATGGTGATGTGAATCTAAGTGATTTTACTTCTCTAATAGTGCGGGTAAACGGACTGATTGTTCCCAGCAGTAATTATACAATTGTGGCTAACGGAAAATCACAGGAAATAGTTTTCAATCCGGGTCACGAAGTTTTACTACTGGAGGGGCAGGAAATGGTTGTTACTTATACCCTACAGCTGCGCAACCCCCTGCGCAAACTGTTCGGTGACCCCCACCCCGGCCACTTCCAATTCACTACCCGCGATACATCTACCGTTGTATACAACCAAACTCTCGAAAATCCGGAAGGATTTACCGAGGATATCTTTGTTAATACCTGGTTAAGCCGTCAGTTCCTTAGGAAAAACGGGATGATTCAGACTATTCCGACCAACTTTATCGCATGGACAATTGAAGTGGGTAACGGTTCTCCGGTTGCTGAGCAAAGACGGCTCAATCTCAACGGCGCTGTGATGACAGATACCTTCGATACTGGTACATCAGGCGTTGTTTGGGGAGCTGATCCGGCAGTAACAATCAGACTGTTTTTTGACGGCGCAATGATGGTACCTGATTTTGTAGTCCGACCTTCGGATCTGCCACTTGCCCCTGAGTTTGGGGTGTTTGAATTCCGTGATGACGGCTTCACTTATACTTTCCCTGACCCTGCCTCACCAGCTAACAGCTTACCCAGCAATAGAATTTATAACCGTGCCGAAATCAGATATAATACCGACGACCCCAACCGCGTTTGGGGACTACCGCGGAGAAATACAGTTAATCTTTTGAATGCTACCCAGGCCGCATCAGTTAATGCGACAAGCCCGTTCACTTATATAGATGCCAAGGTTGAATTTTTGAGCGAAACTACGGTTCGCACCACCCATACGATGCGGGTTGCCGCCGGAAACAGGGGTATGATAGTTATCATTCCCATGAGAGCGCTTGTCAACGGCAATGGACTTGCCGCCGAAAGTGCCGGTCATTTTATCCGTATGAATGGATATATAAATAATGTAAAACTTGAAACCGATGATCCGGTACTAAGGGACAATTATGCTTGGGGTTTTAGTGCTGCCGGCGGCGCGGCAAGTAATAGCGAGATTTCGTTCTATTTCAGTGGCGGAACGACTATGCATCCGACTTCAAACCCCAGCCGCTGGCCAACAAACGAAGAGGCTGAGTTCGTTATTTCCTATGATTTAGACTTGAGTGCCCCCTTTATAACAAATGCTGCCCACCCCGGCCGTGCTGCGACAATCGGTGAGCATTTGAAAAATGTCAAAAATGACCGGCTCACCAATACGGATCACATGATATATACCTTTGTCCGTCCCGTTAGGGATGGAGGGCAGCAGCTCGGTAGTGCTTCCGGTGGTGCGCATTGGCCGTTAATTTACAATGTCCCGTTCGCCGATGGTTTGGTCGAAAACAAAATTGTGGATGGTGTACCTACTTTTGACTTACAATTCAGATGGTATGGATTCCATCGTGAAACCAATCATGAGTACAGACGCGCATCCAACGATTATGGGGCTCCCGGTTCCGGCGGTATTAATCCCATGTATACACCGGGTAACGATGCCATCGCCACGATTCATTTTGACCCAAGGCTTGAATACGTACCGGGCAGCTTAAGGATTATGAATTCCAATACGACTTTATCCTCGGGTATGTTCCCTATTCAGGACAGTGCGATGCAGTTAGTGGATAATACGATAATTATCGATTTGGCTTCGGTTATGCCGTTAGTCACAACTCCTCGTGATTTTGAGATTCGTTATAGCTTACGCCTCAAGGAGCTTACTTCCGAGGACGTAGGGACATCGATTTTCTTTGACAACAAGGTTGTATTTTCCGATGTCAAAGGTAATTTTAGCAGGACTTGTGGAAGATCGGGTGATTGTGGTCAAGCTAACTGCTGTGCACTTTGCACGAGATTAATTGCTCCGGTTGAAGATTTGCACTGTTTAAATGGCAGAGGTTGTAATGCAAATGGCTGTCCAAATACCTTTGTCCGCCGATATGCCACCGGTGATTTTTCCAATTACCGCCGTATTGAATGGCGTCCCGAAATCGCCACCAAAACCATGGTACAGGAAGCAAACATCGCCAAATTTGAAGTCGAACTCAATTCCTTCGCTATGAAAATCGGTACCGTAGAGGTTGCTCCCGGAACCAATTTTGTAGTGGTTGAAGACGTTATGAATGAAAATCTCGCCCTCGATATGAAATCAATTAAGGTAGAATTTAAGGTCGGCAATGACTGGATTTTACAACCACCGAAACCCGGCGGTGGACAGCAGCAAAATTTCCCAAGAGAGCCGGAAAAACTGACTGCGCCGAGACCTGAATATCCATATTACTATACCCTGACAGGCGCAAACAAGCTTACTTTCTACCTACCTGACTTGACCGCAGTACGAATCACTTACAATGCCCAGATTATCGGTGACCCCTATGAAACCGTGCGCGTCATGAACGAATTAACCATAAATGGACACTTTAAACCGAAACCAGTTGACCAACCCGTCACCCTTCCACCTCCCAATATGTGGGCAAGGGCAAGCCGTGGAGCATTTGATCTTTATAAAGTTGATGCCAATGACTCCTCCCGGGGTTTGAGGAACGCGCATTTCGCTCTCTACACAGCGATTGAAGTTCCCGGCACGCCTTCTTTCACAACAAGCTGTGGCAAAACTTTCTACCAAGCTCCCACCGAAAAGCCCCTAATAACGGACGCCAACGGTTATGTCAAGGTAGAATCATCTTGGCTGATCCCTGCTGATACAGGAGTCGATGAGTTTGCCGATATACTTTACGCGCTTGTGGAAACCAAAACACCAATTGGATATGAGGTAACTAATGGCGGCATAATCTTCTTCTCTTTTGCACCACAATATGACGCCGCCGGCAAACCAATCCTGATTGAACGCCAACTAGACGGATTACCAATCCTGATCGATGGCCAACCGGTCCTCATTGGTGAGCAATCTATCCGGCAGATCATCTGCGGTATTGTCGTCACCAACGAATCCATGAGAGCAACTTTCGATATTCCCGGACAAAAAATCATCCGCGGTAATACTACTGGCATTGATATCCCGGAATTTGAATTCCGCCTTATGATGGTAAATAATCGAGGAACCATGCTGTTTAACCAAGGACTGGAGGGCGAGCATAGAAATCAATTGACAGTAAAACTTAATCCGGTTACAAAACAATTTGAATTTGTTATTCCCAATTTGGCAATCGGTAAATACTATTTTATCATTTCGGAATTACCTGATGTTATCGAACATTGGACATACGATAATAACACTTATATTGTTGAACTTACTGTATCTCCGGGCATAAATGAAACTGTTCCGCTGGTAAGGACTATCCGCTACCGCCTGATTGATGAAGACGATATGAAAAATCTTGGGGTTATACGGTTTGATAACGATGGCAAAACATGGTATACACTCGGAAGTAATGATCGGATTACGTTTACCAATGTTTACAGTGCCTTTAAAGTAATGCTCCCGGAAACCGGCGGGAAGGGAAGAATTGGCTTCCTGTTGCTTGGGTTGGGGTTGGTGGTTGCGGGGTTTGTGTTAGGGGTCTATCGATACAATCTACGATAATAAGATTGCGGGTCAAGCCCGCAATGACGTCATCGTGAAGTGCAAGCATCTATATAATATAAATTCCAGTCTCACTCACAAAATAAACCGCAATGTATCATACATTACGGCTTTTCCATATTGTGGTCGGTAAGGAAGGCATAAACATCTTGCAGGCACCTTGTGCGGTCGTCAGTGTTCCAACAAACACCTGTGAGAGAACTGCACACAGTGCCGGAAAGAGTTTATGCCTTCCTTACCTCAACACCCTCGACAGCACCTCCCACCAATTCCCTCTACAATACCTTCCCCCTCACCACTACACGTTCGTTACCCCCATATGTACAAGTAAAAAGCGTTATATCATACTCACTATCAACAACTTCCTCAACCGCAGTCGGCATAACTATTTCCAACAAAGTCACTTGATAGGTTATTTCCTCTCCATTAACATCAGTAAAAATAATCAAGTCGCCAGTTTTCAACTTATTTATCCCCGCAAAATGAGACTTATAATTATGAGCTGCAATAACAAGATCATTCCCCACTGCCGAGCCGGAATAACGGCACGGAGTCTCTTTTAATGCCTCATTAGTAAGTGTATTTGCTACCGGCAACTCCAAATTGAGCTTTGGAATACTCAAAATCCCGACATAAGCACGATCATCCATCACCACAAATGAAACCGGTTCCACAGAAGATGCCAAGGAAAATTCCTCCATGTAAACGTCCGCTTGAGTCACATTTATGTGGTACTTAAGGATTTGCGCCCTTTGCTGGGAATATTCAGTTGCCAGACTTTCTTCGATATCATTGGATAACCAAAAACCCGTTGCAAGCATCAGCGAAAGAACACCCAAAGTCATTCCAAATAATGAAACTATTCTTTTCCGTTTCATAGTACACCCAAACACCAGCAAAAAAGTTCCCGTCAAATAAAGAAAAGGAACCGGCCAACGCCTAAGACCAGTCTGCGGCAGCGAAAATGACAAAGGAACCCCGGGGAAAAAAATATCGATTTCATAATACTCATCATCAATATATTCATCCAAAACCGGGTTCTGCGGGTTTCGGTGTGGATTCTGCGGATTAGGATTCGGATTCGGATTCTGCGGATTCTGATTTGGATTCGGGTTCTGCGGGTTTGGATTCGGGTCTTGTGGGTTTGGATCCGGGTCTTGAATGTTTGGATCAGGGGTAGGTTCCGGATCTATTATGAAAGACATCCATTCAATTTTTGGTCTGATAATGCTGTCACAGGGAACTGTAATGGCAAATGGGCTGATTACATGCGTCCCATTTTTTTCATCATCTATATCGCAAAGTATTTTAACTAAATAAAGCCCATATTCCAAATCTTCAAATTGGGCTATTCCATTGACCGTGATTTTTTCCTCATACGAAAGATTTCTTTCTTCCGCATAATCAACCATCTGTTCAACCATAACCTTATTTGCTTCGTTATTCCGGTCATGAAACATTATCTCAATATCCCAGTCATCAACGTACCAGAGCCGGACCGCAAAATCGTCAAAAAGACTGCCGTCACCATCTTTCAACTCAACGGTCAGAATCCCATCCGCCGCGTAAGCCGAAACCGGAACGCAGAATATGCAAATCATTATGAAAAATATGATTACAACAATCTTTTTCAAATTTTGCTCCTTATACTACCTTTTCTTATATTCTCTTACAATACGTACTATCAGGAATATCAGCGTAACCAACAAAACCGGAACCATTATAAGCATTGTTATGTGTAAAGGCTCAATAACCACTGCATCTGCATCCGGACGATAAACGGGGCTTTTGATATCAACATCCTCGTTGGCGATACGGCTTCCGCGGACCAACAAACGATGGCTGTTGATGGCATATGGCGTACAGGTAATCAAGGTACAGTAATCCTCTTTAACATCAATCTCAAGCGGCCATAACTCGTGCGGTTCGACCTCAAGAATTTGATCAACCTGATATGTCAAAATCTCATTGAGGATAATCAGGGTAAAAGTATCACCTACCATGAGTTGATCGAGGTTAGTCAGCATAATTGAAGACGGAAGCCCCCTGTGCCCGGTTACCACCGAGTGCGTACCAAGACCACCCACGGGAAGTGATGACCCTTCAAAATGACCCGCACCAAGTTGCAAAACCGCTTCATCCGTCCCATGATATATCGGAAGCCTGACATTGATTTTGGCAATGTAAAGCGTTCCCATAATCCCTTTACCAGCCGGATTCAAAAGTTCAAAGTACTCGTCCTTGTTTTCTTCACTGAAGACAAAACGGTCGGGTTTATTCCGGATTTTTTCGTTATACTCATTAGCTTCGGCGCGTATCTTATCGAAATCGCCCATACTGAGATTTCCGATATCCCGGTAATACTGTGATACTACGCGGGACTGTCTAAGCGAATTGATATAACTGGCGACAGTCGGGTATAGCATGATGGAAAAACCCAAGATAAATACCAATACTATACCTGCCGTCACCATAAATTTTTTCATATACACCCCCTCTTTCAGATAAGAACCTTACGATTTCTTTTTCTCATTACCATCATTGCTACTAATGCGATACTCATTAACGATAATCCGGTGATAGTAAAAATGGTGCGTCCAATACCGCCGGTTTCGGGGAACATGGAGCCACGGTTATTACGGACATCAATTTGCTTGCTCGTTCCCGGAGTGCCATCATTTACCGTAATTGTTACTGTATAGTCGCGTGCACCGGTAGAAGCATTGGGAACCATTTCTCTCTCGATATCAATTTTGATTGGACCTGGCAATACATTGTATCCGGTAGGTGCATCGGTTTCGTGAAGATAATATGTACCTTCTCCAAGACCACGGATAACAAATTTTCCGGTAGCCGGTGATGACATCTCGTATGTCTTACCCGCAACTTCATCAGTCGCAACTTGATAACCGCCGGTGATAGAAACCATCTCAATACAACCCGCATTTCCAACCGGTGCCGTCGCGCTTGTTGATAATTTGAACTTGGCATTTTCCAAAGCAAGATAACCGGGCCCAAGTATTTCCCCATTGACTCCTATTGGCGGAGTATATGCGCCGGTAAATTTGTGGATCAGAAGCTCATTGGTAAAAACATCCACTGTGATGGGAGTTGGGGGAGTACCGGTCCCCGTTCCATTCGGGTCATTGCTGTATTCAATGCTGACGCTGTTGGGGTTGACGTCAGGATCCACTTCGGCATCTTTGTTGAGAATCGCCGTATAGGTGACTCTAATGGCTGTATTTGCCGGAAGAGTTGCAAACCAATCATTGTCTTTGGCATAAAAATCGACAATAATATTATTAGAACCGTTTGGTGGGGTTGTGATGGTCAGCTTGTTATATTGCTCTGTGGTTAACTCAGTACCGGCGAAAAAAACTTTTATACTGTCCGGTTTGTAAGTTAATCCCGCGCTCATTGTGTCAGTAATGACCAGTTTGAACTTTTCGTACAGCGTGATATTGGATGGAACATTGGAAGTCAATACGAAATTTACCTCGTCACCAATCTTGACATCAGCATAAACTTTGTCGGCGACTTTCTTGTCAATAGTTGGAGCTTCAATCTTGGGAGTGGTAAAAGCCGCTTCATTGTTGGTTGTTCCGGTAGAAACCAACGAATAAAAGGGGCGTTCTGCTCCGTGGGCATCAAGGGCTTTACCAACAATTAGATAATAACCGTTCGCATAACCCGACAGGGTCAGGGTTTTGTTTTCATTACTTAAATTGGCTGCGCTTGTTGTGGTCTTAACGGTGGCAAGACTTGATCCCCTGTCACCATCGGTAGCCCAATCTGCCATGTCGGCAGTTAACCTAAGTAATGCGAGTGTATTGTCAGGTGTTAAGCCGGAAATGTAGTCCCTTAAGTCATTTCCCTTAAGCGGGGTCGGAGGGGTGGAACCCGGCACGACATATCCGTAATCCGCAAATGGGGTTGTGACTGAGTAGGAGTAAGTGGCGCTGGGAGGGGTTCCTGTTACCGTCATGTCAAAAACCCTAAATACTTCGAAGGGTCCTACAAAACCTTTTTGTGTGTTTAAGACTATATCACCGGTCGCTGCCATTGTCGGTGATACTATCATTGCCGTCAGCATGAGGACGGCGAGGATCAATGCTAGAATTCGTTTTTTCATCTTGTTCTCCTTTTCTTTTTGAGATTGCGGATCAAGTCCGCAATGACGAGTCTTATGATTGATTTTATCCTTGTCTTACAGAGCCTAAACGTGAAAATGGCCATACCCGGACTACTGCTTTTCCTGCGATTTGGGCTGCGTCAACTGCTCCTATTGCTGCCATCCTGCTATCGGTTGATGATATCCGGTTGTCCCCCATCACAAAATATTTCTGGGATGGAACTTGATATGGAAAGCCGATACTGCATTCACCTAAGTAACGCATCTTCAAATATGGCTCATCCAGAGGTTCATTGTTAATCATCACCGTACCATCGGGGGCAATATCCACTATTTCGCCACCGGTGGCAATCACACGTTTAACTAACACTTGATTGTTATAACGAAACGCGACTATATCTCCCCGGCGTATTTCACCCCATGATGAAAAAATAATCATATCATCTTCAAATAATGAAGGTTCCATACTACCCTGCTGCATATTGTAAACCGGAAGAATAAGCATTGAGGTAAGTACTGCCAGCGCCGCAAAAACCAGCAAGGTACCAAGTGCAGACATAATCGCTTTCTTTATTTCGCCGACAGTTTTTAGACGGCGTATTTCACGGTCCAGTTGTTCCACGGTCGGATGCGGTATTTTTTCTCGCTTCATTCCTATCACTCTCCTTCCTAAATATGTAGGGAATCTATTCCCTAAAGCTTATTACCGGATACTTCTCCTCAAGCTCGGTAACTATTGTCCGAAATTCATCTAGGTTTGTTTCACCACGTTTTTTTTGTAATTCGAAAAGCTCGGTTAATTCCTTTATTGCCGCGTGCGCTTTAGTATATGTTTCCGTGCAATAGCGGTCTGCATTGTCACGGATTGTCTGGGCATACTGTCTGGCATTTGCTTCTATCTTCTTGGCATTTTCCAAATGCTGGTTAGCCGCTTCTTGAGCTGCTTTGACAATACCACTCACCGTGAGGGACGATTCCGCCGGTGAAGCGGGTTTAAAGTCGATTTTTACCTGGTTTGACTTAATTTTTTGGTTTTCTGCATTAAGTTTTGCTATTTCTTCTGCTTGTTTTGCCATGGTATCTTTTAGGTTGGTATTAGCTTGTTTTTGGTTTTCCAACTCTTCTTTTTGGACTTTAAAAGCTTCATCTTGCTTTTTAAGGACATCTTTCTGGATTGAAAAGGCTTCATCTTGTTTCGTAAGCGCTTCCTTTTGCATAACAATTTCTTCTCTTAGCTTCGTTATGGTCTGCTTTTGGTTTTCAATTTCTTCTTCTTGCTGGCGCAACAATGTTAATACTTGAATCCTTGATAAGCGCTTCACTTCACGGTCAGTCATGCCTTTTCCCTCCTTTTTCTTTGATTTTATCAGGGTTTTGGGGGGTAAATAAAAAATAATGGCAGGATTGTTACCGTACCATTAGCAATGTAACAAATCTGCCAATATTCGAGGTGAGATTGCGGGTCGGAGCCCGCAATGACGTTTATTGGATTGCGGGTCGGAGCCCGCAATGACGGTTATTGATATGTACATGATGTCAGCGTTTTTCTTTTAAGCGGATTGCCATTTGATGTGGATCCGAGGCATGGTCGATGATAGTTTTTGAACTGACCCTACCTTCCCTGTATAATTTTAGCATGCTGGCATCCATGGTGATCATTCCTTCATTTGATGAGGTCTGGATGAGAGTATTGATTTGATGGGTTTTTCCTTCACGGATTAAAGTCTGGACGGCATTGTTGGTATGTAAAATTTCAAAAGCCGGTATCAACCCACCCTTTCCTTCCGGTAATAGAATCTGGGATACCACTGTTTTGAGTACCGTTGCCAATTGGACGCGGATTTGCTGTTGCTGTTCGGGGGGAAACACATCAATTATGCGGTCAATTGTATGAACAGCACTAGATGTATGCAGGGTTGAAATCACGAGATGCCCGGTTTCGGCGGCCGTCATTGCCGTTCTCATTGTTTCAAGATCGCGCATTTCCCCAAGCAGGATAATGTCCGGGATCTGACGCAAGGTAGCCCGCAGGGCGGTAACATAAGAGATGGTATCAGCCGAAACTTCTCGCTGGGTAATAATACTTTTGTTATCTTTGTGTAGATATTCAATCGGATCTTCCAAGGTAACGATATGGCAATTGCGTGACTTATTCACATGGTCAAGGATACAGGCCAGGGTCGTGGTTTTTCCGCTGCCTGCCGGTCCGGTTACAAGAACTAGCCCATTTTTGGCAAATGCTGCTCCCATAACTTCATCAGATATGCCCAGCTCCGTATAATTGGGGATAACAAATGGCACTATCCGGATAATTGCCACCATGGTATTTTGCTGGCGGCAGACATTGGTCCGGAAACGGGCGGTTCCGGGTATGGATATTGTAAAATCATCATCCCCGGTTTCATTGAAATGATCCATTGGCTTATTTGCCATTTTGTATAAAGTTTTCACCATCTCTTCCGCTTCCCCGGGGCTTAAAATATTATCACCTTGGGTAACGAAGAGTCCGCTTATCCTAAACGAAACTTTATGTCCGGCACCAATGTAGACATCCGATGCTTTCAAATCGACAGCCATTTTTAAATATTTATGCAAAGTCATAAACCCACCTCTCAGTCATTCAATCGCCACTCCACACAGGTATACGTAAATCCGGATTCCACTCGTTTGTATCCCTAAGGCCCCATGCCTGGATGTCATAAGCATTTTCAAAAAAGCCGATTTTTACATAAAGCTCTTTTCCGTAAGATACCGCTTGGGTTAATTCATAAATTTCATTTTCTCTCTCCCCGGCGATTAACTCAGCTATCAGAAGCTCCAAATATGCGTCTGCCTCGTAATATCCTACCACCAGCGCCGCTTCGGCTTTTACCAAAGCCATTTCGTTTTCGGCCGCTGTATAAGCGATTAGGGAAAAAACCGCCAGGCATAGAACCGAAAAAATTAATATCAATGATGCACTGCCAACCCCGCTTCTATTCATATTTTTCCCCCCTTATGTTTAGTGGGAAAGCTATAATTTCTTCCCCGTTTATCTTACATACCTTAAGCTCATACAAAATCGATTCAGCGAAATCATCAAGCTGGGTAAAACTCAGGACAAATGCGGCTTCCGATTCGTCACATGAATGCCAATCATTATCATAAAAAATCATCTTATCTTGTGGGCTTCCGTACGCTTTGGACATCTCGGCCGCATTTCGTGAAGCGATAAGGGCATGATTTAAATCCCTCGCATCAGCCGCCGTACTAAAAGCTTCAAAAAATATCCAAATGCAAATAGCCGCGCAGACTGCAAAAACTGCGATAGCAATTAATAGCTCAAGTAAAAAGTGGGCTGCCCGTGGACGTTCAATCATATTGATTTCCCTCTCTGTTTAAAGCAACGCGGGTACCCAGATTTCTCGGATACACCACCAAATTTTCATCACCCAGAGATACGCTTAACAAGCCATTTTCAAGTTGTTCAAATTGAAGCGATTGGTTTCTTAAAACCGGAACCCCATCCGGGGGAGAAAAAAAAACTCCCGGCAAAAATTCGTCCTCAGCCTGGTAAAACAATTCATAAATCCACTCATCATAATTATATATTGCCGTGCGATGAAGTGACCCACCAAGTTCTTCGTCAATAAACAATGTTGATATTCCATGAAAATCGCCAATGTATACTGTTCCGGCCGCTTCCCCGCACTTGATTTTTGTCCAAATATAAGAAAGACCAACCCGCTCTTCTTGACCGTTTCTTGATGTTTCATTTATGTTTTGATATACACCGATTCCCAGTATCATCGATGCGAATACCGATATGATAAATACACAAAATACTATCCATACTGCGGCATCGCCGGTACTTTCTATTGTTTTCATAGTTCTACCACCGTTATCCTTGGCATCATGTTTGATGCAAACACATTATAAAACACTGCATACCTTTCCCGGTCAATAAATATCCCATATCGCTCCTCGATGTACGTGATACTGGGAGGGTAATACCCCTCGATAGCATAGTTCCTGACAACGGCATATGTAATGCCTTCTTCCAATAAGCGCCGTCCCTCAGCCCTGCCCGAAGCCTCCGTCTGCCTAAGACCCATAATAATAACCAGCGAAACCGCCAACAGGATGAGCATTGGCAGGAGGTTTTCACGGAGGATATCAATTGTTGCATTTTTGAATACTTTTACTTTCATGCTACCCTCCAATTGAATTCATTATCCCCATAAGCGGTAACATGACCGAAAGCAAAATAACTCCTACAAGCACTGATATGGTTACAATGAGCGCCGGTTCGATGCGGCTTAACAAATGATTTATCGTATCAAGCAAATTCTGTTCTTTTCGCCGTACGATTTCCGCCATCGTCGTATCAGTCACCCCGCCTTGAATCCCGAATGCCAGCATCTGGGTCTCCCGGAGGGTCAAAATCCCAGCGTCACCCATTGCTTCGGCAATCGTCGCACCTTCCCTGATACGCTTTGCACATTCGGCATTTTTCTTGTCGGTGACTATTGTCCCACCACTGACTGTGGACGCCAATCCAATAACTCTATCGATATCCATTCCACTTTCAAGCGAAAGAGTCACAATGGACAAAAAATGATACGATGCCACTTCTCCGAGGATGCCGCGTCCCCCCCACTTTTGCTTCAATCCACCTATCAACCTAAAGCGAACTTGGGGAAATAGCTTGAGTAATATGACAATAAAGCAAAAAACGCTAAATATAACGGCAAAAACTGATGATAAACCAGCCAGCCATTCACCGAAGCGCATAAATTTTTCTGCCAGCGGTGACATCCGGCTGCCAAGTCTTGCGAATACGCCATTAAAGATAGGTAATACCTGGGTAAGCAAAATAATTATCACTACTGTCATCGTCGCGAGCAGGACTGTCGGGAGAAACATGGCATTTTTTACTGTAACTGTAAACCGGTCCAGCATCTCATAATATTTTGCCAACGATTTCATCGCGTCAACAATACGCCCTGTTTTTTCACCTGCTTCCGTTACCCTTATCATATATTCAGAAAAGTAACCGGATTTATCCAAGGCAATTGAAAGTGGTGCACCTGTTTCCAACTCAATAAGCAAACTTTCAAATACCATTTTTTCATCTTTGTCCGCACCAACCAACAATACGCGGATGCATTTTTCCGGAGCAATGCCAGCTTGAAAGGCTGTTGCCATTTCGGTGCAAAACAGTGATAAATATTTGTTTGTCAGCTCCCTTTTCACGAAATACCACCCCCTAGTATTGGAATATCGCTTTATACTTTGATTCATCAATGACAAAATCCGGTTTTCCGGCTGCGTAGGTCGGATCCATCAGCCGCCAACTTTTGCCATCAAAAAATACTACATTTACCCAACCCGTTTCATTGGAGTGGACTTTAACCCAGGCATGATACTCTTTACCAAGATAACCGATAACCAATTTCGTGGGGACTCCCTGGCTACGGAGCATGGCCGTCATAACGGCAGTGTAATCAAAACAGATACCCTTTTTCCGCGAAAGTACGGAATCCACATCCGGCAGGTAACCACTTTGCACCGTCGCTGCCAATTCTTTATCATAAACAAAATTGTCGATAACGAAGTTATAAATGACCGTTATCATATCAATCATCCCTTCGGTTTCCTGGGTCAGTTCAGATGCTTTTTGAACCACGGCACTATTCTTGTTGTAATTTACATATTGGCTGGGTCTAAGGAATGGGGCAAGCGAATTTCTGAGGGTCACCTCGACCGGTGTCCTGATTACCAGGCGAAACCTTGTACCCTCTATCTGCTCATACACTCCTATCGTATATGTGCCATTACCTTCACTAAGCGGATATACCGCGTAACTTCCCTGTGTAAGAATATAAGTATATTGTGTTCCCCCCGGTGTATCTATCAACGTCACCAAGGTATTCGATGTATTCTTAAGATATTTGACCATTACATATCCGTCACGCGCATTGGAAAAGTCGATAACGGCTGATTCATTTTCATAAGTCGCGGTTCCCGGTGCGCTCGAAGTTGGTATGACAAACCTGGGTTCTTTTGCCGGTTGTTGGTCTGATTGTGGTGCTGATACCGACATTATGGTTGTCTGTCCAGCCGGATTTGCGGCGAGTGGGGTATCGGGAAGAAAAATATCGAATGATCCTTGAAAGTAGAGTGTTGTACCAATGAAAACCACAATCAACAATACCAGCAATGACATGAGTTTTATATTTGATTTCACAATTAACCCTCCTTGTTGTTATTTATGAATCCGTTTGCCATTCATTTATGTTATGCCCCCATATTGAATGATAAGTGTAAGTATCTGGTGACGATTTGGATATCCATACAAAACCTGCTCCGACATTGTTTATTCGCTTAACAACTTTTTCGATACCCTTAATCGCTTCCTTGCGACGGTCAGTTCCGTCACCCAGGTCCCATATGGCATTGTAAAGCCATTCAAATGATAAGGAAATATTTTCACGTATTGCCAGCATATATAGGGCATCAAATTCATTTTGGTTTAGTTTTAATTTCACATTGGGGACAATATATACCCGGTTTTTGCGGCTATCCATTGTAAGCGGACCAATTATTTTCATGTGGTCAAGATTTTCCAGGGTATCATATGTCGTTGGAAATATGATTTCTTGTTTCACAATCTCACTCCTTCTTTCATAATGGAAATAGCTCTTTGGGTGGTTACTAATTAAGAGCATAACAGAAAAAAAAGGGTGGCGGGAAAATGGTGTCGTAATATTTATTGTCAATGGAAAAAGGTGGCAGATTTGCCACCTTTATAGTTATGTAAACTATTCGCGTTGGGACTTTAGTATCATTCGCTCTCTAAAATATACCCTTCCCCATACGCTGCTGTTATTGTATATCCGGAACCCGCCATCTTTGTTCTAAGGCGGGAAATGGTTGTTTTCAATGAGTAAGCATCAGCCGACATCTCTTGGTCCCATACTTTTTCGTATAGATTTTTGGCATATAAAAGCTTGTTGGGGTATTGGACAAATTGTTGAAGCAATGCGAACTCTTTTTGCGTCAGCGCCATGTCTTCATCATTTAAAAATGCCCTTCCCGATGCCGGGTTAAGTTTAATCGGTCCATATACCAGCATTTCCGGCACAGCCGAACCACGCCGCAAAAGCGCTTCGACATGGCTGGTAAAAATCATTTGGTTACAGGGTTTGACCAGATAATAATCACCTCCGGCTTTAAGCCCATTCAAAATATCTTCCTGGGTATTAAGTGATGTCAGCATAAGCACCGGAACATTTGAGGTCTGCCGAAGTTCTTTCAGGAAATCCATCCCGTTTCCGTCCGGCAACATAATATCAAGGATGATCGCGCGGGGCATACCAAACTCAGAAATCACCGCCCTCGCTTCGGTCAATGAAAAAGCCTGCCTAAGCGGATAACCTTTCCGTTCAAGAAGCACTTTGTTTTTTTTCTGCATCATATCATCGTCTTCGACCAATAACAAATAATCTTGGTTATACACTTAGTTTTCTCCTAACAGCTTCTAGCTCCTGTTTCATTTCTATAATTTGCATTTGGTTCTTGACCCTTAATTTAACAACTGCCGGGGAGAACGGTTTGGCGATATAATCCGCGGCACCCAAAATCAATCCTTTTGCTTCGGCTTCAGCATCACAAAGCCCGGTAATGAAAATAACGGGAATGTCTTTCGTTTTTGGTAACTGTTTCAAAACCCTGATTACATCATATCCATCCATTTCTGGCATGATGATGTCAAGCAAAATAACATCCGGCAAAAAATGCTCGGCCGCCTCAATGGCTTCCTCCCCATTTCTTACCGCCAAAACATTATACTCTGGTTTCAAAATATGCGTCAGCGCAACAATATTTGGAACCTCATCATCAACAATAAGGATGCTTCTGTTATTTTCCATCGTCAATCCCGGAATCCTTTACATTTCTCAACAATAAATGGATTTCTACGCGTTTCAATAGAAGGCTTTGGGAAAATGGTTTGAATATATAATCCGCCGCCCCAAGATCCAGTCCCCTTGCTTCACTTTCCGGATCATTTTTGGAAGTCAAAAAAATGACCGGAATATGATTTGTACGCTCCGATTTCTTCAGAGCAGTAATCACTTCATATCCGTCCATGTCGGGCATAATAATATCAAGCAAGATAATATCAGGCAGATGTTTTTCGGCAACCTCCAAGGCATCCTTTCCATTTGTTGCCACGTAAACATTATACATCGGACTGAGGGTAAACGAAAGTAGCTTGATATTTGGGGATTCGTCATCCACTATGAGTACACTAGGTTTATTATCCATCAGTTTGCCATCCCTTTAATTTGCCGATTTTGGAATGATATATATGATTGTAGCATTTTTTGACGATAATGTCAAAATGGGGTTTGGATTTATTCAGCATATATAAATTCCGATATTTCCTCTTTTACAATCGTTTGCTTTATACCAAAAACGAATAGGGATTGCACTAACCAATATATGACATTAAGGAGAACCAAAACCGTGAAAATCACTATTACATTTGTTCCGAAAGGCATATAGTCATTTATCAAAATAGATAGTGATTCTTGAATTGACTTCGCAAGATATATACTTGGAACAATAGTAAGCAGAAAAGCCGTCCATACAATTGGGATATAAACATCAATCAATAGTTTGCGTATGCTTTTTGTTTTATAACCCATTAAGTGTAAAATCAACATATCACGGGTATTGTCTTGAAAACTTATATACAAAGCAAGAAATATCAAGACAACCCCAATAAGACCTCCTATGGATTGATTGATTACTGCGCTTATATTATTTGATACCGCGTTTCTATTAAGTATATCTATCCGTTCTGCTTTTGTTGCCGGTGGCTTCATCGCAAAAAAGTAAACACGGTGCTTTTATAACAGCACGGGCGATAGCAACACGTTGTTGTTGACCACCGGAAAGCTGAGCGGGGAATTTATTTAATATATTGTCGATTTCAAGAATACGGGTCAATCTATCAAAAGCAAGAGGCGTTTTATTCGGGGCAATGCCTATTTTTATGTTTTCTTCTGCTGTAAGATTATTCAACAGCATATAATTTTGAAAAACATGACCAACCTCCGAGCGTTTAACCAACGAAAAACTAACCTGTTTTTCTCATCAATTCCAACACTCCAAAAACCGCTCAAATCGTGTTTTAATGGTTCTGGTTTCCCGATGCAATTATAGCCATATCTTTCAATGTCTTTAATCAGCTTATTTATCCCTTTAAGTGTCTTTTATCCTGTGTCTGCCAGTAGAGATATTGGTTCCAGGCTGTATGCTTAAACTATTCAATGCAATTTTTAATATAGATATATAATTTTTTTAGTCGCTCTATATCTTCGGCAATAGGATTCTTAAAACTTAAATTGCCATTCCAGCATAATTTTTTGAAGTTTTTCCCGAACATATTTATCTGCTTCGGATGACAATGTCCAATTGAAATACAATTTCTACAATACTTGACATTATCCAAAATATATTTTTGTAAGTTTTCAGCAATAGCATAATCTTCAAATTTTTTATCTATTGTTAAATTTGTCGGATACGACCAAGAGCCGTTAATTAACTCTTGCAATTTTTCGTTTGTAGGAACAATATAATCAAAAAACCAAGACCCGTTGATTAGCCTTATGTAGCCAACCCGTTCCTTTTTGTAAAGGAATTTCCACGAATTTATAGCAGCCCATTGCGGTGGCATCTTGTTGGCCCTTAAAAAAGATGCGAAATCAAGAATTGCGTTTTTAATTTCATTGTCAAACTCCGAATCAAAAATAAAATCCTCAATTCTGGGTCTGTTTTTATATTGTTTATGTTTTTTAGAGCTTTTATCTTGCATAATTACAACTCCTTTTAAACTTCGCAAAATAAAAATTTCATTCGCAACTTTGCGAAAATCATTTAACATGACTAATGCTTATTAGTGGAAGTATTATTTTTGTTTCATTCCAAAAGCAAGCCAACGTCCGTCTATATCTTCTAAAATAAATTCTAAATTATCATAATCCGTCAAATGAAGCGGTTGAACAATTTTTGCACCTTTGTTTATAAATTCATTTTGCAATGCGTCTTGATTGTTTGTAATAAAATAAGCGTCTTCACCATAACCGTAAAGTTCCCTATTTGTGTAAACTTTTTCGCTGTTTGATTTTAATAATACTACTTCCACTTTATCACGGTATAGGCATATATGCGGTTCTTTCATATCTAAGTATTTAACAATTCTAAATCCTAAAATTTCGTTATAATATTTAGCGGTTTCCTCAATATTGGGAGTTGGAAACACAGCAAGTATTGAATAAATATTTTTTTCCATGCTTTCTCCTTAACTTCGTCTATTATAAATTTCCATACCCGCATCCCGCATAACTGCCGAACACAGATAATATTCCTACTACAACATAACATAAAAAAGTCGCTTGCACAACAAAGTAGTCTGGATATAAATTGTAATATATCTAGTAGATTGGTGTCATTTTTTATTTGATTGCCAGCAAGCACAGGAATTGCAACCGTTGAAGCGGTATATAATTGCTGTTATAATAGACCATATGATAACCAAAACGACACCGCAATATTTAAGGAAGCACAAGCAAAAATGTTTATACAGTCACTTATCCGATATAATACTGTTGATTTAGTATATTCATCTGTTTCCGTAAAAGAGGTAATGGATACTCCTTGCTATTATGTCAGAATGCGATTATATGATTTCAACTGATAAGCGACTGCTAAAATATAAAGACAACCGTATAAAAATTGTAAATCCAATTGAGTTTGTAGAGATGTGGAGGAAAACTATATGAGAATAACTGATGTCCAAACGTCTGCAATAGTTAGTGCTGGAATAAAATTACTAAGGGAAAACCTTGGTGTAATTGAGTCGGAAATTTTTATCACTACGATAGGGAATAACGATTTTGATTACACAGAATGGCGTGAGAACTTGTGGGAAGACTTATCGGCTAATGAATTATTTGAACAAGCAGCAGATTTGAATTATACGGCACCAAGTGGAGTTCAAACGATATAAAATCATCACCAACAAATAAACCGCCTTAACAATCCAAAAGCCATGATGTTTTTTCTCATCATGGCTTTTTAGCACATATGTCTTTTTCATTTTTTCAATTTGTACCCTAAAAGTACCCTAAATTTTTACGCTGTATCACTTTCCGATGTGTACCCATTGTCAAGGACAGTTGGCTTTTCGCAATCCTTCCAATAAGACAGTGCTATTTTCTACATAATATCACTTATTCCGAGCCATAAGGT
>Ga0209737_10000921_pt1 | contig 22196 bp, 24 predicted proteins | sample TergutCu122P3_FD_187284 | JGI IMG/M metagenome (GOLD analysis project Ga0209737, IMG submission 187284) | Cubitermes ugandensis P3 segment gut microbial communities from Kakamega Forest, Kenya - Cu122 P3 (SPAdes) (version 2) | ecosystem: Host-associated > Arthropoda: Insects > Digestive system...
CGTCCCCCAAGGCGGTTATCATGACTGGGGATTAGTTTGTTTAATGCCTCCCGAAAGATTTCGAAATCGATAAGAGATAGATTCTCAAGAGGGTCACCGAGCTCTGTTAAACGAGTCAACCGATTGTCTTCATCAAAAAATGTTTTCATGGCTAATTATACCACTTTTAGCCTTGTTTTTATACTTTTTTGACTGACCTATTTAGAGGTATCCATTATAGGCATTTTCTACTACGCTCTCTTTCCACACAGCGTAGAGAGTGGTGTCAGAGTTAATAACAAAAGTAGCACCATAGGTTGGGGAAGCGGCGCTTGAGGAGTTAGCCCATCCTAAGAAGGTGTAGCCTGTTCTTACCAAAGTGCCTTGCCCCATTACAATAACCGGGCTAACGGCATTGTATGGGCTGTTGCTATCAACTGGCGCGCTACCACCAGTATTGCCATTACCGTTATAGGTAACGGTATATGTTACTGGTAATGCTTCCCACACCGCGTAGAGAGTGATATTGCTGGTTATGGAGAAAGTGAAATTCACCGGATAGTGAGCAACTGTAGCTTTGGGGTCAGTTGACCAGCCAATGAATTTGTAGCCTGTTTTGGCTAAGTCACCTACGTTACCTGAAGTGACTACCAACCAACCATTGGTATAGATACCTGCATTAGGTGCTGTGCCCGATGTATGTCCATTACCATTATAGATAAGTAAGCATAAAATCTTATAAGGGCCGCTTGCTGAGGGGGGCCCGGCGCTATAGAGGATATTCTCTGCACTTCTGGCAAAGAAGTAATAATTAGTCGTGGTATTAAGACCTGTAAAGATGGGGCTTTCTTGCCATGAGGCTGGTGGAGTGTTAGTAGTACTTATGCCATACTCGATATTCTGTCCTGTAGCTGGGGAGTTTTCCAGTGTAGTGCTTATGTAAATAGTGTCAAGGGTAAGCATTGTTATAGTGATAGAGTTTACTAGGGCACCTGCTCTCTTGCTTACGGTGAGGACAGCGGTTACTTCTGCTGCTGGACGGTAGTATGGTACGTTTGCTGTATTAAGAGCGATAGTAAAGGTACCTGCTTTGGTAACGGTGAGCATCCCTGTAATACTGTTTATACTTCCCTCTCCAGTGGTACCAGCTCCACTGACAATTGAGTAAGTAGGTGTATCAGCTTTGGGGTCTAGAGTAAAGAGAAGAGCTGATACATCTAAGTCATTGCCTTCATAGGTGACTGTGTTGTTAGTCCCTTCATTGATAATACGGAATAAGAAGGGGAATGATTCATTACCCATGTTGAGTTTGGGGAATGGGTAACCAGGGTCTGAAGTATCCCAGTACCAAGGACTGGTAGCAGGAGAGCTGTCATTAAAGAGCCAGTTGTTGCTGGTATAAGTAGCCTTATCCATGAGATCTGAAGCTGATATGGCTATACCGTGGATATTGCTTGTAGTAATGCCATCCATGTCAACGGGTGTTCCATTTGCTGTTACCAGTGCTCGGTCATAGTAGTAGCAGTTGGTGATGGTGCAGGTAGAGCCACTACCGCCGGAATAGCGTATTCCTACCAGTCCACCGGCACACTCTTCTGCCATGACATCTCCAGTAGCGAAGCAGTTGGCGATGGAGTTGGTGCTACCGCTACCGATTTCTTGAAATCCCACCAGTCCGCCGGCATAAGCTGTTGCTGCGACATCTCCGGTAGCATAGCAATTTGCTATGGAGTTGGTACCACCGTAAGCAGCAATTTGATGTCCCACCAGCCCGCCAGCATGACCTGCTGTTGCCGTAGCACTACTGGTGGCATAGCAATTGGTTATAGAGCTTATGCCGCCACTATCGGCAACTTGGAATCCCATCAGTCCGCCGACATTGGTTGTTGCCGTGACATTACCAGTAGCATAGCAATTTGTGATAGCGCTTGAGCCAATATTGGTCCTTTGAACTCCCACCAGTCCGCCGGCATACCTTACTGCCATAATATTACCTGTGGCATAGCAGTTGGTGATGGAGCTGGAATCGCCGATACCGGCTTCTTGTAATCCCACCAGTCCGCCTACGTGGTAGTTGCCTATGATACCGTTTGACGCAAGTATTACACCGAGGTTCTTGATGGTGGCACTTTGGGTGCGACCAAATAGACCGACATTGTCAGTGGTAGGGCGATTAATCCAGAGACCGGTGATGACGTATCCATCTCCGTCAAGACTGCCAGTGAAAGGGTTGGAGTATGTACCAATGGGTTCCCAGCCGTCGCCTTCGTTATGCCCATTCCCACTTGGAGCAAGGTAATCGGTTAAATCTATGTTTTTGCCAAGCTTGTAGTGTTTATTGAGACCATTTCTTATCCCATCTAGTTCTGCCGGAGTAGTGATGATTATGGGGCTATCAGAGGTATCTCCAGATGCTGCCTGTGTTGGCAAAAAACTAAAATTGAAGCTGAGGGTAGGAAGCAAAAGTGTAACTGCAAGCAGTACCACTAGAAGTTGACCAGAGATGCGCGGCCCTCTTTCTATCATAACGAAATCCTCCAAAACAGAAGAATGTAAGAGGATTATAGCATATACACACATATACATATGCGTTAATGGCTCTAGTTTAACAGCACTTAAACCAGATATTTAAGTTGTAACCGAAAAATACTTGATATTTTCTAGTTTTTCGGTGATACTAGTTTTAAGATAGGTCGGAGGCAAGTGTATTGAAAAATCGTGACCTGTATTTAGACCGTTTAATTGCCCTCAAAGACAAGTCCCTCATCAAAGTTATCACAGGTGTCCGCAGGTGTGGAAAGTCTTCACTCTTAGATTTATACGAAGAACATCTGCTATCGGTAGGAGTAAAACCGGAAGCCATAGTTCGCCTGAACTTTGAGTCGTTGGAATTTGAGGACATTAAAGATTACAAGCAGTTGAATGACTATATCACCCAACGAATATCGGCAGAAAAAAAGACTTATGTTCTGCTGGACGAAGTGCAAGTGGTTTCTGCATGGGAGCGTGCTGTCAACTCGCTACGGCTGAATAAGAAACTTGATATTTATATCACCGGTTCCAACGGCCATCTATTGGCGTCAGAGTTGTCGTCGCTGCTTTCGGGAAGGTATATCGAAATCCACATGTTGCCACTTTCGTTCAAAGAATTTCTTGACTTCAACGACTATGTAGCAAATGGCAAGCTACGAGACTATTTCAACCGCTATATAGAATTTGGGGGGCTGCCGGGACTGACTGAGTTGAGGGATCAAGAGACGGCGATTCGTCCTTATATCAACGGCATATATAACACTATCGTCATGAAGGATGTTGTACAGCGAAACGAAGTTCGTGATCCAGCGTTGTTAGAAAGGGTGACTCGGTTCATGGCGGGTAATATCGGCAATCCCATATCCAGTAAAAAGATAAGTGATTATCTGACCAGTAGTGGGCGAAAGACTTCAAGCGAGACCGTAGACAATTATCTGCGCATGCTGGAAAATGCCTATGTGCTGTACCGCGCCGGCCGGTATGACATAAAGGGAAAGCAAAACATGAAGACTCAGGGCAATTATTATATCGTGGATACCGGAATTCGTAGCGAGTTAGTAGGCAAACGCGGACAAGATTACGGGTTTGTGCTGGAAAACATCGTTTATTTCGAGCTTCTGCGGCGAGGCTTTATCGTAAAAGTTGGCATCTTGTCTGGGCAAGAGGTTGATTTTGTCGCAGTCAAGCATGGAAAGACAGTTTACTATCAAGTGACAGCTTCCATTCTGGCAGAAGAAACGAGGGAGCGCAAGATTCGCCCACTTAGAGCCATACCCGATAATTATGATAAAGTCGTGCTATCGATGGATAGGACTCCGATGGCTGATTATGATGGAATACGGAACGAGAACTTGCTGGAGTTTTTACTAGAATAAACTCGCGATATAAATGGGGGGACCTAAATGAATGGTACTTCGCTTGCCAAGAACAAGGTGTTAAGCTACTACCTTTAGGCATGGAGTGTCAAATTGTTGACGGCTGGAGATGCTCAGCTTTTCTGGAAGCAAAATAGTAGTGTGAACGTTGTTATCAATATGCCATTTGCTTATAATGAGGGCAAAACTGTTTGGTTGGTTGTTGACAGAGGAGTGATATGTTAATTGTCGCCGTTGTGGGTATGGCAGGAGCGGGTAAATCAGAGGTATCGCGTATATTTGAGAGTCATAATTACAAACGTATTCGGTTTGGTGACGTGACTGATGAAGAGCTCGCAAAAGTTGGCTTGCCATTGAATGAAGCTAACGAGCGCGAAATGCGCGAGTCGCTACGCAAACAGCATGGAATGGATGCCTACGCTAAGCTTAATCTCCCAAAGATTGATGATGCAGTGAAGGTAGGGAATGTGGTTGTGGATGGGTTGTATTCTTGGGAGGAGTACTTATTGCTAAAAAGTTATTTTACCGATAGGTTTAAGGTTGCGGCGGTATGGTCTTCGCCGGCACTGCGTTGTGCTCGTCTCGCTCACAGAAAGATACGTCCACTGACAAAGGAAGAGGTAGAGTCTCGTGATGCCGCTGAGATTGTAAAGCTCAATAAAGGCGGACCGATAGCCATAGCAGACTATATGATTATTAATCAAGGAAGCCTTTTCGATCTTGTCGGAGAGTGCCAAAGATGCCTTGAGTTTTTTGAGGCGCAATCATGAACAGGCCTTCTACAGACGAGTATTTCTTAAAAGTAGCTGCAGTTGTTGCCGAGCGATCCACTTGCTGGAGGCGTCATGTTGGTGCTGTTGCCGTCAAAGACAAGCACATTCTTTCCACAGGATATAACGGTGCTCCTGCGGGGCTAGGGGATTGTTTGTCGCTTGGTTGTCTTCGAAATGAGCAGAATATTCCTTCGGGCATGCGACATGAGGTTTGTAGGGCTGTGCATGCCGAGCAAAACGTTATAATTCAGGCGGCACTACATGGGGTCAGTTTGTATGGGGCGACGGTTTACGCAACTCATACGCCGTGCGTAATGTGTGCCAAGATGTTAATCAACGCCAGAATCAAGCGTTATGTTAGTTATGGGAATTATGCGGAAGATACTTTTCGGCAGATGTTTAGTGACTCTGGGATTGAGTACGAGGCGTTGGCGCGCCCCTCTGGTTCTATTGTGTTTCTTGACTAAGTCTCTTGTAAATATGAGTGGTTCTGATAAAAGAGCGCAATGAGCCCAAAGTCTAAAATTGTTATCAATCCTATTGCCGGAGTGGGCAATAACACCAAACGCTTATGGACTCAGATTGAGAGCATCTTAAAGAGTGGGGGTCTCTCTTTTGACCATGAGTATACTCAAGGGCGAGGGCATGCACTAGATATTGCCGCGCGCGCCGTGAAAGAGGGATATGACCACATTGTTGCTGTTGGTGGTGACGGCACTATTCATGAGGTTGCCAATGGGGTGCTTTCAACCACGACAGATGGCTCTGTAACCTTGGGTGTTATCAGTACCGGCACTGGAAATGATTTTATCAAAACGGTGGGAATTCCCAAGGATTACCGAGAGGCGTGTGGAGTTATTCTGGGATCGACCCGCAGAGTAATCGATGTTGGATTGGTTGAATTCACTGGCAAGAACGGACAGAGGGAGTCTCGTTTTTTTGTAAACGGCGCTGGAGTCGGGTTTGACGCTGAGGTGGCCGATGGCAGCAAGCGCGTGCCGCGCTTCATGGGAAGTACCGTTCCTTTTGTTCTGGCGCTTATTAAGATTTTTCCATTCTATCGAAATAAGGACATGAAACTCGATGTTGACGGACTTGTGTCTAACAAACGGCTTCTCAGTTTGGTCGTCAGCAATGGGTCTTTTTTTGGAGGTGGCATGCGCATAGCTCCTTTTGCGTCATTGAATGATGGGCGACTTGATGTAGTGGCGCTTGGCGACGTGGGGAAACTTGAGTTGCTACGCGTGTTTCCTCGCGTGTACAAAGGAACGCATGTCACTCACAAAAAAGTGAGCGTGGAAAAAGCACGCGTGGTCAAAGTGGATTGTGCCAAGCCGATTCTGTTGCAGGCTGATGGAGAAATACTGGGATATGGTCCGGTGGCTATACAAGTTATTCCTCAGGCATTGTTACTGGCTGTCTAGGATATATTCTCTCCCTGATAAATTCCGCTGTACCCCTCGCTTTGGCTTGTAAGAAAAGAGAAAACCAATTGCAGTACGCGAGCGTCTTTTTCCAATACTTGTCCTAGTGGATTATTGACCACCAGCAGGGATTCGGAGCGCCCGCAGTAACCGGCGTCCCAAACCGCGGTGTGAATAGTGGAACCGCATCTCAGTAGGCTTGAGCGTGGCATTCCAATGGCCATGATATTCTTTGGAAGGTTCACAATTTCATTGAAGACTATGCTGTAGCATCCATGTTCAAGGTGAATCATACCATTTTCCTCGAATTGCAACGTGATCTGCGAGGATATGACACGGTTTTTGTTGTCCATAGATAACCTGCCAAACGAAACAAGTTTTGAGACGCTACGCAAGCTGAGATCAAAACCATTTGTTTGTAGTTGCAAATCTAAATCCAAGAAGCCGCTTATTAATGGTGGGGTTTTATTAATGTGTTCCAGTATAAGTTTAGATGTCAAAACGCTCATATATTTTCCTCCGTAAATGTACAGACCTCGCAAAGAAACGCCGCGTCGCACATAAGCATCACTAGGCGGTCCATGCCGAGAGCAACCCCCGCGCAATCAGGGAGATGGTCCAGTGCCGCTATGAAAGGCTCAGAGATAGGCATTTTTCTTTGGCGTGTTTTTTCAATTTTTTCTGCTTCACTGGCGAAGCGCTTTCGTTGCTCGGTGGCATTGTTTAGCTCACTGTATATGTTAGCAACTTCAATGCCGCCGATAAAAACCTCGGCGCGTTCCGCTGTTTTAGGGTTGTCACGACTAAGTCTTGCCAAAGACGCCGCCGCTGCCGGGTAGTCTGTCAACACAGTTGGACGACTTGTGTCAAACGCAGGAATAACAGAAATGGCCATATCATAGTCGAACCGCTCGTCGTTATAGTGTTCTATGGGATCCCAGTTGGCATATTGCAGAAAGGCGTCTCTTACGGTGAGGCGCGGCCAAGGGGTGCACATATCAATGACTTGAGTTTGGTATGGCAAATTATGACTGTGGTATATGTTTTGCATTATGAAAGACAGCAGTTGCTCTGTGTCTTCAACTATGTCTTTGTAGTCAGACTTTGTTCTATACCATTCCAAAAGACTGAACTCGGGATTGTGTAGCCGTCCTTTTTCTCCTCTGCGGAAAGCGCGACTCACCTGAAAAATGCGATCGTATCCGCATGCCAACAGTCGTTTCATATGCAGCTCCGGGGAGGGAGTCAAGTACCATTCTCCGCAAGTGACTGGTTCAATATGTTTTTCCGGTGCGATTGCCGGAACTCTGGAAGGCGTCTCAACCTCAAGGAATCCGCAGTCACTGAAGAATTGGCGTACAAGCGCAAAGACATGTGCCCGACGAACAAGGTTGTTCTTAATTTGGAATAAACGCTCCCGCTCTTCGGGCATATACTACTTCTTCGCTGTTAGTCTCTCAACATAGGTGCCGGTGCGCGTGTCCAGCTTAATAATGTCACCTTCTTTGATAAAGGAGGGGACATCGATGGTGTAACCAGTTTCCAGTTTGGCTGATTTAGTTTGTGCGGTAACCGTTGCCGCTTTGATGGATGTTCCTGTTTCCACTATGCTCAATTCCATAAAAACGGGAATGGTGATATCAATGGGCCTTTCGTCCAGCAGCTGCATGCTTACCAGCGTGCCTTCGGTGAGATAATTGATTCTGTTTCCCATCAGTTCTGTGTCAACGAAGGTTTGATCAAAAGTGCTTGTATTCATAAATACATAGTGGTCGCCCTCTTTGTAGAGGTATTGCATTTCTTGGTTGGTGATACAAGCCTCGTCCACTTTTTCCCCGGAATGAAAAGTGACGTCGAGAGTACTGGAATCCAAAAGGTTTTTCAGGCGTAATCGATATATGGCTCGTCCTTTGCCAGGCTTCACAAATTCGGCATTGTCGACGTTCCATGGCTTGCCTTGGTACATTAACTTGGAATTTTTATGGACTTCCTCTATTTCCATCGAATACGCTCCTGTAATTGGTGAGAATTAAAAAAGATTGCGTAATATGCTAAACACTTTTGCCTAAAAAAGCAACACTGAGCCGCGGTTGCCGATGAATAGGTATTAGCATGGCGGAAATAGGTACAATGCGCCTCACACTTGCGACAGTTTTTTGCCAGGTTTGCGTACGTTTCCGTCGCGTACGGTATAGCCAAGACGGTCAAGATAGGATAGTAGCGGAACACTGTATTTACGGCTAAAAGAACACAATTGATGGATGTCCTGGATGCTGATACTCCCATTTTGCTTTAGGTGAGCCACGATTTTGCCGAGATGGTCATCAAACTGTGAGGCTTCAAGAAGGACCCCGTCCCCTAAGTTAATTAACAGGCCTTGTTTGAGCATAAAATGTAATACCTGAGTGCCGTGCGGGATTTTGTCGGTCACTGCTTTGAGGGTAGGAGGGGACGCAGGTGATTGGGCAAATAGGGAGAGTATCATTTCTTGTGTTTGTTGTTGCTGTTGAGTGAAAGCGGTCGTTTTCCCAGGGAGCGATAACATGTCATTGTAACGAACCAAGATGCCAAAAGAGGTCATTTGCTGTATCAAGGCGTGCGAAACATCATTTGGGGCATCAAGCGCGCCCAGAACCGTTGCAATCGGAATAAGTGGATTTATGTGCATTTTCCTTTCCGTTTCCGAAAGAATAGTGTGCTTAAGATTATCCCAAGTGCTGGGAAACACGCAGTACTCTGATGTGATAATTATTTCCCCTTGTTTTTCCATGTTGCCAAGGCAAGCGGTTATGTCAGTGGAGGAAAAGGGTAGATTATCCAGCGCATCAATTCGCTGAAAAACACTCTTGGAGATTTCAGCCAGAATTATGTCGTGCAGGTTGAGAGAAAGACGTTGTTGCAGAAAGGCGATGCGTGATAGCTCTTCGGATGGTCTCATTTTTTTTGCTTGTGGGTCTAGCACTACTCCCCCACCGATAGTAACGGACGGAGACTGTTTTCGAATAATGAATCTTTCTCCGATAAAGGTGGAGACGTTTTGCTGAAAACTCACCTGCGCAGGACTGCTTTCGCCGGGAAAAAGCTCTTTGCGACCGATTAGTTTTATTCTGCCGAGTAAAGAACGTGTTTCCAGAAAGAAGCTCATCTCTGACATGGTTTTTAAGGAGGACTCTGCTTTAGGCAAAATGGTTATCCATATGTCGATAATTTGGCTTTCTGGGATTGATTGACCCGCTGATACAACTATGTCACCGCGTGATATCTCCGCTACTTTTATGCCTGTCAGGTTCATGGCAAGGCGCATTCCGCTTGTACTGGTCGATGTGTTTTTTTTGTAACACTCCATACTGCGAATATGAGAAGACAACCCGCTGGGTACAACTGTAACTTTGTCACCAGATTGAAAGTTGCCGTATGATGGTGTGCCGGTAACGACTACCCCGATTCCTTTGATAACGAATACTCTGTCTATCGGCAGTCGTGGTTTATTTATGGATTGCTTTGGGGGTAATGTTTGAGCCAGGCATTCAATAGCTTTTTTTAAGTCGGGCAATCCCTCTCCGCTATGGGCGCATACCGGAATTATGGGGGAGTTTTTCAGATGTGTTCCGCTTAAGCGCTGCCAAAGATTTGACTTGATTGTTTCCAGTTGTTTCGAGGAACTCACTAAGTCGGTTTTGCTTAGTGCCACAATGACATGTTCTATTCCCAGCAGCCCAAGGATATGAACATGTTCCTCTGTTTGTGGCATCCAACCGTCGTCGGCGGCAACAACCAACAAGGCGGCATCAATTCCGGCAAACCCGGGAATGACATTATGAATGAATTGTTTGTGTCCCGGAACATCGACAAAACCAATCGTTGAGCCGCAAGGCAGGTCCATCCAGGCAAATCCTAAGTCAACAGTCATTCCGCGGGCTTTTTCTTCCGGCAAGCGATCAGGGTTGATTGTGGTAAGAGCCTCAATCAGAGATGACTTTCCATGGTCAACATGGCCTGCTGTGCCGATGGTTATCACGGTTTACTCCTTTGAGGTCAAGACATCGGTGATTGTTTTTGCCAAACGGTCGTCTTGGTCGGGAAAAACAGTGCGTAAGTCAAGCACTACAGCGTTTTTTTCTATTCGCGAAATCAGCGCCGGGGAGGACAACCTGAAACGACGGGAAACCTCTTCTGCTGAGTGACATAAGGGTGTGATGCGGATTAGATACGTTGGGAGTTTTTGCCCGGGCATGGTTCCTCCGCCAACCAAACTGTATCCGCCTACTACAGACACATTGATGCCTGCTTTTTTAAGTTTGCGAGAGGTTGCCATGGCGCGACTCTTAATCGATTCTTTGGAAAGCTTTATCATTTGCCAAAGCGGCAGTTCATCAGCTTTATGCTCGATGTAACTCTTGAACGTGGAAGACAGAGCTATTGCTTGAAGCTTATCCAATCGAACCACGCGCATCAACGGGTGTGTAAGCATTTGTTGTGTATATATACGCTTGCCGACAACAATGCCTGCTTGCGGTCCGCCCAATAATTTATCTCCGCTGAAGCAGACCAAATCAGCACCATACAAAAGGGATTCCCGAACAGTTAATTCGTGAGTCAGCCCGAATTCAGCTGTGTCCAGTAGCGCCCCGCTACCGATGTCGTGCACCAATGGTATTGAGGAACTTCTGGCGACAGAAGAGAGTTCTTCCACCGAGACTGTGTTTACAAACCCGCTTTGAACAAAATTTGAGGGGTTAACCTTCAATATTAGCGCTGTGCGCTCGTTAATACCTTCAGCGTAATCACTTGCGGTTGTATGATTGGTGGTTCCAACCTCACGAAGTATAACCCCGCTTTGCTTAAGAATCTCGGGAATACGAAAGCCTCCACCAATTTGAACTAATTCTCCTCGGGAGACAATGGCTTCTTTGCCGCATGCAAGCGTAACCAACACTAGTAGCATGGCGGCAGCGTTATTATTAACTGCTAAAGAATCTTCGCTTCCGCAGGCTAAGGAAATGAGTTTTCTCAGTTCAAGATTGCGCTCTCCGCGCTCGCCTTTTTGCAAGTCGCTTTCAACGTTGAAATAACGTGTTGCTAAGTTTGTGATTTCCTTGGTAGCGTTAGTTGATAGAGGTGCTCTTCCCAGATGAGTGTGCAAAACGATTCCGCTGGCATTGATAACTTCTTCAGCGAATGATGGCCATTCAAGAGAAAGACGCGCGACTATTTGGTTAGCCAATTGGTCAAGCGATGGAAGTAGGTGTCGATTTACTTTCAGTTCTTGACGCTCGCTGGCAATTACATGTTGAGCGGCAAGCGTTGTCAAAGGACGGGAATACTTTTGAACGCAGGAAGACAATAAGGGATGCCCCAGGATTTTTTCTATAGCCGGAAGTTGGCGTAACTTGGGTTCATTGGTTGTGACATTGGGTGTTCTTGTTTTTTTCATAAAATGACGACTTGATTATTTGAAGCCTCTGTGACGCGTCCGATTTCTCTTGCTTCGGTTACGCTCATGTTATGCAGTAGATTAAGAAGGGAGTCACTTTTTTCTGGTGAGACGCAAATGAGTAGCCCTCCTGAAGTTTGCGGGTCATAGAAGACACTCATAATGTTTTCGTCAATACCTGAAGCCTGAACGGAGGCATTGCGGAATTCCCAGTTTGAGTACATTCCTTCGGGGATAAGACCCATGTTGGCAAATTGTAGGGATTCAGGGATTATTGGTACTTTACCGCTATCGATTTCTATAGAAACGCCGCTACTTTCAGCGATTTCGGCGGCGTGACCGATGAGGGCAAACCCTGTTACATCGGTACAGGCATTTACTCCGATTTCCAACATGGCTTGGCAGGCAATGTTGTTTAGCCGCGACATTTGCTCAATGAGCCTCTCGGTGACATCCGGAGGAAGCATTTCTGCCTTAAGGGCCGTGGTTAAAATTCCGGTACCGACAGGCTTAGTGATGATGAGTTTGTCGCCTATTTTGGCGCCTCCTTTGGTAATAATATGATCAGGGTGAATAACTCCGGTGATGGAAAGCCCGAATTTCACTTCGTCGTTGCGTACGCTGTGTCCTCCCATAAGAATTATTCCTGCCTCATTTAGTTTAGCTTGTGCCCCTTGAAGAATCTTAGACAAAACAGAAATGGGCATGCTTTCCGAAGGAAAGCCAACAATATTCATGGCAGTGATAGGTTTTCCTCCCATAGCATAAATATCAGATATTCCGTTGGCCGCCGCGATCATGCCGAAGCTGTACGGTTCGTCCACAATGGCGGCAATCATATCTACTGTTTCCACAATAGCTAAATCATCGCGCAGTTTGTACACACCGGCGTCTTCTCTCATCCCCGCAAGAACATTTTCATTTCGGGGAATAACCAGACATCCCAAAGCTTGTTCTAAGTCACCCGGACTTAGTTTAGCCCCTCAGCCAGAATACCGAGAAAGGGAAGTTAGCCTAATCTCGCTACCGTCTTTGTCCAAGTCTCTCTCCCATCAAAAGAATTTTGAATAAAACACAGTACCATTATACAGGTATTCTATTTAAAATGGCGCCGAAGCGTTGTAGGTGAAGTGCTTGTGTTCATACCTCAGGTTCGTTAAGCGATAGGTTGGTACGCGTCACTCTTGATTCTTTCTTTGTTTTAATCATAAGCAGATGAGTGGTAACGCATACGCCGATTGTTCCCAAAAGAATAAAACTCCATACGGCTTTGATGATGACCATGGCAATGATAAGTTTTACCCAAAGAAAGGCAATGCTGGCGATTTTCCATGACCTTTTTATTCCTTGTTTGGTTCTGTAGTTCTCAATGTATGGTCCGGTGACACGATTGCGTTGCAACCAGCCATATATTCTTTTGTTTCCTATGGAGAAGCATATGGCGGCAAGTAGCACAAATGGAGTTGTTGGTAATCCTGGTGTGACAATTCCTACAGCCCCCAAGCCCAAAAAGAGGCATCCTAGTGTTGTCATAATGATTTTTTTTAGTCGATTGTCTGGGGCCTTTGAATCAGGCATAGTGCCTAAATGCTCCGGTTTTTGTTGAGAGATAGTCATTTGAGTCCTTTATGCGTAGCCTATATCTAGCTATTATGGCAACATAATGCCGGATGAATTTATTTAAGAACAGTTTTCTGGAGAAAGACTAACACAACAGGGGTTTATTATCAATTATCTAGCCGAGCTCATTTGTCAGTTGCCTGCCTCCCAGTAGGTGTAGATGCAAGTGCTGAACTATTTGCCCTCCCCATTCTCCGCAATTGATGACGACGCGATAACCATTTTCAGTCAGTCCTTCTTGCTTAGCGATATGGTTGACAACAAAGAGTAAATGCCCAGCTAGATGAGGGTCTTCTTCACTTATTTGAGATAAATGGCAAAAGTGTTTTTTGGGAATGACCAGAATATGGACAGGAGAGATGGGGTTAATATCCTTGAAGGCTAGAGTATTTTCATCCTCATAAACTATCCCGCTTGGTAATTCTTTGGAAGCAATCCTGCAGAAGATGCAATTCGTCATATTCCTAAGTCCTTCTGTATTTTGATATTTGGGTGGCAAATAAGTCGCCTCCACGCATGTCATATGCTGTAACCAATGGGAAATTCTCTACCTCAAGGCGTAACATGGCTTCAGCTCCCAGTTCGGGGTAAGCTACTGTTTCGGCCTTGCGAACTGTGCTTGCCAGCAAGGCACCGACCCCTCCGTAAGTCACGAAATATACAGATTTGAACTGCTGAATGGCAAGCTTTATTTCTTGTGAGCGCTCGCCTTTACCGATCATAGCTCGTAATCCGAGAGAGAGGAGTTCATGAGTATATGAATCCATTCGCGCGCTGGTTGTCGGTCCGCAGGAGCCGATGACTTGACCTTGCTTACACGGCGAGGGACCCATGTAATATATTGTTTGGGATTCTAAACTGATCGGTAGGTGATGAATACCTTGGTCTTTGATTGTGGCGGAAAGACGCTTATGCGCGGCGTCACGGGCTGTGTATATCACTCCTGATAGCAAGACAGTGTCACCCGCGTGTAATTGCTCCAGTTGTTTGTAGTCAAGTGGGGATGAGGCGTGCTTGTTTTGCATTATAATACCGCCGTTGCGTGTCGTGCGCTGTGACACTGTAAATTGATTGCCAAAGGCAAACAGGCAATATGGCATGGGTGTACGTCAGCGTGTACGGCTAGAGCTGTTGTTGTTCCTCCCATGCCGAGTGGGCCGATGCCTAAGCGGTTGACACTCATGAGTATTTCTTGCTCAAGGCATGCGATTTCACTATCGACGTTTGGAGTTCCTGCTTCGCGAAGCAAAGAGCGCTTTGCGTTTTGCATCGATTTTTCCGCAGTAGCTCCTATTCCCAGTCCTATTATGAGAGGAGGACACGCTTTGCCGCCAGCTTCCCGCACGCAGTTTAAAACAGCATCCATGATTGCCTTTGCGCCCGATTCTGGGGCAAGCATAACCAGTCGGCTCATGTTTTCTGCGCCTCCTCCTTTTGGCATGACGCTGATGGTCAAATTGTTGCCGGGAACGATGTTGGTATGGATAATGGCAGGAGAATTATCATTGGTATTTATGCGTGTTGAGAATGGATGGGAGACCATAGATTTACGCAAGAATCCTTCCTGATAACCTTGCCGGACACCTTCATCTACAGCCCAGTTGATGTCTCCGTCAATCACGTGAACGTCTTGTCCGATGTCGAGAAAAACAACTGTGGTTCCACAGTCTTGGCAAAGAGGGATTTTCGCGCTTTTAGCCATTTCAGCGTTTTCGACTATTTTATCCAATACTTGTCTTCCAAGAGGGGACTCTTCCTCGTGGCGCGCTTTAATTATCAGTTTCAGGATGTCATTTCCAAGCTCAAAATTGGATTTTTGTACCAAAAGCGATACTGTTTTTGTGATAAGGGAAGTGCTAATTTCTTTCATTGTCTGGTAATATACCACATTTAACCCCGCCTTTAACTTTCACCCGACCTGAGTTAGTCACTTGCAAAGTAACAATGAAGCTTTATGACCCGTAGCCTAACAGTATCTAAATAATAAAGTTTCTGGTGATGATGCATATGAATTATTCATAAATAGCAGTTCGTATTAATTGATAACAACATCTTCTTCATTCTGTCATTTGCATGTTGAATCCATTGCTGGGTTAATGGAGTGAATTCGAGCTTTAATTTCATCTCCATGCCAGAAACTAGCCGCTTCAGTGTGTTACGCGTTGGATTAGCTTCTCCTCTCAATTTTGCTGATGTCCCCTTGGTCTAACCCAGTTTTTTCAGATAGTTGCTTTTGTGTGAGCCCAGAGTTTTTGCGCGTGTCGATTATAGCCTGCATGACAGCGAACTTCGGCTCAAGTGCTTCATATTCTGCGCGAAAACTAGGTTCTTGCATTTTTTTCTCAAGTGCGGTTTCAAGCGTTTTCGTTTTTTGCGCCTCTCTTTCAAGACATTTGGTTTTGTGCGCCATAAAGATATCCTCGCTAGCTATTTGAAAGTGTTTACAATTGGGGCAGACAGCTCAAAGCTTATCAATTTTATTCCATATGTAATTAGTAGTTCAATGTCGCCAATATACGGATAGAGGTGTCCTCCTAAGGGATACTTATGAAGTCGAAAAGCATGGAAGTTAAGCGTACAATTTCCATCTCCCATGTAATAATAGGGACTTCCCAAAGAGAAGTATATAGCGTTTGTATCATCAATTAGCAACGCCGCTGAATAAGTGCTTGATGGTGACTTTTGCCCACTATCCAAATAAGCTTTCCATTTACGAACTTTTTTTCCATGCCCTGAAATGATTTTGACACCATCGAATTTACAAATGATGGTATCTTCCACAACAATCTTCTCACCATTCTTTTCATATACTAATTTGAATGGGAATTCCCCATAGGTTATCTCTGGCATTGGTGGATTTGGAAATACCATACACTCACACCCATGTATAGATACCGGAACTAATGCCAATACTAGCAGGATGACTAGTACTATGAATAATGCTTTTTTCATTATGTTTTCCCGCTCGTAGCTACACCTATCTTGGTCACAGCTTTAGCCCATACATCATTTTCATTTCGATAGAGTGGCAACTGCCATGGCGACGGCTTCTGCCAGATACAGAACATGGCAATCGGCTAGCTCTCATCATACTTTAGGCAATACAGTATTGCAGCAATGGTTTTTAGGTCAACAATAGCGCCGTTTCGTAGCATGTCGATTAATTCATGTTTCGCTATCCAGATTGCCTCGATTTCCTCAGTATCCTCTGCTCTTAGGGGGGAAGCAATAAGCTCGGTTGCCATGAAGAAATGCAAGAATTCGTTTGAAAAACCAGGGGTAGAATAGAAGCCGCCTAGATGGATTAGCTTTTGGGGGTAATACCCAGCTTCTTCTTGCAACTCTCGGCGCGCAGTTTCCTCCGGAGTTTCCCCTGAGTCAATGCCTCCGGCAACTATCTCGTACAAACTTTTACCTACAGCATGGCGAAACTGTTTAACGAGAAGGTATTCGCCATTTGAGTTTATTGCCACAATAGCAACCGCGCCACCATGTGTGACAACTTCTCTCTGAGCTTTTTGTCCTGACGGCAAAATAACATCGTCAACACGTAGGCTGAGAATTTGCCCATTGTAAATATTGGTGCTTGATATAGTCGTGTAGCTACGCATTAGCTAAACCTATAGACCATGGCGGTTTCATCGCAGTTAGGAAATTTGGGGCAACGGTAGCATTCCCCCCAGATTTTATGCGGTAGCGAGGCCCTGTCTTTTTCAACGAAGCCACACTTTTCAAAAAAGTGTTTAGCATAAGTAAGAACAAAAACGTTCTGGATGCCCAGTTCTTTTGCTTCATTCAGGCAAGCTTTAACCAGATTTTCGCCAATATGAGTTTTTTGATGAGGCGTGTCAACCGCCAGACTCTTTATCTCTGCCATATCACTCCAAGCGATATGAAGGGCGGCGCATGCCACTATTTGGTTTCCCATACGGACGACAAAAAAGTCCCTCATAGTTTCGTAGATTTCCGAGAGAGGTCGTGGCAACATATCGCCGCGTTCTGCGAAGTGGTTAATCAGCTTTTGAATATCTTTTGCATCTTCTATTTTGGCTTTTTCAATTATGAAGCTCATTGCTTATCCTCTCAATTTGTTATTAAGTGATGCGTAAAAATGTTCAGGAGGATCGATACGTAGGAATCTTGTTTTTTTGTTGCTTCCGGTTATGGTAATACTATCTCCGTCGTTGAGTTCGATGCTGATATGCCCGTCAATTGACAGGGTTGCTGGACTGGTGGTGGAGAGTTGAAGACATATTGAGTTGTTTGCTTCCAGGACTAACGGATGTTTAAGAGAAAGGTGTGGAAGAATTGGCATTAGCAACAAATCAGTGGATTTTGGATTTAGAATAGGTCCACCGGCAGCGAGGGCGTATCCTGTACTTCCTGTGGCACTGGATACCAGAGCCCCATCGGCTTTATAAGTGGCGACTTTTGTTCCGTCAATGCTGGCGGTAACCTCAATAATACGGGCAATTGAGCCGCGAGCAACGACAATGTCGTTAAGGGCGCAAAATTCGGTTGTGCGTTGTTGTCCTCCAACAAATTGAACCAGTTTCGCTTCAAGCATAGCTCGTTGGTCAATCCATCCTTTGCCGGCTAAAAGTGAAAAGAGTTTTTCCCAGGGTTTGCCTGGTGGAATCTCGGTTAGAAAACCTAGTTTCCCCAAATTGATGCCGGTTATGGGAATGGGTCTGCCCGCAAGAATTTGGGCAACTCTCAGTATCGTTCCGTCTCCTCCTACTGTAAGAACTAAGTCGGTGTTGCCTAGCAATGAATGCAGTTTTTCTGCGTCCCATGCCGAGCATGTCCAATGCTCAATCTGCTGAGAACGCAAAATTGAGATTAGTTCCTCGGTGATTTGTGGAGCTCTTATGTTTAGAGGGTGAAGCGCTATGCCGATTTTTTTCATTGAACCGGTGTCTCCTTGTGGCATGGCAGTTTATCAACGCGTTTTATTTACTGTCAAGAGCATTATTTTCGTATAGAGTACAAGATGATTATAATGCCAAGCAATATGCCAATAAATGATAATAGTGAGAATATTATCACTGAGCTAAAAACCGCGGTAATTACGTTAGAAAAGGTTAGCAAAGTGATATCCATGGCAATTATACCAAGAACCAGAAATGTGCTACCAACCCAGCGCATGCGTTTTTTGCGTTTTGACTTTATAAGATTATCTTTAGAAGTGCCGTTATTTCCCTTTTTGTTACTAATAGCTGTTTTATGGACTTTATTCTTGGTTTTTTTGGCTGGCACGCCGCGTATTGTTAGAAAGATTATTCCAGCAATAATAACTATGGGGATGATTTGTAGTAATCCTATTCGCACTGGTCCCTCTTTTTCTGTTTTATATCAGCATAGCATACATATCTTTTTCTTCCCATATCCAATGAATGTGTTAGCAGAGAGCAACCCCTATTGACAGGTTCTTATAGAGTGTGCTACCATTAGCAATCAAACATAGAGATTGCTAATCATGCTTAAGCAGAGAGAAGAATTAATTCTTGGGTCAATCGTACGGCAGTATACTGTGCGCATGGTTCCGGTTTCTTCATCCAGCGTACTAGATGAATGCGGTTTGGACGTTAGTTCAGCCACGATTCGTAACGATGTAGCAAGGCTTGAGGAAGGTGGCTATATTCTGCGACCGCATTACGCCGCAGGTTCGATGCCTTCGGATAAAGGGTATCGCCATTATGTAGCCGGACTGAAAGGGCAGGAATTGCCGTTGGAAGAGCAGTTTATGATAAACCATCTTTTCCATCAGGTTGAGGATAGATTGGATGAATGGCTAAGTTTAGCTGTTACCTTGTTGTCTCAATTGGCAAAAAATGTGGCTGTGGTGACTTCTCCTCAGTCGCCTTCCGCTGCATACAAGCATTTGGAGTTAATACCGATTCAGGCTGATTTGGCTTTAGCGGTTCTTGTTTTGCATGGAGCAAAAGTCAGACAAAAGTTGGTGAGCTTTGATCGTCAAGTCAGTCAATCAGAAATAGATTGTGCATTAGGACGCATCAATCATGCCCTAAGTGGACTGAAAAGCGCTCAAATTATGTCAAAGCCAGACCCGTTGGATTTGGTTGAGAAGACAATTATGCATCATGTAAAGAAGATGGTGGAGGCAGAAAACGCATCCGACGGGCAAAAAGTGTTTGTTGAGGGTTGGCATTATCTAATTAATCAGCCGGAGTTTAGTCAAGGCGCCCGTTTGCTGAATCTTATACGTTTAGTTGAGCAGAAGAAACTTGTTGACGTTATGCATCACTTAAGCCCGAATGAATACGGAGTGAGGGTAATAATTGGTTGTGAGAATTGTGACGAGGCGGTGCAGGGTTGTAGTTTAGTCATTAGCAGATATGGCTTGCCGGGCGCTCCCCTTGGAAGTGTTGCCATAGTTGGTCCGACTCGTATGGACTATGAACGCACTATTGCTGTGTTGAGTTATGTTTCTTCTCTGATTAGCTTGCTTGTTACCGAGTTATATGGCGGAGCGTCAGCAGTGCGAGGCGGGAAAAACAAATAACACATAGGAAGAGAAAATGAAAAAAGTTGATGTATTTGAAAACAACGAAGAAGAATTGAAACAAAATGAGGAGGGTGCGTTAGTATCTGAGCTTGAGAGTTTGCAGAGTGAGCTTAGTGAGACAAAAGCTAAAATGCAGGAGTATTTGGACGGGTGGCAACGTGGGCAAGCGGAGTTTTCCAATTATAGGAAGCGCTTAGATCAAGATAAGATTGACGCTATAAAATATGCCAATGCCGAGCTAATGCTTAAAATACTTCCGGTATTAGATGATTTTGAGCGAGCGTCGGGACATATCCCGCCAAAATTAGTTTCTGATCCTTGGGTCGACGGAGTAAAGGGAATTGCCAGAAAACTTGAAAGCATTTTAGAGTCATTAGGATTGAGTCTCATTAAGGCCCAAGGCGAGGTTTTTGATCCCTGTGTGCATGAAGCTCTTGGGAATATTGCCGGAGCGGACGGTATGGTGATTCAGGAGTTGCAAAAAGGATATAAGCTTCATGAGCGTGTATTAAGACCATCAAAAGTAATGGTTGGCAACGGTGTAACAAAGAAGAAATAAATAATCTATAAAGGAAAAGGAGAAGAAAAATGGGGAAAGCAGTTGGAATTGATTTAGGGACTACTTTTAGTGAAATCGCGGTTATGCAAGGCGGTGAACCTGTGGTAATACCATCAGCTGAAGGAGGAAATATTACTCCCTCAGTTGTCGCCGTAAGCAAGACTGGGGAGCGATTGGCGGGGCAGGTCGCTCGAAGACAGGCAATAGTTAATCCTGACAACACGGTCTATTTGATTAAGCGCTTTATGGGGCGAAAGTTCGGGGAGCCTTCCGGGCGCGAGCTGACAGTTGAAGAGGACGCTAAGAGAAAGCCCTACAAAGTTGTTCGAGGAGTTAACAACGAGGTAAAAGTTGCCATGGGTGGGAAGGAGTATACTCCGCCGGAGATTTCCGCCATGATTTTGCAAAAGCTGAAGGCAGACGCAGAGGCTTATTTAGGTGAGAAAGTGACCGATGCTGTTATTACTGTTCCCGCTTATTTTAATGATGCTCAGCGACAAGCCACTAAAGATGCCGGACAGATTGCAGGGCTTAATGTCTTGCGTATTATCAACGAGCCGACAGCTGCGGCTTTGGCTTATGGCTTGGACAAAAAAGGCGAAGAAACAGTGGCAATATATGACTTGGGAGGGGGAACTTTTGACATTTCTATTTTGGAAATGGGGGAGGGAACCTTTCAGGTAAAATCCACAGCTGGTGACACTCACTTGGGCGGAGATGATTTTGACCAACGCATAATGGATTGGTTGGCTGATGAGTTTAAGAAAGACCAAGGAATTGACCTGAGGAACGATAAGATGGCTATGCAGCGCCTCAAAGAAGCGTCTGAAAAGGCCAAGATTGAGTTGTCAACTGTGCAATCAACGGAGGTAAACTTACCGTTTATTACCGCTGATGCGTCTGGTCCCAAGCATCTTAATATTACCCTTACGCGCTCAAAGCTGGAACAGTTGGTAATAGATTTGGTGGAGAAGTCCTTAATTCCTTGCAGACAGGCTATCGCCGATTCTGGGAAAACCGCTTCGCAAATTAATGAGGTGATTTTGGTTGGTGGTCAGACGAGAATGCCTCTTGTTCAGCAAAAAGTGAAAGAGCTATTCGGTAGAGACCCAAACAAGGGAGTTAATCCGGATGAGGTAGTAGCTGTTGGCGCCGCGATTCAAGCGGGTGTTCTTAAAGGGGAAGTCAAAGATGTATTGCTTTTGGATGTCACTCCTCTGACGCTGGGGATTGAGACAATGGGAGGCGTTGCCACTCCTCTTATTTCGCGCAATACCACCATTCCCACTTCAAAGACACAGGTATTTAGCACTGCGTCAGATAATCAGCCGAGTGTAGAAATAAACGTGTTACAGGGTGAGAGACCGATGGCGGGAGATAATCGTCAATTAGGAAAATTTGTCCTTGACGGGTTACTGCCTGCTCCGCGTGGTGTTCCCCAGATTGAGGTTACCTTTGATGTTGACGCCAATGGAATTTTGAACGTAAAAGCACGCGATAAAGGAACAGGCAAAGAACAAAAAATTACCATTACTTCCTCGTCTGGTCTTTCCAAGGAAGAAGTGGAGCGGATGAAGAAAGAAGCAGAAGCGCATGCTTCAGAGGACAATAAACAGAAGGAAGTGGCTGAAGCATGCAATATTGCTGATAGCACGGCGTATCAAGCCGAGAAGATGCTTCGTGAAAACTCCGGTAAGATTCCCGAGAATATCGTAAGTGATGTCAATGCCAAAATAGAGGCGGTCAAGGATGCCATTGCTGCTGGTGATGCCGGTCGAATGAAGAGTAGCTCTGAGGAATTGTCACAATCGATGCAGAAAGCCGGAAGTCATGTGTATTCACAGGGACAGGAAACTCAAGGTAGCGCATCCCAGACATCGGAGCCTTCATCAGGAGAAAAGCCTGACGATGGTACTGTTGAGGGTGAGTTCCGCGAGGTATAGTTTTTCATTTTTGACACGTGGTGTATA
>Ga0209737_10000922_pt1 | contig 22196 bp, 15 predicted proteins | sample TergutCu122P3_FD_187284 | JGI IMG/M metagenome (GOLD analysis project Ga0209737, IMG submission 187284) | Cubitermes ugandensis P3 segment gut microbial communities from Kakamega Forest, Kenya - Cu122 P3 (SPAdes) (version 2) | ecosystem: Host-associated > Arthropoda: Insects > Digestive system...
TCCAGAAGATGCGCCGTCTTGCAGGCGGTCTCTTCCGCCAGGCTTGTCAATCGCACCTCAACTCTATTGCATAGCGCACCTGCTGCGTTGATTACCTTGCGGGCGTTTTCCTGATCCTGGCTTGTAGCCACCAGTATCTTGTTGACAATGTTCAGTAGCTCCTGCACTTGCTGATCGAACAATTCTTTATCCATCTTTACATTCACAGCGACATTCCTCTCTGCCCATAACTTCTTTCCCGAGAGAACTCGCGCTCTAGTTCCTGTGCATACACCTGATCCAGTTTATTCCGATAGGGCAAGAGTTCATTGCGATGCAGGTTCAGTTCCATCAAGTCGTGCATGGGAATGAACGACAAAGCACCGTTTGGCTCTACTACCAGCAGTAGCGCACCACTGCCAATAGCTCCACTGCCCTTTTTGCCTTTGCTGCCCAGCGTCAGACGTACCCAGTCGAGATACTTACGGATGTCCTCCGGGCGATGACGAACGCTCCCTTCGGCCACTTCGCAAGCCAACTTGTCGATGAAGGTTTCAAGGAACTGTCTTTTGGGTTCGCCTGGGCAGTAAAATGCGTCAAGGTAGGGAACAAGCCTAGTCCGAAACACATCTTCGTCAGCAGCACTCTCAATGTACCAATGAATATCCCGCGAGATTTCTTCAAAGCCAGCAGCACCGACGGCTTTACTAAGAGTGCTGTGCCGACCCACTTCCTTGTCAATCCTTGCCCCTTGGGCCTTGAACTCGATTAGGCGCACAGTGCCAGGAAACTGCGCCAGAAGGTCGCCGAGCAAGGGGTCAGCCGGTGTTTGCTGCAATAGATTGATCGAACATCTCAATGTATCTATTCGCTTCTTATCCCGGATGGCGTAGCCCAACGCGAAGAGAAAATTGCCGATGACAATGTTTTCATAGAGTTTCATGCGCGCAGTGTCCTCATGGGGCGTATATGCTGGCTAATTATCTCACAATCTGTAAGCGTGTAAGCGTGCGTCGAAGTACGCTTCCATTTCGAGTATGACGCCGCACACCGGAACCAAACAGATATTCCTCTCCCTCGTTTCACCGGACGAAATATTCCCATCCAGCCCGGCAAACTGGCCGTCCTGCTTTCAGGGGTTAGCGCGGCTCGTCATTTCCGTTCAAATTGCCTGAAAATGCGTTCAGCATCCTTCCACGGCAACCGCCGCCCTTTGGCGCGCATATTGTCGAATGCCGCCCGAGCGGTTTCAAATGAGATGAAATTGCCATTCAACATTTCAGAAACCAGCCAGATCGTCCCTTTGACTTCGATCTTCTCTGCCTGCGCCGCTTCCCTGAGCGCAGCATCGCCCGTCAGCAGAGGACATTTTTCGACCTCTGCCAGCGCCAGCGCAAACAGATCGTTTCTGCTGGGTCTCCTATGGGTCTGCGCGAGTTCTTGAACACGTTTGACCCCTTTCTCCGACAATGAGCGCACCTCCAGGCCTAAGGCGAGCAAGTGCGCGTGCTGTTCTTCCAGTTCCTCAAAATAAAGAACGTCGGGAACGGTGAACAGGTAATCAAGGCTGAACATCGGGTGCAGCAAATCGCCCGCCTCAACGTCAATCAAAACGTTGGCATCACTGATGAGCAGCCGCATCACTGCCTTCCATCGCGCGAAGACGCCGAAAGTCTTTCTGCGATAAGTTCATGAGTTCGGCGGCTTTCGATTCACCGATGTACTCCTCGGCAAGCGCGTGAAAGACCAACTGCTCAAAGAGTTGCGTTTTTTCGGGCGGGGTCGCCTTGCCCGGTTCTACCTTATGCCACCCATTGGCACGGAACCGCTTCACCTGATCCAAATAGTAGGCAGGCGTGATGATGCCAAGATCACGCGCTCGGATCAGAATAGCGGACATCGACACACCGAACGCTTCCTTGAGTAAGCCCAACTCCTTCAGTTCGATGGCCGTGCGGTGCGTTCCGAGCGCAGAATGCAGCATGATGTCGGGCAAAAGGAAGGCTCCGGCAAAACGATTACACGCCTTCTCCTCATCCAACGCTTCTGCAAGCCGCCCTTTGAGCATGAAATGCCCAAGCTCATGCGAGAGCGTAAAACGCTGACGATCCCCTGGCCAGTTGCTATCCACAACTACAACTGGCATACCGCCAGCATGGGCCGCCAGACCGTCAAACCGGCTCTCTGCATTGGTCTCGATCATAAAAACACGGATGCCATTGGTTTCCAGTACACCCACCAGATCAAGGATCGGGTCAGAGCCCAAGCGCCAGGCTTCCCGGACACAGGCAGCGGCACTTTCGATCTGATCCATCCGGGTAATTGTCTTTGGCAAACCCTCGACAGGCGCAAACGCCTTGACGGGAGCTTGCGGAAAAAGGTTTTCCAACTCCATGCGACGCTCGATTCGGTCGATCACTTCATGGGTGATTGCATCGAGCTGTTTCATCGGCAAGCGACTACGCTTGCGGTATTCAAGGTTCTCCAGCGCAACGGACTCTGGGCGAAAGAAATACTCGGTGCGCACATTGAGTTCACGCGACAACTTCAGCAAGATGTCGCTGGAGGGCATGGCAAGGCCGTCCTCGTATTTTTTGATGGCTACGTGAGAAACTCCGACGCGCTCGCCCAACGCACGCAGGGTCAGGCCGGAAGCCTTGCGAGATCGGTGAAGTCGAGTACTGAACATGAGTGCCTTTCCATATAGAGAGTTGCTAAAAAGATAGTTAACAAAAACTAACATTTTTTAAGTTTTGTTAACCATGATCTCTGACAAGAAAAGTAGAAAAAATTCCTTCTGGTCAAGACTTATCGTATTCATGTGCTACAGGTATTTCTTGAAATTACACGCCGCGATGTCGACAGCTATCCCCAGAAGAATCGCTGAAGGCAGCAAAATCAACAGCGGGTGCACGGTGATGGGCAGCGCCAGGTACAGCCCCCAGGGCAGCACCGCAAGCGGTACGAGGCTGGCGCGTGCGCGGTGATAGATGAACCCTGACTCGGAATCTGCGCTGAAGCGCCGGATGTCCCGGCGCACGAGTCCGTCGACGAACCCCACAAAAGCCGCCAGCAGAAAAAGCGGCAACGTGAGCGCAAGCACCAGCAACCGCGCAAAGAAGACCAGCGCCGTATAAAGCGCCGCGATGATGGCATCCTGTAGATGAACATGCGCAATCGCCAGATAGTCCCGGAACGTTCGGGCCTGACCGGAATTGTCGACAGCCCGCGTAGCTGCCTCATGCGACCAGTCCATAAAGCCGCTTTTGACGAGCAGCGCCTCGCGCGCCCACACGACCAGAGATCGCGCACTGCGTCCGGGTGCGGAGATCAGCACCCCCCGCTGGAATTGCCCCGAGAGTTGATCCATTTCCGCTTCAAGCATTCTTTCGGCGTGATGCCAACTCTCCTCCGGCCAGATGAGTTTCATGCAACCCCACTCGATCAGGATCGCCAGAAAGAGAGACCCGCATAGAATGCCGAAGAGTTGGAAAGGCAACACGATGAGCGTGAATACCAGCCCCCGTTTTGTTTCCTGCTGGCGCTCGGCAGTGCTCGTGGTTTCGCTCATGCGTTGGCTACCGCCTCGTCTTCCAGCAGATCGGTGGGAATCTGCCCGTCATCCGCATCCATTCCATCTCCCTGCCACCATTCTTCTTCCGGCACGATCCGGCTGCGCATGCCGATCACCATCTCCTGCAAGTCTCGGGAGAGCTTTTCGTCGGGATCGGGTTTCGGGAGCGGCACCCTGATCTTGTGAAGCTGTCCGCCCTCGATCAGCGCGAAACACTGCCCCTTGGGGAGTGCAACGACATGCGCCGGTTCGACCATCGGGACGGAAGTGGCCGATACTCTCTCCTGCGTCGTGCTCGTAAACGCTGATTTCCCGTGTGGATCACTCGAGTCGGTCGCCCCCGAGAAGCGCGAGGCCGCATAGACTTCGACCTTCGGAAGCTGTTTGGTCAAGAGTTCCGCCGTGGCCGTCTCCCGCACGCGGAACATGATCAAGTTGTTGAAGTTCCCGATGACCTGTCCGGCTTTGGCACGATTGCCGATTCTGGCTTCGATGTCCGATTGGGTTTGCGTGTAAGCTGTGATTTGTAGCCCGGCACCGCGCCCTTTGTTCACGAGCGGGATGAATTCATCGCCGATCAACTCGTTGAACTCGTCGGCGTGCAGGTTGATCGTCACCTTGCCGGCATCAAACCCGCCTGGTAGCCCGTCATTTGCACCGTGCTTGTAGAGATGCCCCGCGACCGAGACGAGATCGGAGAACATGCTGTTGCCGACGGCAGAGGCGACTTCCGCATCCGAGAGGGCATCCAGCCCCACGTAGACGATGCCGCGTTTGCGAACGATCTGCATCCACTCAAAGATTGGCCTGGGGTCGGCGAAATCGGAATAGTTGGGCGCGAGCAGTTGCGCAATCTTGCCCGTCGTAAGTTTTTCGAGAAGGGGTAGAAGGCTTGCGACAATCTTGTCGAAATAGGTGCGGTCGTAGCGCACCGCACTGCGCAGGCCATCAAGCACTGGGTCGTAGACTCGGGCCATCGAGAGGTATTGCTCGATAGCCACCACCCGCAACTCTCTCCCGATCATCGTCCGGGGGATCGTCTTGTCGTTTAACTTGCCCTCGATCTTCACGATGGCTTCCCACGCCTTCGGGTCGTGTTTGGCAAAGTAGAGCTGTGCGTACTGGACGAAGAGTGGATCAATGTTGATGACGTGCCGCTGAATCAGCAGGTAATCCGGGCGCTGTCCCAGTTCAACAAGTGCTCGCGCGATGATGTTCACGAACCTCCACGCGAATTCCCGAAAGGCGGCGGAATTGCCTTCGCCCGAGAGTTGTCCGGCGATACGTGTGGCAACCTCCGAGATTCGCCCAAAACGGCCAATCGCGTTATATCGCGCCGAAATCTCCGGCCAGCCGAGGTGAAACACGTAAAACGAGTCATCCCGACCGGCACGTTTCGCCTCGATCACCATTCGCTTCAGGAGATCGGCATCCCCCTTGGGATCGAAGACGATCACAGTCTCAAATTGCCCCGACGCATCCCGGCGTCGAATGTCCTGTGTAATGAATAACTCGCAGAGCCGCGTTTTGCCGACCCCTGTTGTGCCGAGAACGAGGGTCTGACCGCCGCGCTCACTCAGCGGCAGACTCACATCATGCTCATCGGGTTCGATCCCGTGCAGTCTCGCCAATCCGCCGACTGGCGGCAGGGGGCGCACAGGGTTCAGAACACAGTCCCAGGCAAGCAGTCGCGCCATGAACGGCAAAGGCCCCGGCGCAAATTCAAGTCTCGCCTGCCATCGGCGTGCAAGACGGTAGAGCGGCCTCGGTTCCACGTAGCGGCGAAACTCGGGCCTGCCGGTTTGCGCAAGCCGGTGTGTGTGACGCTCATCCCACCTGAAACCACGGCCTATGAAGAGCCGATGCCGGGACACCGGCACCTTCCGGCTCGTGATTTCGTAGCGCGGAAGCCTTCGGATATTCCGGCAGTAGCGCAGGATCACCCAGGCTTCCCGCAACCGGATCGCACCGAAGAGCACAAAGGCCGCTGCAAACCCGGCCCCCAGAACAGGAGAGAGCGCAAGCGCCCAGGGAGAGAAGAGGCACAGCGCCGCCGCGCAAAGACTGACAAGAACGCTATAGAGTTCGACTGCTGGCCGAAGCAGTACCTCGATGGCGCGCGGCGCGCTCATGGCCGATCAACATGCTCCGGCTTGCTGGAGGGTACGACGAGTACGGGATAGGTTTTGAGATGAAAGCGGGCGGCAAGCTCATCACCCCAGGCGGGCATGAGTTGAAGAGCAGGCGCTAGTTGTCGGAGCGATTCAAGGGCCTGCGCATCGTGTGCCGCAACGACAAAGCCCGCGGCCCCACTCTCGCGCAATGTGTCCCGCCACGCCTGGAGCCAGGCGCGGGAGGCAGGATCGTCACCGAGTACAAAGAACGGTTTTGCGCCGGGGGGCGCAAAAACCGTCTTTCGAGTAGGGCTACCCGGCTGGAGTCGACCAGGGCGAAGGGGAAACATCGCGGCATCGAACTGCGGCATTGTCCGGCCATTGGCTACCACTGAAGGATGTCCAGGCAACACGGGTGGTGCTACCTGCCGCAATGCTCCCGGCGGCATTCTATTCGTGTTACGTAGCCTCTGGAAATAAGGGAGAGCCGAATCTCCCCCTCGATCCTCAACCACGATAAGAGGAGAGGTTTGCGCCCACGCTGTCGCCGTCATGAAAAACGCCAGCAGGCAGAGCGTGCGGTTCAGGGTTGGCGTACCCATCGACCGTTTGCCTCCCGGACAGCGGCAGGCAGAGAGCCAGGCACGCCGAGTTTTGACCACCTGCCGTTGTCGTGATTGAGCGTGATGGTGCGTGCGGCAACTTTCGCGGGATCGACCCCTGCCTTCTTGGCCCAGGCACGCAGCTTCGCGTCATCGGGTTTTGAATCGACGAAATACAGATCAAACGCACTGCCTGCGGCCTGAAGCTGCCCAACCTTCTTTTCGCAGGTCGGGCAGTCGGCTTTGACGAAGACGGCCAACCTCCCTTCGGGGGCAATGCGCGGCAGTTCCGCAAATAACCGTAAAAACGCCTCATCAAACGCACGTTGAAACGCGAGCAGTTTTTCGACGCGACGCGCTTCAAACTTAGCCTGGAGTTCGGCATATCTCATCAACTCGGCATCATCCCGCGCCTCGATACCCAAGGCGGTCAGCGGATCGAGTCCCGGCGAGAGGATGCCCAAGGGGCCTTTCATCAGTTCCTTGTAGCGTGCCCATTCGTCGGCTTTAAGTCCCCATAGGGCCGCGTGCCGCAGTTCTTCGGTAGGGGTGCTGCGCACGGACTCGACGCGGCTTACCTCCTCACGGCCCGGCGTGATCTGAGGGACACTCACCTGTGCATTGGCAAGCGTTCCCGCAAAGAGAAGGCAGAGTAGGAGGAGTCTGACCATGTGCTTCACCTTCCACTGCCCGACAGAATCGGGAATCTCGGAATCGGCACTCGGACGATGGCATCCTCAATCCGAAAGATCGCCTGATCTTCTTCAATCGCTTCGAGCAACCACGCGCCAAAGCGCGTACCGACGCGCAGAAGTTGAATGTCTGCCACCGTCTGGGAGCCCTGTCGCATCACGGTCAAAAACCGCTCCACTCCCCGTTGCTCTACTCCAATCACCTGAAAGGGCGGCTTGATGGAGGGCAAAGGCTGTCTGACGGGCTGCGGTTGTGTTGGCTCAACTCTGCTGGATGTGATAACCGTCTGCCGTTCGTTGTCGAGCCTTGCCTCCAATGCCTTGATTTCTCCCCTGAGCGTGGCGAGTTCCTTTCCCATCTCGACGGCCTGGCCGGTGAGTTGTTCCGTGACGGCAGAAGTCTTCTCTTCAAGGCTCTGCTGGACGCTCGCCAGCTCCGTTTCGGTTGCCTCACGCAAGCGGGTTGTTTCGGTTTGCAGCCGCGCCGCCATGCCCTCCACGCGCTCTGCGAGTACACTCTCGGCAAGGCTCGACCCGGGGGTCTCAGTGCCTTTGGCCAACCGGAACTGGCGTTCGTGGTGAAGCTGCATCACCGTTGCCCACACGATCACGGACAGAAACAGCAACCAGGCAGTCAGCGTCACGGTAAACCAAGGGCTTCTGCCACTTTTTCTTGGTGACACCGCCGTGCCTGTCGGGGTCTGGCTCCGTGCCCTTGTCCCCGAAGAAACGTGCATCTGGGTTTGTGCCATGTCGTTCATCGCTCTTCGCTCCGAACAAAACAAACCCTGCGTTCCAGGTGATCGACGGTAAGCGACCAGGCGGAACCTGCCAGAGTTTGAAGGGCGCTCGCCAGCGTCATTGGCCCCAGGTGCAAGTGTGACGCCGGGAGTGGCAGGGAGACGAACGACGGGGGCGGGGAACAGAGCCGGTAGCCGGTACGGTTCAGCACATGAGCAAGCGCGGTGCCAAGCGTTGTCTCGAACGCGGGCGGAATCGTGATGACCACGATCTGACGTAGCGGATCGCGCTGCCCTTCATCTGGTGTGAGTTCGACGAGCGTGTAGCGCCCGAGGCGCACCGTCTCGATCTGGTTTTCAGCGTGCGTGCGTTCTACCTTCTGCTCAGGATTGGACGCAGGGTTGGGTGTGGGCACGACTGGCGCATCTGGAGCCGCTTCCCTTGGAGCGGAAGGTGCGGGAGTTCCGCCTGTCACACAGGCTACGACCAGCGTGCCCACAATGAGCATTGCCATCGGTATGTTTCGGGAAAGGGTCATGGACACTTCACAGGATGGTTGAAGCCCACACCCTGCCCCGGAGAAGATCGGCTGTCAGCAAGAAAACAGATTCGTACCCTGTCCGTATTTTCTGGCATCGACAGAGGAATTCTCGACGGTACGGGTAGAATTAGCCTACCTTTTCGGCTGCTTGCCGATAATTACTAAATGTCAGTGATATGAACCTGCCGACAAAATCCAGCCCGTTTGAGCACCTGAAAGATCTCAACGCCCAACAGCTTTACCGCTATCTGGTCGAACATCTGACCAGGCAGAAGCTCGGCCTGTACTGGGAGTCCGATGCCATCGAGCGGGACAAGGCGCTTAATGCCAATGTGGTGTTGCCGCGCTTGGTCAATGAGTACTCCCTGTTCGATGAGAATGGAGAAGCGCGCAATCTGATTATCGAAGGGGACAACTTCGACAGCCTGCGCCTGTTGCGCGCAACGCATCGCAGCAAGATTCGCGTCATCTACATCGACCCGCCGTACAACACCGGCAACAAGGACTGGGTCTACAACGACCGTTTTGTTGGGCAGAACGACCGCTGGCGGCATTCGCAATGGCTGGAGTTCCTGTACCGGCGGCTTACGCTCGCGCGTGATCTGCTCACCCCCGACGGTGTGATTCTTGTCTCGATCAACGATGAAAACCGGGCGCGGCTCGAAATGCTGATGGATGAGGTGTTTCCGGGGCGGCGGCTGGGCAGCCTAGTATGGCGAACCAAGGACACTGGTAATGATTTAACCCAACGGTTCAGTCATGTGCATGAGCATGTGCTGGTCTATGCCAATAATGGCTTTTCCTTCAATGGTCGTGCTACAGACCGCAGCAAGTTCCGCAATCCAGATAATGACCCTCGTGGAGACTGGTCACCGCAGCCGCTAACCAAAGCGCATTCATACATAGACCGAGAAAACACCTACTACCCAATTCAAGACCCGGAAACGGGCTATTGGTACCCATGTGATCCAAATCGTGTTTGGGCATATGCCTCTGAGGCGGTAATCCATCGCCTTTGCGATGGTGATGAGACTGCCATCCAAGCCATGTTATCGGGTTTGCGTAGCGATAGCATGGAGGCGTTGATTGAAAAAAAGCTGATTTACTTTCCGCCCTGCAAACCGCAGGAAGTCATGTATTTTGCCACGAAAGCGGATTTGCTGGCAGCCATCAAAGCCGGTAAGGGGCCTGTATTGCCCAAAAAGAAAACCCCTCTGCTGCGCGCTGATTTGCCAGACCTCGATTTCTGGATTGGCAAACCTATCGCCCCAGGCCGCCCTTCGCGCAAAGAACACTGGACGGCCAAGCCAGAGTCAGAGCGGCTGGCTCCCTTGAGCAGTTGGATTGCGGGTATGAACGAAGAAATCGGGGACGAAAATGACGATGACTTGCTGTTACTTCGGTCAGCGCGTGGTGGTGTTGCAACGGAAGAAGTCAAAAATGTACTTGGCTCCAAAGCATTTCCTTTCCCAAAACCTCTTTCGCTCATCAAAGGTTTGCTCTCCCAAGCCACCCGCCCCGGCGACATCGTGCTCGACTTCTTCGCTGGTTCCGGTACGACGGCGCAAGCGGTGCTGGAACTCAATGCCGAAGACAACGGCAATCGCCGCTTTATCCTGTGCTCCAGCACGGAGGCCACCACGAAAGAGCCAGACAAAAACCTCTGCCGGGTCGTGTGCGCCGAACGTGTCCGTCGCGTGATTCAGGGCTATGGCAAGCAGCCTGGCTTGAACGGCAGCTTTGCTTATTACCAACTCGACCTTCTTGAAGCCGCCGACATCGAGTACGAGGCCACTCGCAGCCATGCATTGCAAATGTTCTTCCTGCATGCTCACCAGGCTGTGCGTGATGCCGACGCGAAAACGATCCACCCCATCACCGAGAGCAATGGCGTCGCGTTACTCTTCTGCCCAGTGGTGGATGATGCCGCAATCGAGACCCTTGCCACCTGGCCTGCCGAACGCCTCGCCGTGTATTCCCCGCGCCCGGAAACGGTGCAGCAACAGCTTGAAGCACGCGGCGTTCAAGTCAATAGCTATTCTCTTTTCGATGCCCTGCTGCAAGGGCAAAGCGCGCGAGCGGCTTGACACGGAGTTCAGAATGACCGAATCAATGAACCTTCAGATCGCAGTCACCGCTGCCCAGGGCGAAACCCTTGAACCCGAGCAATTTCAGCACAGGTTGATCCAGTCGATGAGCAGGGCGTTGCTTCGGCTGGAGCGCCCGCCCTGCCTCTTGCGCGCCCCCACAGGGTCTGGAAAAACCTTCGTCATCTCGCGGGTGCTGGCCAATGTTTCAGCCGAGCATGACGTGATCTGGTTCTGGTTCGTGCCCTTCGTGAATCTTGTTGCACAGACCTTGGATGCGCTGGCCGCAAATGCCTCGGACTTAACCCCGCAGCTTTTGTCCCACGCACGCAATCAGGAACCGACCAGCGGGCAGGTGATGATTTCGACGGCGCAGTCGGTTGCGCGCGCGCAATGGCGAAAGAATAATTACGATGCTGATGCAGATGATGACACCCGCACGCTGGCTCAACTGATTGCACTGGCAAGGCAAAGGGGGCTGGGTATCGGCATGGTGGTTGATGAAGCACACATTGCGCTGGACAAGGGGACGGAGTTTGGCAGGTTTGCGCAATGGCTCGACCCGGAATACCTCATCATGGCCACCGCCACGCCCAAGGATCAACGACTGGACGAGTTCCTGTACAACGCCGGGAAATCGAACCTGGAGACCTTCAATGTCAGCCGGGATGATGTCGTGGAGGCACGGCTGAACAAACGCTACATCGAAGCCGTTGTGTACGACCTGCGCCAGAGCGTGCAAAGCGTGGCTGACCTGGAGAAGACCGTCCTGCGCCAGGCGTGGCGATGTAATCAAAAGCTCAAACGCGACCTTTCCGCCGAAGGCATACCGCTCGTGCCGCTTTTGCTGGTGCAGGTTGCCAATGGCGACAAAACAGTTGAAGAAGCAGAAAAGGCGCTTGTCCAATTGTGCAACGTCTCGCCCGCTGTCATTGGCAAACACACAGCCGCCGAACCCGATCCCGGACTGATGACCGCGATTGCCCACGATGCCAGTAAGGAAGTGCTGATCTTCAAACAGTCAGCGGGAACCGGGTTCGATGCGCCGCGCGCCTTCGTGCTCGCATCGGTCAAACCTGTCAATGACCCCGATTTTGCCATGCAGTTCGTAGGCCGGGTCATGCGCGTGTCCTCGGCCATCCGCCGGAGATACCCGAAACCCACCCCGATCCCGGAAGGTTTTGATACCGCTTACGTCTATCTGGCCAACGCGCAAGCGCAGCAAGGGTTTCAAGCTGCCGTCAACGCTACCGCAGGCGTCAAAAGCCAACTAGAAGGTCAGACCGAGAAACTGGTGGCACGAGAAACCAAAAGCGGCGCAGTGGTCTTTACCAACAAGACGACCAATCAGTTTCCGTTGCTCTACAGTATGTCAGGGTCTGTACCTGAAGAGCCGGAGCCGGAGTCGGACAGACCAGCCACGGGGTTCTCTCAACCTGGCATGCAGCAGGGCTTGTTTGACCTGGATACATTCGATGATCTGGATGTGCTTGCACCTGCCGCCTCCGCCCGCAAGACTTCGCCAAACCAGAAGCCGCCAGAAAATGAATCCGAACTCTTAGGAATACTCAAGGAGGCTGGCATCCTTCCGTATCCCATCCGGCGGGACTTACCCGGTTTGCCACGCGCCCTGAAGCGTGAAGCCCGCCCGGTGATGTTGAGCATGAGCGACATCTCCAGAACCGTTGCAGCGAGGCTGGACATCCCTGAGAAACTGCGCGTCGATGCAGTAAAGGCCGCCCTGAACAAGCTCAGGGAAACAGAACGGCACACGGAACTGACTTCCGGCAGGCATCATGAAGATAGCGTTCTTATCGTGACGGATCGGAATACCCTTGCAAGAGAGGCACGGACGCTAATTGATGAACTACCGCAAGTTGAACCAGAAGACCGCCTCATCATTGTGTCAGTCATTGCGGATCGCATGCTGCCGTCGGTCACTGAAGAGATCGAAGCTGATGCGGTGGCTTCGGACAAAGACATGCCGGGAGCAGAGATTCTCAAGCGACACGCGAGGGATGCGGCGCACTGGATCATCAAACGCCAAATCGAATTACTGAGGGAAGCCATGTTCGAGGCCATCGCCAATGTGGCGCACACCGAGGATGCTGACCCTCTGCCAGACGCCATGCTTTTTCCCGCCAGTCTTCCTCTCGAATTTTCCAAAAAGAATATTTACGGTGTTTTGCCTCCTAAAAAGGACGAGTTGGCAAAAGTTGAGCAGGAAATCATGCTCGATGTACGCATGTTGCTCAAGGATCGCTCCTGGGCGCTCTCATCAGATCAATCTGTCTTCACCGGCCAATACGATGGTTCCCTTGTTCTGAACGAGGGAGAACACAAGTTTGCAAAGGCATTGGATCGAAGCAATTTTGTCCATTGGTGGCACCGAAACCCGGATCGCAAGCCCTATGCTGTTCGACTTGTCAGAGGCGAGCACAAGAATTTTTTCTATCCTGATTTCGTTGTTTGTCTTGAGCACTTTCCAGGGGACACGGCGCTGCTGAGACTGATCGAAACCAAGCAAGACGTGAAAGATGCCGCCCGCAAGTCAAAGCATGTGTCCGATTACTATGGCCGTGTTTTGTTCCTGACAAAAGACCATTCCACGCTGCGTTGGGTCAAGGAAGATGGCTCGCTTGGCGACCGCATTGATCTTGATGATTTGGGTGAAATACAGGAGTGGATGAGGAAATCCCGGCCTGTGCAATCAGGGGCAACTGGCACATCCTGATACGTTATGGATGGAGGCAACCATCAAACGGCCTTGAAAGACGCTTCGATCCAAGCGGAAATTTGAACGAACTGAAGCAAGACCCGCAAACCCTTTCCCGCCCCATGGGGCGGGAAAGGGTTTGAACAACGAGGTGGGTCAGTTTCAGATTGATGTTGACATTGCTGGGTGCGAGTCGACACGTTATCATTCCAGCTACTTCCTTGATTCGCTGCTGCGGGAAGACAATAGATCTGGCGGAACGCCGGAAAATTGCGTTTGTCTTGGACAATGCAGCACCATGTCGAATCTTCAAAGACTCCAGAAAGCTTTTTTACGAAATGGCATCACGGTCAGCTACGACCAGGGTGTATACCATCTTCACAATCTAACGGCACGCGCCAAAATTCTGTTACCAAGTGATCTTCCTCTCGAAGAGAAGGCTGTTCGGCAATTACTTGATTTTGCCGCTGTGCGACACCCTGAGCGTGACGCTCATGTGTGTCATGCGTGCGCGACGCCGGATTTTCATCCTGGCAGCTTGGCTCCCGTTGGCAGCGTTGTTGCAACCACACCGGACATGGTCATCCCGCAAGCCATTGGCACGGATGTCAATTGCGGCGTGCAACTGCTTTCAACTTCTATCACCGAATCGCAAGCCGTGCAGCATCTGCCAAAGTTTGAGAAACATCTGAGGCGACTCTTTCTCGAAGGCGGACGCGACGTGCCTGCTTCGAGCGCCGCGTTTCGCGCATTGTTCGACAAGGGGCCTGTTGCCTTTTTGGACACAGTTCCGCGCCAAGGCATCTGGGCAGAAGCTGACCTTTTGCGGATTGAGCAGAGTATTGACCGATGCGTGGGGCTCTCCGAATTCCAGGCGCACAGTCGGCATGCTCCAGAAGCACTCGTTGGTGGCCGGGACTTGCTGCGCGATCCATGCTTGGGGACGATTGGTTCAGGCAATCACTTTATCGAATTCCAGATCGTCGACCGTGTCTTCGATAGAAAGGTGGCCTTTCAGCATGGTTTGCGAGAGGGCAATCTTGCTGTCATGATTCACAGCGGTAGCCGCGAGATTGGCTTCTTCGTCGGAGGCCGATGGATAGACAAGGCTAAACACGTCTGGCCGAAGGGGCTCGCACACCCGAAATCGAACCTCTTTGCGCTGACAGGACAGATGGCGGACGAATACCTCGAAGCAATGGGCGTGGCGGCTCGATACGCTTGGCTCAACCGGATCGTTCTTGCCGAGATGACGCGCAAAGCGCTACGCGACGAACTCGGCAACAGTGATTGTTCGCTTGTTGTCGATGTCCCGCACAACGTTGTGCTGAGGGAGCACAGCATGAACATTCACCGCAAGGGGGCGACCCCAGCGCGCGAGGGCGATCTTGCACTTATCCCAGGATCGATGGGCGACTTCTCCTGGCTTGTTCTGGGACTCGGCAATCCAGAGTGGTTATGGTCATGCTCGCATGGGGCGGGGCGTTCAATACGGCGGCAGGCCATGCGTGCCAGCCGGACTTCGGATGCCGAACAACCTACGTGGCGCTGCCTGACTCTGAAGGAGGAACGTAGGATTGAAGAAGCACCATCGGCATATAAACCCGTTGGCCCTGTTCTGAGTGCGCAAGAAGAGCAAGCGATGATAAAGGCGGCTGTCCGGTTTCGCCCCTGGCTAACACTGAAAGCCTGATTGATTTTTTTATTCCACTCTATTAGAGATAAGCAGTAATTCGTGCGAATAAAAACGCTATCATCTTTGTTCGCCTTGCTTACGTGCATCCTCGACTATTTTTCCAAATTCTGAAACAACCCTTCGATATTCTTCAACAGAAACCTCTGCCGACTGGACGCCCTTTGGATAATCTGGGTATTGAAAACACGGCTCGTCTACGAGTTTCCAGATAAAATGAATCTTGCCATTGCAAACATAAGATAAAGTGACAAAATCATCGAAAGGCGGGCCTAGATGACAATGGCTAACATCAGGAATCCCCTCTGTTATCATCAAATCGTATATATCGTCAGCCGTCTTATTTGATAGCTGACTCTCTTTCATATTCCCCTCCACCTCTAGCGCCCACCAAGCCACACCTAGCATATCTACATCTTCATAGGCACCGATATATTTTCCTTCAATCCACACTCTCATATGTCCCAGAACATAAGGGTCAGAGGTACCAACATAGTAATCTATGGACTGAATTTCATATTCAATTCCAAAGTTACTTTTTTCTCCAATCATGTTTCCCATGTTATGGAAGCCTCATCATCTCTACCGGCACATGATTTGGTGAAATCGTTTGAGGCCCTCCTTTTGCAGTTGAGCCACTCCAATGCCAGTCTCCATTGTGATCACCTGAAAAACGATGGTATACGGCGTCCTTTCCGCTACCTTCTTTTGTCCATCTCGTTGTCTCGGGCTTTTTGGGGTCTGGTCTACTTTGTTCCCAAAGATCCTCATGGTTTCGGGGTAACTCTGACTTGGTTGGGTTTCTTCTCTCATGATGACCAGGGTTTTTATAGGCACCATCTTCGCATAGACAACCCCATCTATCACAAAGAATCCAAGGTGCCAGCATGGAACATGGCCCAGTTACCTGCACGCAGTCTTTTGCAATCTTCCCCTTTGCCTTACATGCTGTCGCGCAATGCCGCCAACCAGCAGGTGGGCATGGATTTAACCCCAACGGGTCTACAAGAGAAACGGGGTCTCCGCCTACATAGGCGTAAAGGTTCAACCCTCCTGCCAATCCAACCGGGTCCTGCGTTATATATCTTCCCTGCTGCGGGTCGTAGTACCGAGACCTGTTATAAAAGAATCCAGATTCCTCATCCAGCCATTGTCCCTGATAACGGATTGGCTGCCTCACACCCCTCTCATTTCTCACCGCAGCCCAGTCATCCGGCTCGGCTTCCCAGATGATTTGGCCTTCTTCACTGATCAGCTTGCCGGGTGTGCCCGCGTGATCGGTTATAAAGAAACTGATGTTCAGCAAGCCCTCCGTATGCGGCTCTTTCAGTTCCATGCCGACTGTAGCCAGCATTGCCTGAGCACGCCCACTTTTCTTCACGTTCTGCCCAATGCGCATGATCGGGGCAAAGCTATACGGGTTGTAAACGATAGTGGTAAGTTCTTCCTCAGTCGCTTCATGAACCAACTTATTCAGTTCCCATCCGTACCGGGTGATTTTTTCAGTGCCATGCTCTGTCACGCCTTTTGCAACTCTTCTTGAGAAGGCGTCATACGCATACCAGGCCTTGATCTGGGCACCATCCGGGTTCGTCCTTGTGAGCGTGGCAAGGCGGTGTGCACCATCGTAGTTCAGCTCAAGTTTGGTGCCATCTGGCCGTCTCTGTTCGATCAGATTGCCTGCACCATCAAACGTATTCTTGATTCCGTTCAGGTGAGTGACACGGTTATCCGGCCAGATATGTCCGGTATCATCGGCTTCAGTTTGGTAGCAGGGAGCTCCAACGGTGGATTCTGCCCAATTGTCCGTCGCATCAAACAGGTAGTTGAAGCTATGTGCGCCGTGGCGGCTGCCGGTAAGACGGCCCACCTTGTCGTAGGTGTATTGGATTATTTTGGAGTTGATGGTTTCATTGATTTCAATGAGACGATACAGCTTGTCGTAGCGGTAGAGCTTCCTCTCATGCTCGATGCCACCGATTCCCAGCGTGTGCGAAGAGATGTTCCCCAATGCGTTGTAGCCAGTGTCCTGGAAGAAGATCTGTTTATTGTGAACGGTGCGCACATTGCAACGCATTTCCCGGTGCAGATCGTCGCGCTCAAAATCAATGCCGAAGTCATCAAGTTCGACGCCGTGTAAATGCCCGGAGCCGTAGGTGAGCCATTCAATTCCGGGGATGTCTCCGTAGAGGCTACGACGCTTCACGCCTAGTTCATTCACTTCCTGGCGGTGCTTCCATTGCCAGAGATGCCCGTCTTGGAACTGTTGGGTCTGCGTTTCTGCAACCAAACGCCCTAACATGTCGTATTCAAATTCGACTTTACCACCAGAGCCGTAGGCGACAGTCAGTTGCCCATCTACTCCCCACTCGAAACGCTCGGTCAACGGTTGAATGCGTTCGTTGGCAGGAAGGTGGCGTGCAATCAGGTTTCCCGCATTGTCGTAGTCGTAGCGCGTCGCAGGACGGGTAGGAAGACTCTCTTCGACCTTCTCAGTCAGTTGTCCAAGCTCATCGTAGTGGAAGCTCTGAATGCGGTGATCGAAACCTGTTTCCCTGGCAAGCCTGTCCATGACATCGTATTCAAAGCGGGAGCGCACACCTTTTTCGTTCTCCAGACCAATCAGCCGCCCAGCTATATCATACTGATAACGGCGGTGACGATTGGCAGCGTCGATCCTCTCAGTGAGCAGGTCATTTTTATCCCAGGCGAAATGCTGACGGGTTCCATCCGGCGCATCTATCCAGACGAGTCTGTCTTTTTCGTCATATCCGTAACGGAAAACACCTCCGTCGGTCAGGGTGACAGCAATGAGTTTGTCCGCTTGGTCGTGCTCGTAATGGATGCTCTGGTTCAGAGCGTTGGTTTCGCAGAGAAGACTCCCCCAGAGGTTGTAGCGGTACTGGGTGGTTTTGTTAGAGCAATCGGTATAGGAAACCAATTGCCCCGTCGAATCCCACTTCAGTTGTTTGATGCCGCCCCGTGCATCGATCAAGCGTATGGGTTGGTTGGCCGCGTGGGTTTGGTTGGGGTCGGGGTATTGGTATGTTTCATGGGTATCGTCGGGATAGGTGATACCCACATGACGACCCCATGAGTCATATTGGTAGCGGGTGACACGCCCAGCAGGATCTTGAGATGCAATGAGTTGACCCATTTCATCATAGAAGGAAAGGGTGTGCCGCTGGGCGGCATCCTCAAGGTCGATGATGCGGCCCACCCCGTCACGGTGCATCTTTGTTTCGCGGCCAAGGGGATCGGTCATGCCGGTAAGACGCCCAACAGCATCGAACTTTTGAAGGATAATGCTGCCGTCGGCACGCTGATGGCGCACCATGCGTTTGAGGCCGCCTTCTCCTTCAAAAAAATAAACCTCCCTGCGTCCGATACTGTCCTGGATGACAGTACGGCTGCGTCCACGTTCTTCCTGAAAGTAGGTAAAGCGGTAGCTGAGTCCTTCTTCGTTATATTGTTCGAGCACTTTTGCGCCCGGTTGGAAGGTTTCGTATCTGTAGCTATGCAAAGGGCCGTCTCGATGGCGGTGAGACACTATCAGATGATTCCTGGTGCTGAATTCACGGGTAACGCTGTTGGTGCGATCCCGCACCCGGATGAGATCCCCAGTTTGTTTATCGTAATCGTAGCGAACCAAAACGATGCCACGAACATCGGAGATGTCCGGGTGTTTGAGGGCTGCCTGTGCAGCGACAAAAATCTCTCGCGCAGGCTCGCTCAGGGACAAACCCTCGCTGGTCTCATCAAGCAGTTCAATCTGAATGAGCCGCCAGCCGTGATCAGCCTGCCAACCGGCCTGTTTACGATAACCGGGGCCGGTGCCAGGTCTGGCCGGGTATAAGGACAGGTAGTGCAGCCGGTAACGCCGCCCGGCGCCGTCATCGACTTCTCTCAGAAGCAGGGGGGAGGCCGGATCATCTGGTTTGGCGGAATGCCAGTCATAGTGTCGGCTGTTTCCAAGGCGGTCTCGCTGCTCGGCCAGATGCCAGCCGCTCCGACCGGAAACCTGAACGAAGCGCCAGAAGAGCGATTTGTTACTGTTCGCGGCAATCACACAATTAGGATCGGAGGCCCACTCGGGTGGGATCTGTTGCCAGGTTGCTTCCTTGTGCCACGGGGCATTTTCTCCTCCGCGCAGGAGCCAGGAATCTTCGCTCTGGCTGTACAGCTTTCCGCCCGGCAGCAAAGGCTCAAGGAAGGTGATCGTGCGGCCCATCGCGTCAAACAGCAAAGTGAGCCCGGATTGCAGATCGAGCCGTACATCGATGGAAGACAGATACCAGCCATAACCCAGTACGCCACAGGCTCCACCTTGTTTGGCGTTGACGTAGCTCGAATAGGTGCGCGACCACACCAGAGGCATTGCGGCGCAGGGGAGCGCAAAGTCGATTTCATTCGCCAAGACTTTCGCGCCCAACGAGGGATTGACTGGGGAACCCACGGCCTCGCTGCCCGGACATCCCGAGCAGGCCACACCGCTGGGTGTTTCGGGCTTGCTATCCTGCGCCTGCGCCTGAGTGCCTGCGTCGTTCCTCGTTGCGGGAAGCGTATCTTTTTTCGTAGTCAGTTTTTTCGCGGAGGAAATTTCAGGCGAATTGGATGCAGGCGCATCACCTCCTCCCCCCCTTATCCGCCTTTCCAGCAACCCATTCCACCACAGATGCTCCGGCTCGCTGTTGCTGCGCCGTGCTTTTTCCAGGCACCTGTCAATCTGCGAACGTATCCGCATGGGCAAGTCAGGATTTGCTCGCCAGCGGCCTTTGATGTAGTCAGCGATTTTGCCGCTGAGAAGAGGAACGCGGTAGCCTTTGGGGTAATCCTCCGTGCTCCACCGTAGCACGGCATTCATGGAAGCTGCTGAATCAGTATCTATGACGACGTATTCACCCTCTTCCACCCTGTCCAGCAACCAGTTGAAGGCATCGCCTGATCTGATCTGTGGGGAAAAAGGCGAAAGTCCATGTGTATATTCCTTGAGCGTCTCATCCAGTCCCTCAATGTGGGGAACACCGAATGCCATTACAGCGGAGCGGGCATGCTTGATTGTGTCGCAAGCGAAAAACGGGCTTTCTATGGCGGGCAGATCGTCCCAGCCGATGTGTGTGATGCGCTTGATAGATTTCACGGGAGGAAGGGTGTCGCCAGTTATCGATAGGTCTTGAAGATAGGCGTAGCAGTTTATGAAAAGCCATTGCTTTATGCAAATTCTGCTAGGTTGCCAGATCGAGCAGGGGAACCGGGTTAGCCCCGTCGCCCTCTCACACCACCATACATGCGGTTTCGCATACAGCGGTTCATGGAAGACACTGGAGCCGCCGCACCGTATCCCGCTGTACCGCCTCATATCCGCTTCCTGTTCGTCAGGCCAGCGCTTTGCCTTCGGTTTCCTTCAGATTCGCTGTTACCCGCGACACCCTTGCCGATCGGCTAACTCTTCCACTTGCCGGGCTAGTAGGGGACTTGCATCTCCAAGTTGCTGCGCCCATGCTAGGCGCACCCAAAAAAATGACGACCCGAAGGTCGTCATTGAAAGGTGGGTTCAGTATTCTGATCCTCTCGCCGTTTTGCATCGGGTCACAGCACACTGTCCACTTGCATTGAACTTGATGATGAAGTCATGCGACTTCAGGTTGCATCTGTGCGCAACCCCTGAGCTGCGGAGGAATTTCTCCAAGGTGATCTCGGGAGCCTCCCCTGACAGGATGGCAACCAGTTGCTCCAAACTTGCCAGATCCCGATCAAGAGCGTCCTCCCGAAAGCTGTCTTCCCCGTTCGTATATTCCGACGCTTGCCGAAGGGCATCGCCCAGGAGTTTGCCCCCCTTGGGTACGAGGATTGCATTACCCGTGACGGTCTCGCCTTCGCTATCTCGGACTTCATTAGCGACAATGGCTTCATCGAGCGGATAACTTACGCCATCCATCGTGACGTTGAGACTGTCGAACAGGATGACAAGGGCGCTGACCCACTCTGCCTCGATCCGCCGCTCTCCCAGCGGATTGCCTTCAATACTGACAGGCATCTCGAAGAGGTCACGGACGTAAGCCTCTGCCCAATGCCCAGCGGGCAGATTCCTTACAAAGAGGGCTTTCGCTTTCTTTGCCCACATGAGCCGGGCAAAATAGTTGCACTCTTCCTGTTGATCTCTGTAGTGGAAATCGCGGAACAACAAGACTTCCCTGTTTTCAACCATAGCCTGTGTCACCGGAGAACGGGGCTGCCGAAAAAAACTGTCCGCGTAACGGTGCAATTTGATCGGCGTCTCTTCTATCTGGCTGAGTATGGAAACAGGCAGCACTGGCACATCCCGCATCAACTCCAGGCAGCCGATGGCTCGGGCAACGCTCCAATACTGACTGGCAAATCGCCGGGCACTGAGACGGGCCTTCCGCTTCTTCAGGAACGAACGCCAGAGCGCGGAGACTTCGGAATCGAAATCTTCACAAGCCCGATCCGAATCGGTCAGCACATCCCGGTCAGGCATCCTGGGCAAAAAACGCCTGTGATCCACATGAATGATGACCCGGTAGGTGTCGTATTCGCGGTTACGTGCGTATCCAGACAAATGAATTGGCAAGCCCTGGCAGTACAGCGTGAAACCGGGCCTTTCATTTGGGATAATCGCATCATGGATTCCGGCTGCATGGATAAAGCCAACCGGGGTTTCGGTGCCGCGTAAAGTCTGTCTTGCATGAGGTCTTGGCAACGAAAGACTGCGCCAGATGACCGGAATGGGAAACCCTTTTGCGTATTCCTTGATGCTCTGCTCCATCTTCCCCTCGTCGAGTTTGCAGCCGTAAAGCGTGATGAGTGTGCCCTCGTGCATCTCGGAAGGCTCGATGGCTATCGGTCGCTTTTCGATCAGATCATCTAGGGTAAAAGAGACCTGCTGGCCCCTGCTCTGGACAAGGACACGCTCCGCAGCAAAACAGATGCTGTAAAACCCCATGCCAAACGGTTTTTCATCGTCGATGGTCTGCTGGCTCCAGTCCGAGGCGGCCACAGTCAGAAGTGTCTGAAAGTCCTCGATGCCGCGCCCGTAGTCCCTGATAGTCAAGGTTGCGGTATCGGCCTCGTAGTCGAACCAAACCTCCTTTGCACCGGCGCGACGTGCGTTTTGCATCGCTTCGGCCAGCATGATGGTTGAGGTACTAAAAAACGTTTTCAGTTGTTCGAGAAATTGCCGCTCATTGACGCTGCTGGTGACAGTTTTCAAAGGTGTTGCTTGTTCCATGATATTGCTCCTTCATGAAGTGCAGGCAACCCTTCCCCCTTGCAGGGAGAAAAGCCCCTGCGTAGGGTGAAAAAAATGTCCAGTTGAAGTCGGATGACCCGCTGGATGAGTTGTTAGCGGGGTAATCGGCCCGCCGCCGCAAATCGTGCCGAAGAAACTCTCTGGTGCTTTGGTATGGTCATGATTCATGCTGAACCATCCGCGAAAA
>Ga0209737_10000923_pt1 | contig 22190 bp, 12 predicted proteins | sample TergutCu122P3_FD_187284 | JGI IMG/M metagenome (GOLD analysis project Ga0209737, IMG submission 187284) | Cubitermes ugandensis P3 segment gut microbial communities from Kakamega Forest, Kenya - Cu122 P3 (SPAdes) (version 2) | ecosystem: Host-associated > Arthropoda: Insects > Digestive system...
GATACCCCCCCAAAAAAGCGCCGCACCGCATCCCCCAAAACACCCCCCTCCGATGTCACGCCCCCCACATCAGACATCGACAAGCCCAATGAAAATACCCCTCGAAAACGCTCCCCACTCCCCCCGCCATCGGCCTTTCACTCTGCGGTGGATGATATCCTTTCCACACCCATTGTTGCACCCAAACGTCTGCTCCTGAAAGATCTTCCGAAAAATCAGCAGCCAGTGCTTCAATACAACCCACAACAGCACACCGATTCAGAGCCGCCGCGCCACGACCCCGAAACAGGCCAGTTTCTGGCCCGTACCCTTCCAAACGAAACACGCATACCCTACACCATCGAAAAACACTGGCCGGAACTCAAAAAAAACATCTCACCAGAGGCTCTTGGTGCCCTCAATCCCGATTTCACGCACCGGCTCCTGCGCACCAAAGGTCTGGACTCCGCCTATCGGCACTACATACACGACCCACAACGCTTCAACATCCCAAACTTCGAAGGCGATCGTGCCACCCCCCTGCACTCGCTCAGCCCCGAGATCCTCGCCAGCCATCCACTCCCACCCGACCCCACCAAACCCTCCGCCATTACCCGCCAAAGCCTGAGCCGGGTTCTAAACCACCTCAGAGCCCATCAAATCAACGCCAAGCAACATCCGACGCCACAGCCCCTTGCTGCACCCGAACCCGTCAGCACCTGGCATGCTGTTGGGGAAGATGTCATGTCCGTCGAAGCCATCTTCGCCTACATCTTCGAACCCATAACGCCGTTTGTCATCGACGATGAGCCAGACTCAACCCACGGCAAACGCGTCTTTGCTTACACCGCCAGCCACTGCGATCGCATCGTCTCACTCCTCATTCGCTGGGCAAGCTTCCTCCCCGCCGCCGACTCAGGCGTCAGAGGCGGGCCAGACAGCGACCCCATCCAAAAACTGCTCTTCCAACGTTTTACACACGCCCTTGAGATCGACTTCGAAGCAGCACTTCAGCAAGGCATCACCCTGCCCGATCTGCATCTCATGAGACGCTACCAGCTCGACACCATCGACATCTTCATCCTGTGGATCGTTGCCGCATTGCAAATCAATCCCCTGTTCCGCGACACGCTCCTGCAAGTCTGGAACCTGGGCAACATCGTCTACATCAGCCAGGCGACACTGATGCGATTCGTATGCGTCACACAACTCGAACGCTCGCTTCTTATCCACCGCACCTCACCCTCCAGCCCACTCATGGCGGCAGACTTTCTGCGCACAATCTACTCAAGAGGGCCAACTTCAGCCCTCTACTTCGAGATCGTCGCCGCCGACCAGATTATCCAGGCCTTTGCCGGAACGACCACCGTGTCATTCATGACATCGGCCTATGCCGAACTCCAATACCCATCACTGTCCGAAGACGTGTTCCTTCCCCCGGAACACGAGCGCACCCTGACCATCATCAGGAACTTCATCGCACGCCCGCCGCTGAACGAACACCACTTTTTGCGGCCCAATAATCTCGACTATGTCCCCTCACTGGCCTTCCTCCTCGAAGGCCTGCCAGGCAGCGGACGCAATACTCTCATCAAAATCATCGCCTCACGCCTCGAAACTCCGCTCATCGTTGTGCAATGTGCGCCACTGGCAACCATCCCGCAAACAGAGTTCGAAGACTATATGCGCGATCTCTTCCTTGATGCCGAACTCCTGGGCGCCATCATCTGCCTGCGCAATCCCAAAAATCTGCTGACCGATGAACGCATGGCCGCTCACCTCATGCGTCAGCTGGCAAGACGATCCGTCGTCTGCGCCATCTCCGTCGACCTGGCCCAGACCGTCCTGCCAATTCTCGACCCCTACATGACTTTCAAAGCCAAAATGACGGCCGATCTCAAAGACAATGCCATCGCCTACTGGAAACCCCACCTGCGCCTGCCACAGGCTGACGAAAGCCACCTCGATATCCACGCTCTCACAGAAAAACTCGCCCTCCAACCCTTCCAAATTCAAAAAGCCACAAAACTCGCCTACTACGCAACCGATGCCACACTCACGACTCACGACACCCCACAAGAAGAGCTCAAAAACATACCCCTCACAAATCAGCGCCTCGAAAGCGCCGCCGGCGAACAAGTTTCAAAAAATATCGGCAACCTCGCCTTCATTTCCGACCCGGAAGTCACCCTCGAAGACGTCATCGTCAACGATGACATCATGTCTAAACTCAAACAAATCATCGGTTCTGCCCAAAATCGACGCCGTGTTCTCTATGACTGGGGACTCTCCTCACGCATCCGACGCGGCACAGGCGTCATCGCCCTCTTTGACGGCGACCCGGGAACCGGCAAAACCCACAGCGCCGAGGCCATCGCCAGAGCACTGGGCCTGTCCCTCATGCGCATCAACATTGCTACCATGGTCGACAAATATATCGGTGAGACCGAAAAAAACCTGACAACGATCTTCGAACAGGCACGCCCCGACATGTCCCTCCTTCTCTTCGACGAAGCCGACTCGCTCTTTACCAAGCGTACCGCCAACGTCACAAAATCCAACGACCGATACTCAAACATGAGCGTCAACGTTCTGCTCCAGCTCGTCGAACGCTACGAAGGCGTCAGCATCCTCACCACAAACCTCAAAAATGCCATCGACCCCGCCTTCGAACGCCGCATCACCTACAAAGTCTACTTCCCCATGCCCAAGAAGGAAGAGAGAGTCCGGCTCTGGCGATACATGTGTCCGCCAACCATCAAAACAGCAGAACCCATCGAATATGAATGGCTGGCAGAGCTCGAAATGAGCGGCGGCGAAATCAAGAATGCCGTCCTGACTGCCGCCTTCCGGGCAGCCACCATGGGGCGGCTGCTCAACAGCGAAATTCTGTACGATGCAGGCGTCAGCGAGGCCTCGGCAGCTGGACGCGTCACACGCCGATACAGCGATGAACAGGATGACCTCTTCTAATGCCGGAGACCGAGGCAATGGCAACCCCTGAAGCACACATCACCGGGCTCAATGACAATGGCGAAGGGACTTTTGTCGATTCGCTCGGAAGGCTCGTCGCCATCCCGGGCGCCCTCGAAGGAGAAACCATCCGATATCGCCTCGAACACGTCAGCCCGCATGGGGAACGTGCCTGGGGACGCTGCGAAGCCCTGCTCAAACCTTCCCCCCAACGCTGCGAAGCACCCTGCACGCTGAGCTGGCCCACCCGCGGAGCATGCGGTGGATGCCCCCTCATGCACATGCGCCAGGAATTGCAGGAAGAATTTAAAACGAAACTTGTCATGGATGCGCTTAAACACGCCGGCATTCATTACATACGGCAGCTCCCCCTCGTCTGTGGCGAAAAAAGACTGTGCTATCGCAATCGCACCGATCTGGTCATTGCCCAAAATCGAGGAAGAATCTATTGTGGTGCCTACGAGCCACGCTCACACCGCACCGTCGCCATTCCCCATTGCCCGGTCCTGCGCTCACCCTTAAACCAGGCCATCAACGCCTTCGGCAAAACCATCCAGCATCTTAAATTACCTGCCTTTTCGTCGATGCCTCATCCCGGCGGTGCACTGCGATATGCCTCTTTCTATGCCAACGGCGACAACGAAGTGCTCATCGATATCGTCTGCCAGAGTGCCCGCACAAAGCCACCCGCATGGCTCAGCGCGCTGAGCGACGCCTTGCAGTCCTTCAAGCCCGTGCGCGGCATCAGCTACTCACTCAACGATTCCCCCAACAACGCCATCCGCATCCAGGATTCTGTCAGGCTATGGGGACGCGATACACTCCAGGAACGGCATGGCGACATCCTGACACACTACACTGCCTCTGGATTCACACAGCTCAATACAGAAATCGCTACGAAAATCTATACCACAGCACGCAGCTGGCTGGACACACGCCCGGGCGTCGTGTGGGATCTCTACTGCGGCGCAGGTCCCTTTGGACGCACACTCAGACCCCGTTCCGCTCTATTCGGCGCCGAATTCAACGCGCGCGCCATCGCGTCCGCCAAACAATCCGCCAGCAATGATCCCTGGCAAAGCCACTACGAAGTTCTGGATTTGGAAAAAAACTGGCCCCAAACATGGACAAAACCAGACATCATCGTCGTTAACCCGCCGCGCAAAGGCCTGAGCAGCCTGGTCATCAAACAGCTGCTCACCATGCGGGGCACCGATGTGCTGTACATGAGCTGCAGCCCCGACAGCTTCGCCCGAAATGTCGCAGCACTCAGCCCGCACTACGTCCTTTCGTCCATATCCGCCTTCGACATGATGCCGCAAACGCGACATGTCGAAGTGCTGGGCTACCTCCGCGCTCAACAGTAGGTTAAAAGACCGTCCCGGTCGCCCACGCGACGCATGTAGGGACACGGCGTTGCCGTGTCCATTTGTGAGCCGGGCGTTGCGGGCCGGCGATTGAGGCCCGCTCTTGGGGGTAGCCGCGTATCGGCCGCGCCCCCTTTCACAAAGGGGGTGGCGCCGCAGGCGACGGGGGTTTGCGGCCGATAGCGGCGTAGGGGGCGTTGCCCCCAACACAATCCGCAGGGGCAGACCTGCGTGTCTGCCCTTATGCCTACTCCCCTGGTCTACGGCTCGCGGGCGACACCGCTGACAGCCGCCTGCATCGCACCCTTGTCAACGCGCAGGACAGACTGTTCCTCCAGCTCCACCAGCTTTTGCTGCACGGCAAGACGGCGGCCCTGGCGAACGATCAGCTCAAGCATGTAGGCACGAACGGATTCGAGTTCAGGCTTCCTTCCTTCCCGGCGTTGACGGAACAAAATGATGTGATCGCCAAACTCGGATTCAACCACCGCGCTCAGCGGCTGGGCATCATTCAGCGCAAAGGCAGCAGCTGCAAAGGGTTCGACCACCGCACGGTAAGACAGGGCATCGCCCAAAAATGACTGCATCGGCGTTCGTGGAAATTCCAAATCCGTATTCACCTCAACATGAAACCCGGCACGCAACAGCTCAAGTGCTGCCCTGCCAAGTGCCTCATTATCCACGGTGCTCCCCGCAGCCAGCGCTTCGCGAATCGCCAGCATCGCCTCGCGCCGCGCAGAGGGCGTCGAGCCGGGATCGGGCTGAACGAGAACGTGACTGGCCGTTACAAGCGTCGGATGACCGGATCCAAAAGCATACGCATCAATGGCCTGCTGTACGAAGTCATCATTGACTGAGCTCGGATGATAAACGGCTTCGATATTCACACTGAGCCACTGCCGCACCAGACTGCGGCGCTCAGCCCAGGCTGCAACGCGCGATGCCTGATCGCCATACACCTCCAGAGCACGGCGGCTTAATGCCTGAATTGCCCAGAACTGCCTCAAAGCTTCTGATTCTTCAATATCAGGATGCCTGGCACGAAACACTGCCCACTCAGCCCTCAACCCTTCTGAGGTATCCTCAGGCAGTCTCCCATCCGTCATGAGCGCAGCACTGTCCTCAATGACAGCATCGCCCTGCACACACCCCAGGCACAAACACAATACCAACGCTAACCACAACACGACATGTCTCATTCTGCCCCACCAAAGCGCCCATGCCGGCATCAATCCGTCAACTAGTGATTCTTGCGTCCACTCGCGGCCATGGCCAAACGCGCATAAACGGCACTCATCCGCCAGGAAATCAACCCGGAAATGAACAAGACCACTCCCAGGCGATAGGCCTCCTGCAAAACCGCATACCCGCCCCAGACGAGAAAAATACCGCCCAGGACGAGAAAAACGAGGCCGATAATATCATAGAATCTGGAGCGAGTCATGCATTCTGCTCTCTGCCACTTCACACACAAGCGTTCCCCCACGAAAAAAATCGTCGGCATTGGGCAAACACGCCATCATCCATGATGCAGGCGCAGCGCTTCCTCAAGCACCATCGCAGCATCTGTTTTGGCATCGCGGTACTTGATGATGATCGGCGTATAGACCGACAGCCCATGATCCTGAGCAAAGGCTGACTTCAGGGGACGCGAACCCGGCACAACCACTGCACCGGCAGGAATCGTCAACACGCCATCATGGGCTTCGAGGATGGCCTTGTGAACCAAATCGTAAACCCGTGTCGAACGCGTCAAAATCGTACCTGCCGCCAAAACAGCGCCCTCTCCAAGATGTGCCCCTTCATAGATGCCGCAATTGCCACCCACAAAACAGCCGTCCTCAATGACGACAGGCAACTGTCCCACTGGCTCAAGAACACCCCCTATCTGAGCCGCCGCCGAGATGTGACAGCGCTGGCCTATTTGCGCACAAGACCCCACCAGCGCATGGGAATCGATCATCGTGCCGTCCCCCACATACGCCCCAATGTTGACATAAGCGGGAGGCATGATCGTCACGCCCCGGCCCATATACACGCCCCGGCGCACAGCACTGCCGCCAGGCACGACGCGCACCCCGCGTTCTGCCAAATCCGGCAAATCCGGCCACAGATTGTGCTTGTCACAGAAAAAGAAACCGGCCTCCGAACGTGCCTCCAAACGCCCCAAACGAAACCCAAGCAAAATGATCGACTTTACAAGTGGCTGACTGCGCCAGACGCCCGCATCATCCGGCGCTGCCGCTCTGACAATGCCCCCCTCAAGCATCGCCAGAAACCGCTCAAACGCAGACTCGGCCTCGCAGCGATTCGACTCAGCCTCAAGACCGGCACTCATCGACAAGGCGATAGCCTCAAGCGCCTGAGAAAAATTTTCGCCTGATTCCCACATGGCTATTCCGATGTGTAAACAGCGCCTGCCGAAGAACGCTGGTGCGAAGGCGCATAGACGCGATAGTCTATTTCCTGGAAAATAGAATCCTTCCACTCAAGCTCCGCAATCCAGTCCGGCTCAAGCCGATTCTCGACAATCTGATGGTATATGCCATTGAAACGGGCAATATGATCCCGCGTGCGCTTCTCCGCATACTCCACCGACGTGTTCGTCGTAATGATGAACGCCCAGTCGGAAGACTGCGCCAACAGCAACTCGCGAGCCGCCTGGTTAAGCGCACGCAGCAAAAGCCCTTCTGCATCGGGAAAACGCTGCGTCAGCTCCACCATACGCTCCTCCGCGCAATGCAGGTGGGGATAAATCCAGTCATTCCCGTCGTTGAGCCAGACCTCAAAGAAACCCTTGGCCCCCCAACTCGACAAGCATGGCACAACTTCCTGATGCACTGTCTCAATCTCCAAATATTCGCTCGGCGTGATCATCACAATTTCATCCTGATCACAGGCTGTCTTGCGCATCAGCATCTCAAGGAACTGCGGTCCCTCATACCACCAGTGACCATACAGTTCGGCATCATAGGGCGACGTGATGTGAGGGATCGTCCCAAGAACTTCCTTGAGGTGGCGGCACTGTGCCTGACGATTAAACAAAAAATTACCTGCGTGCTCGCTCGCTCGCTCGCTCGCCCAGGCAGGCACATACGGCTGCTTCTGATCCAGCGATATCTTGCCGGTAATACGATGAAACTTAAGCCCTGTATTGCGGCGAAGACCATCGGAATGCAAATAGGGTTTTACCTCGGCATAGGGCAAATCAAAGCCAAGATCACGGTAAAACTCACGATAGTCAGGATGCCCGGGATAACCGATCTCCGCACTCCACACCTGACGTGAGCTCTCAAGATCGCGCGCAAAAGCCATCACGCCGGAAGGCGTCACCACGGGACGAAGCGTGCCATACCGTGCCGGCGGATTGCTCTTCGTCAAACCATGCGACTCTACAATGAAAAACCGAATGCCGCACTCGGCAAGAATCGCATCCAGACCCGGTACAAAAGCACACTCAGGCAACCAGATGCCACGCGGATCCCGGCCAAAATGCTTCCTGTAGTTGGACACTGCCACCCGAACCTGAGCCCGGCGCCCCTCGTCTGTGGACATCAGCGGCAAAAAACCATGTGTCGCTCCGCAGGTGATGATCTCCAGTGACCCCGAATCCTGGAAATGGCGAAATACCGGCAGAAGCTGACGATGCCATACCTCATTAAAGAGACGCTGCGTCTCGCGCAGCTCGTATGCCGCTGAAGCCGATGCATCATGAAACGGCGTACCCTCCAGCGCAATCCGCTGCTTCTCTGCCAACTCCAGCAGCCTCTCCAAATGCGCCTCATAACGCGACTGCAGAGCCGGATCCGAAAGCATTTCGCAAAGCGGCGGCGTCATACTCATCGTAAGACGAAAGCGAATGCCGTCTCCTGTCAGCCGCCCCATCATGCGCAGCAAAGGGATGTAGGTCTCGGTCATGGCCTCAAAGAGCCAGTCTTCTTCGAGAAAATCCGGGTACTCGGGGTGGCGGACAAAAGGGAGGTGCGCATGCAGGACAATGCTCAAATAGCCTTGTAAACTCATGAAAATGCCATCCTTAATGAAAGTGTATCGGCGCACACGCCGCAAGCTGTAGCCAGTGAACAAAGAAAATGATTCAGCTCAACGCATCGACTATTTTCGGCGCAAGTTCAGCTCTGACGACCCTGTCAACAGATCAGACGACCCAGGCGCATGCTCTGAACCAAACCAGGATGATGGTGCACATGCCACACCCTTTGGCCCAACCGCGCCAAAGGCACCGCCACCGCCACCGCCATGCGCAATCTCAGAGAACGACTGCGAATATTCGGGCGCCTGACCAGGCGCCGGAGCCTCCGACACCACACTGCCTGTCTTAACATCAACCCATTTCTCCGACAGACGATGGCGCGACTGCTCCCCAAGGCGAACGTGCGACTCCAGCTTGAGCTCCAATGCACCATCCCCATGCATAAGCGACAATGCTACTCTCGACACGCTAATCGTCGGCAGCCGGAAATACCCGCGGCCATTGCGACGCGCAGGCGTCCAAAACGAATCAAGTACCTGCCCCGCAGCATCATACGCCGTCAAAAGCCAACCATTCTCGCTCTCAAAATTCGAATTCCAATACACAAACAACGTCTCGGGATCCCGAACCAGGGCATACAAACACGTCCCGGGAATATACTCCGGCAACACAGCCCCCCTGTCGATATAAACAGAATCCGGCTCCCGCACCTCGATAACCTCAGCCTCGGCTTCCGCGTCGGTCACATCGCCTGCCGCTTCATCCGTCTCAGTCTCAGCCTCAGCTTCCACTTCATCCGCATCCGCTTCAACTTCCACCACAAACCCACCCGCCTTTAATTTTGGCTTGGCACTGGCCTTCGACTTGGATTCCACCACACTGCAGGCAGCCTCTGTCATGGATAACGCCTCCCCATCGGCACCAGACTCAGAATCCACAACAACGGCAGCAGCCTCACAAGACGCCTTGGCCGAAGCTTCCAAAATTGCCTCGACCAATTCGGCCTTCTTCATGGCACTACTTCGCTTCACACCCAAGCGCTCCGCCTCAACTCGTAGCTCCTTGACTGTCAATGACATCAATTTTGACTCTTCCACCTTATTCTCTCCTTATGCCGCGCCCTCTTCGCCGCCATGAACGACCAATCCTCCGACATTGCGTCCATGCTGCATACGCCGGATGGTACCACACAGTCTAACATCTACAAAGCGCCTTCCCCCAAAACGTACACCAAAACAACACGCGCTCAAACACCCAAAAAATTTCAGGCAGCACACGCGTTAAATCGACAACCAAATGTAGGCGTTTTGCACACATGTATGCTGACAGCACTCTGCACAACCTTGCCAAAGAATGCAAGGGAATTTCCACAGTTTTTCCTGCCCCTGCCTGCACGCAGAGCCTTAAAATGTAAAGCTGTCCGCGATATATGCTGGTGGTTTTTTAACGATAAAGGTAGTGGATCTTTTGCGTCCCACAGGACGTGCACGTCTTCTGTTTTGCCTTCTTGGGTAAGTCATGAGTTTTGAACCTGGGAAAACGCTTGTAGGCCGTTATCGGCTCAGCGAGTCCATTGGCGGCGGCGCCATGGGGGAGGTGTTCAAGGCCGAGCATACGCTGATGAAAAAAATGGTGGCCATCAAACTCCTGCATGCTTCGGCATCCGGCAACCAGGAGCTGGTCGAGCGTTTCCGCCGCGAGGCTCAGTCCGCAGCCGCCATCCAGCACCCAAACATGTGTGCCGTCACGGATTTCGACGTCACAGAAGACGGCACCTTCTTTCTCGTCATGGAATACCTCGACGGAGAAACGCTCCAGGGACGGCTGAATCGAGTGAGGTGCCTTGACCCGCTCACCACCATCCACATCATGACCCAGCTCCTCAGCGTCCTGCAATCGGCGCACGCCTGTGGCATTGTGCACCGCGATGTCAAGCCGGAAAACATCTTCCTCATCCAGCAGGATGGCACACGCGACCTCGTCAAACTGCTTGACTTTGGCATCGCACGGCAAAGCGAAACAGCCACGGCCTCTTCCAGCCAAGCCAAACTCACCCAGGCCGGTTTCATCTACGGTACGCCGCAATACATGGCGCCCGAGCAGGCCTCCGGCGATACCATCGACTTTCGGGCAGACCTCTACGCCTGCGGCGTCATCCTCTACGAGATGATCACCGGCAAACGGCCGTTCATCAGCGACAACATCGTCTCACTCCTCGGCATGCACTGCTTCGAGCCGCCGCCTCATCTTGAACCCGATGCCATCGAACATGCCGACCAATTCGACGCCATCATCCAAAAGCTTCTCATGAAAAACCGCAAGGAGCGCTTTCAATCGGCACGCGACGTTGCCAGGGCGCTTGAGGCGGTAAAAAATGGTCTGTCCTGCTACGATGCTCCCCCCGCATCCGAGAAAACAGATAACGTTCTCGCCAACCAAATGCATGTCAAAATAAGCTCGGGCCTTTCTGCGCTCAGCTCGACGATCTTCACGGCCCTGCCCGTCAAACGCACCAGAGGCCTCATCCTCGCCGCTGCCTGTGCCATCCTGCTTGTCGCCCTTTTTGTCGTCATGCACAAATCCGACAACGCACGCCCCCTTCCCATCGCAGAGCCGCCAGTTGCCTACCAATCCCAGGACAACACCCCTCATATCCAGGACGGTACGTACCAGAATCGCGCTCAAGGCGTTTCACGACTCGGCACCCCTCATATCCAGGACGACACCCCTCATATCCAGGACGCACCACAACCCTTCGACTACGACGAAAAATATCAAATCTCACACGACGCCGTCCTGTCGAAGGATCAGGCCGTCATCTCCGCCGTCGGAGATCTCTACGTCAAAAATTTCGATATCGCCCTGGAAAAGCTCGACGCGCTCTACAGCAAATACGAAACGCACCCAAACTTCATGCGCCTGTATGTCCTCACGCTTCACGAACTAAAGCGCCATGACGATACCCTCCACGCCCTCGACAAACTCCTGACTCTCGTCCCTGATGCCCTGCGAAGCAAAAGCATCCAGGAGGTCGTCTTCTTCCTCATCGTTCAGAAAAACCACTCCAAGCCAACGATGGACGTCCTGCAAAACCACACCTCGACCGAGGCTGTCATCAGCCTTTCCGATGCTATCATCAATTCTCCCTTTAATGGCTCCGACGATCTGAAAAAACGCCTGCGAGTGGTCTTCGAAGCCATGCCCCAGGACGATATCCCGGAGTGGCGGCGCCTGGCTGCAGAGGTCTGGACCATGCCCAAAGAGCAATGCAAAGATCGCCTCAAAATTCTGATTGACATCGCCAACAGCGACATCCCGCCACCGATGCTCAGAGACATCCTTAGAGCCCTCCGCTTTAAACGCGAGTGCGAGGAGAAGAAGGGGCGCTCCAGAATAAAAACCGACTGCAATGCCTGCATGCGACCCTGGATCCAAGACACAGAAGACTTACTCAGAGCTCAGCGCTTCGCACCACGCGAAGCACAAACACCGCCAGATTAGCGCCGACATGATATGGGGCGGGGATGGAATCCTAAAATATCCATGTCATATATACTGATGGTTTTTCTGTTATATGCTAGTGGATCTTTTGCGTCCCACAGGACGTGCACGCCTTCTGTTTTGCCTTCTTGAGTAAGTCATGAGTTTTGAACCTGGGAGAACGCTTGTAGGGCGTTATCGGCTAAGCGAGTCCATTGGCGGCGGAGCCATGGGAGAAGTGTTCAAGGCTGAGCATACATTAATGAAGAAAATGGTGGCCATCAAACTCCTGCATGCTTCGGCATCCAGCAACGAGGAGCTGGTCGAGCGTTTTCGCCGCGAGGCCCAGTCCGCAGCCGCCATCCAACACCCAAACATGTGTGCCGTCACGGATTTCGACGTCACAGAAGACGGCACCTTCTTCCTCGTCATGGAGTACCTCGACGGAGAAACGCTTCAGGGACGGATCGATCGCGTGGGGGGCCTCGACCCGCTCACCATCATCCACATCATGACCCAGCTCCTCAGTGTCCTGCAATCGGCGCATGAGCGCGGCATTGTGCACCGCGATGTCAAACCGGAGAACATCTTTCTCATCCAGCAGGATGGCACGCACGACCTCGTCAAATTGCTTGACTTCGGCATCGCACGGCAAAGTGAAACAGCAGCAGCCACTTCCAGCAGCGCCAACCTCACCCAGGCCGGTTTCATCTACGGCACCCCACAATACATGGCGCCCGAACAGGCTGCCGGCGATACCATCGATTTTCGGGCAGACCTCTACGCCTGCGGCGTCATCCTTTACGAAATGATCACTGGCAAACGGCCATTTATCAGCGACAACATCGTCAGGATACTCAGCATGCACAGCTTCGATCCGCCGCCCCATCTCGATCCCGGCGTCATCGAACAGGCCGGCCAGTTCGACGCCATCATCCAAAAGCTCCTCATGAAAGACCGCAAGGAGCGCTTTCAGTCGGCACGCGAAGTTGCCAAGGCGCTTGAGGCGGTAAAAAATGACCTGCCTCTCCCAGCTGCTGCCCCCACATCTGTGGAAGCTGATACGGTTTTCTCCAACCAAATGCATGTCAAAATAAACTCGGGTGCGCCTGCATCCAGTTCGACGCTTTTCGCAGTCCTGCCCGTCAAACACACCAGACGCCTCATCCTCATCCTTGCTGCTTCCTGTGCCATCCTCCTTGTCGCCCTTTTTGCCGTCATGCACGAATCCGGAAGCGAGCTCCCCCATCTGCCTTCCATCGCAGACCCTATGGCTGTTGCCCAATCCCAGGACGCCGTCCCTCATATTCAGGATCTGCCACAACCTTTCAACTACGCCGAAAAATACCGAATTTCATACGATGCCGTCCTGTCTAAGGATCAGGCCGTCATCGCCGCCGTCGAAGATCTCCACCTCAAAAAATTCGACAGCGCCCTCGAAAAGCTCAACGCTCTCTACGACCAATACGAAACTCACCCAAACTTCATGCGCCTGTATGTCCTCGCGCACCACGAACTAAAGCGCCATGACGATACCCTCCGCGCCCTCGACAAACTCCTGACCCTCGTCCCCGATGCCCTGCGGAGCAAAAGCATCCAGGAAGTCGTCTTCTTTCTCTTCGAGCAGAAAAGCCACTTCAAACCCACAATGGACGTCCTGAAAAACCACGCCTCAACCGAGGCTGGCATCGGCCTTTACGAAGCCATCATCAGCTCTCCCTTCAACCGCTTCGATTTGCGAAAAACACGCCTGCGAGAGGTCTTCGAAGCCATGCCTCAAGACGATATCCCGGAGTGGCGGCGTCTGGCTGTCCAACTCTGGACCATGCCAAGAGATCAATGCAGAGAGCGCCTCAGAATTCTGACCGCCATCGCCGCCAGCGATATCCCGCCAGCGACGCTCTACGAAGCCATCATTAAACCCATCCACAATAATAATGCACGCGAGTGCAAAGGGAAGGGGCGTTTTGGCAAAGATTTCGACTGCAATACCTGCATGCGGGCCTGGCTCAGGGACACGCACAATTCGCTCAAAACTCAGCTCGAAATGCCACCCGAAGTACAAACACAGCCAGACTAACCTGCGTTGCCACATCACTTTGGGCAGGTGGCATCGTTATGTGGTGCGCATCCAAATTCCCCTCCTTTGGAGGGGTGGCGCGAAGCGCCGGGGTGGTTCTTTTGCAAGAACCGATCTAACCCCTCACGGAATCAATCACCCCTCCAAATGGTTGTTTTTTTGTTGACAACCTTGACTCAATGATCCTGTCCGCTATTTAAACAAACAATACAGTTGCGCATGCGTATTCGAACCGCAGGGAGAATAGCGGGCGCCGTGCCCGTATTTGCGCGCCGCGCAAATAGGGCGCGTTCTTTCAAAGCAGACAGAAAAAGGTCGAGGTGAGCCATGAAAAGATTTCTAATGTTTTTTTGGATTTGTACACTGCTTGCTCTAAACGCTTGCGGATATGATGGCTTTGCTGGCAAGTACTGGGATGGCAACTATGAAGACGAATCTGCAATTATCGTTGATAACGAAGAAGATGCCGAGGTCGAGCCCAATCGTTTTGTAAACGTTCTCGCCAGCCCGCTGTCTACCTTTGGTGCCGATGTCGATACGGCATCGTACAGCATATTCCGGCGCGCCGTCACAGAAGCCCGGAATAACTTTGGTCCCCTGCGAACGGAAGAGATGCTTAACTACTTCCGCTACGACTATCCGCAGCCAGAGGAAGGTGCGCCTTTTTCTGTCTCAGCAGAAATGACGCCCTGTCCGTGGAATGCACAGACCAAACTGCTTCGCATTGGGCTTGCCACACGCCGAATCCCGGCAGAGGAACGTCCCGCATCAAACCTCGTTTTCCTCGTCGATGTGTCGGGTTCCATGAGCGGCCATGACAGATTGGATCTGCTCAAACAGGGGATGCTTCTTCTCGTCGATCAGATGCGCCCGGTGGATCGCATTTCCATCGTAACCTATGCCTCCTCGCAGAAGCTTATCCTCGACGGCGGCACTTACGACGATCGCGAGAGCATCCGAAGAGCTATCAATAGCCTCAACGCAGGCGGTTCCACCAACGGCGGAAGCGGCATCATCATGGCCTACAATGTTGCCCAGAAACACTTTGTCGAGGGCGGCAACAACAGAATCATCCTCGGCACAGACGGCGACCTGAATGTCGGAATCACGAGCCCGGCTGAACTCAAAAAACTCGTCGAACAAAAACGCGACGCAGGCATCTTCCTCTCCGTGCTCGGCTTCGGCGTCGGAAACCTGAAAGACCGCAATATGACGGCACTCGCCAAAAACGGCAACGGGAACTACAGTTACATTGATACCATTACCGAAGCCCAGAAAGTGCTCGTTAACGAAATCAGCGAAACACTTTTCGTAGCCGCAAAAGATGTCAAATTTCAAATCGAATTTAACCCCGCCAGCGTGAAAGGCTATCGGCTCATCGGCTATGAACTCCGAAAACTCAACGACAGAGACTTCAACGACGACCGAAAAGACAGCGGCGATATCGGCGCCGGCCACCAGGTCACCGTGCTCTACGAAATCGTCGATATCCACTCTGCCTACCCCATCCCAGACGCCAACATCAAAAATCCAAAGCCCAGCACCGTCCCCGGCGATGCATGGTTCTCGCTCAGTATCCGCTACAAATCTCCTGAAAGCAGCATCAGCCAGCTTCTGACCTACCCCATGGATCTGACAATTTGGCGCGACGCACTCTCATCCGACATGATCTTCGCAAGCGCCATCGCCCAGGTCGCAATGATACTAAGCAAATCCGAATTCGTCGGCAGCGCCACGCTGAGCAGCGTCCTTGCCCAACTCCAGTCTGTCCCCGACTTCACCCAGGATATCTACAAAAACGAATTCATCCAACTGGTGAAGAAATTGCCAAACCTCACGGGCAAATAGCAAAGGGTTGCCTCTGTTGAAAGGGCAGACATGCAGGTCTGCCCTTACTTCAATTTTGCTTCGAAAAAATCATCCAAAGGCAACAAGTTTTGCCCAAAGTGATGCGCAGCATCGTAGTGGAGTGGGGAACGGGTTCAGCGATACTTCGTATCGCAGGGGGTGTGGGGGAGCAAGCTCCCCCACGAAAAAAACTTCTATGGATACTGCAGCTGGAGCTGGTGTTTTCCGCTGCCCGCAACGATCAGTGCCTGGCTGCCGTCGCCCGTCATGGGCAAAACTTTGATATCAAGCGCCTGCCCATTGAGCGATATGGATTGCGGTGTGCCATAAGCCGTACGAAGAGGGATGGCCAGAGTATATTGAAATGGCGCTTCGGGGAGTTCGATGCTGACATCGAGGCTTCGGTTGGCGGGCTGAAACCTCGACTGGATACGGGCTTGCTTTCGCAGGCTGTAGTGGTGCATAAAACCCTGCACAGTGGCGACCCAGATACCCCTTTCGATGGCCTCGGCCATGAGGCCAAGCCATGCTTCCAGGACGCGGTAATGAGGCGCTCGCATCATGGTATCAGCACTGAAGTGAACCACAACGGGCTGCTGATAGAGGGTGTTGGCTTCGTTGAGAAGCTGCCGCAGAAACCTGGCATCAATATCGCCCAGACCATAGGCATCGGTCACGAGGGTGGGCAGGATATAAAGAGGGAACGGGAGGCCATTTCGCTCAAGGGGCAGGAAGGGAAAACCTGTGCCAAAGAGGTAACCAAAGTGACCGGCTTCGGAGGGACCGTAAGTGAGATCGATGCGGCACCTGGCAGCGGTAAGTTTTCGAAAAGTATCGACGTAGTTGTTGTCCCAATTTTGGTCGGCCATTTTGCACGTATCGACATTGTGACCGGCACGCACCGAGAGAATCTGCCGCTGATCGGCAATGCTGCGCTCAATGGCCACGGGAGTAAAAAAAGATGGGCCATAGTGTCGATAGGTCACGCCGGCGGGAGGACGCAGGATGGATACCGCCGGTTCAAAGTTTCGTGCTTTGAGAGATGTCAGCCAGGCAGCGCGGGTATTGTCGGTCGTCGCCAGAATGGTTGCCGTCAGCCCAAGGCTGATTTCGTGTTGAACAATGTACTCTGCCAATTCGCCGGCATCGCCAGTCTCGTGTGTCAGAAGAAGAGCACTACGGCGGCCGTTGGGAAATGGCCACAGCGTCACCATGGGTGAGGACCGCAGGACAGACTGAAGGATGTGTCGCTTAAGCAGATCGGCATAAGGCACAAGGTTTGTCTTGAGCTTTTCGTTCAACACCAGGTCGGCTGGGGTGGGATGCAGGCGCTCCGGGTCGTATTCGATGACAAAGGCATCGCTTGGACGGCCTTGCTGGATGGCAGTCATGGCCTGCCCGACATCAAAGGCGAGCACGAAGACGTGCCCGGCACCATAAACGCGGTGGTAGTGTGCGATGGCGCCGTCGAGCTCCAGGAGAAGATCCTGACGTGCCAGTGGTTCTGCGTCGAGGGCATCAATACGGAGCACCTGCGTGTCGAGTGGAATATTGAGGAGCGCATCCCGCCACGCAGGCGGCAGAGGGGATCCGGGCGCATCGGTCAATCGCTTGATGGCAGCCGTCGTTTGGGTCTTTCGCTTCACGGCGGTCAATTCTGACCAGGGCGGCGGGGGCATCTCGATAAGAAGCGACGCCCCCTGGGCAACAACCCGTGCCATGAGCGCAATTTGCTCCTCCGACATGGCTTCCGCCGCACGGCGCGGAATGACAATAAGGCGCATCCCCTGAAAGGATGTTTCCTGAAGATCGCCGACGAGCACCATTGAGAATGGGCCGACTTCCTGAGTCAGGATGTTGTACCAGGCAAACGAAAAATCCATGCCCGGAAAATCGTCGGCAATTTTGCTCTCGTCTGGAAGAACCAGCAATACCTCACCCGCCCCCATCTGGGGCGGCATCATGGCCTGTCCAGCCTCATCGTGTGAAGAAAACTTCAGCGGTCGATGAGAAAGCAGCCATCCGCCCAGCACCACCACGATAATGGTCAGCAAAATCAAATCAACACGAAACCGTCGCGAAAATGTGGCATCGTTTCGCATACCCCTTCCCCCTAATCGTAGATCACGTCGATGGCATTAAACCCCTTCGACAATGGCAGCAAGACGCGATCGAAGCCAAAAACGGAGACGGTTCTCGCCGACAGAACCTCCGTCAGGAGAGCATCCTCCCGGACCCGGTGAATGCCCCGGCGAGCCTCGACAAACGTCTTTGCACCAATGGTTTTTGGAATCGCCAAATATATCCCCGTTTCGGGTGCCAGGGTCTCAAGGCGCAGCACCTGAGAGCGACGATTGTTCACATTCCAGTCGGTAAGCCGCGAATGCAGCTCGGCATTAAATCGTGCCCTGGAAAAACGCAGAAACGGCACCAGCCCCGTCACCCAATGCCTGAACTGGCTGGACAAACGGTAGGCAGACTGCCAGACGCCAAAAGCCTCAATGCTGGGATCAATCTGGAAAAAATCTGTATCAAAGGTAATGCCAATACAGACGTGATGCATCCGGCTCGAAGCCTCAAGGAACTGACCAAACCGTGCCAGGTCTTCTTCCGTCCTGAGTACGGGGAAAACAATGGGGAACTCAAGAATGTTGAATACCTTCCCATTTGTATCAATGGGCATAAAGGGCATTCCGGTGCCAAAGGCATAGCCAGGTGCATCCAGGGGCGCACGATAGGATGCATCCGCCCTGAAACCCGCCGCCGAGAGCTGCCGGAAGGGGTTCGTGTAGTGCTCACCCCAATAGCCGTCGATCGATTGTGAGGAGATAAGCGGCAGCACATCACCGAGCAGAGCTTTCATCCCCATGGCCTGCTCCCACAGCGTAAGCCTCTGCCAGACAGGTGCGAAGGGCAGGCCGGCAACAGGCTCACCGCCAGCCCCCGTGGTACGCAAATCAAAAGCAAGTCCGACATCTGTCTGATACTGCTGCAAACGCGACAACCCCAGACTGGTGAGCGCCATGGGTGAGCGCACAAAAAGCGTCGAGGTCGCCCGAAATGTCGCTTCATACTCCGGCATCCAGATGGCTTTGTCGCCCATGCCATTTTCGCGATGCGTCACAATGACAGCACCATCCATCCCATCAAAGAAAGGCCAAAAACCCACCACGGGGAAAAGGTCATCAAGGACACCATAAAACAGGAACCTTTCCAAAAGATCTGCCAGGGGAACCTCAGTCATCACCCCCTGAGGGAGGGAAAGATCGGAGGTCTCCAGCGCGGAGGAATCCCGAAAATTGCGAAGACTGAAATCGTCTAATGGGCGCCCCTGCTGAAGCGCCGTCAGGAGCATGCCGTAGTTGAAATCCACGGTCACAACATGGCCCGTCGCATAGGGCTTGGCATAGATGACGGGCACACCGTCGATGGTCATATACGTTGTCGCATCATCCAGGGGACCGGCAGATCCCACGACCTGCGTCAGGTTTGACAAGTCCAGCGAAGAGAGTGCCGTCGAAAAGGATTCATCCAGTCCCGCAGCATAGGTAATATTCTGCGCTGCACGAAGACCACCCTTGCCATCGGCCGATGCAATGGCGCGAATGGCACCGCCTGGCATCTCCAGCACGAGCGTGCCTCCGCGATCTAAGAATGTGCGCAATTTCGGCGCCCAGGCATCGTGCCCCGAAGCCGACTGGGTGAGAATGACACAGCGAAACCGGCTCAGATCTTTACTTTCGAAGCTGCCGGCATCAATATGGGTCACCGGCCCAATCTCCTGTTGCAGAGTATTCAGCCAGGCCAGAGAAAAAGACATCTCGGCAAAGCTTTTGGGAGACTCAACAAAGGTACTATAGTCAACGACAATGAGAAAATCGCTCACCGAATCGAGCGTTATCGTCGCCCCTGCCGATTGCCGTATGTCATTCTTCCACAAAAAAGGATGAAAACAAAAGTATGTCAATGCCAGCGATACGGCGACAAAACTCCAGAGTACAAATCGAATCGTCCGATCGCGCGATACCTGAACGCGTGTAGCCACAAGAATCCTTCTCACTCAAGAGACACACCACCTGGGGTGTATCTTCAGATACAAACCACCGCCAAGCGCAAGTCTCGACGTCACTATGTTTGGGCGCCAAAGCCCGGCCTCCCTGCGCCCATCCCCCTTTTATCATCGTCCGGGTTTCATCCCCACCTGCGGCCAGCGCTCAGAGCAATGTCCGGCCGCATTGGCGTACCTTACTCTGCACAGTCAATTTATCATCCTTAGACAGATTATCGTTTAGCAAACTCTTGTAGATTTCACATGCCCGTGTCCTGTCCCCGCTTGTTTCGGCCTGCTCGGCGGAAGCGAATTTCTTGGCAACAGCCGCTGACCTGGACGCCGAGCTCGAAGAAGGGGGCGGCTTTGCCGCTGGCGTGGAAGGCGGCTTTGCCGCTGGCGCTGAGGGTGGTTTCGTCGCTGGCGCTGAGGGTGGTTTCGTCGCTGGCGTTGGGGGCGGCTTTGTTGCTGGCGTTGAGGGCGGCCTGTCGACATTTCTGACCACAGGCTTGGGCGCCGGAACTTCCCGGGAAGGTTCGTCAGAAGTGGTATTGGCATGGACGGAGCGATCTTCTTTGGAGTCCGCCACACCGGAACCATCGTGAACATCCACACCCTTAACCAAACCAAAGCTCGTGGTCCAGCCTACAGCATTGTAGGCAGCACGTGCCGCCATATCACTTAACCTGGAGATATCCCACGAAGACAATTCCGCTTGCCCGGGAACTTTCTGCAGCGGCGCATCCGTCACAGGCGGCGCTGATGACGGCACATCATCGCCGGGCACACCCTTAAAGACTAAATTCACCAGAATCACAATAACGAGCACGCCAATCAGGCACAATCCCCCGACAACGAGAACGATGCTAAAAAGGAGAGACTTTCGGCGAGCAACCAAATCCTGAGAGACAACACCATCGTGCGTATCAGAAAACAGCGATGACTCCTGAACAATCGTGCTCTCGCCTGCGGAAACCCTGGGCAGCGGAGGCGGAACGACAGGCGCAACCACAGACAGAACATGCGAAACCGCAGCCCCAACCGCACTCACAGCGCCACTCATCAGTGCGGGCCTTTCTTCAGAATGCATGGCAGGAACCTGCAACGCAGTCTTATCCTCCAAGTCATCGCAAACATCGGACCAGCCCTGATCGCCCTGAATACTTTGATAAGCCGGCACATCACAGCAAGTCGCCTCGTCGAGAGCCAAATCCGGCGGCGCATCGCCCACGACAATCGTCTTTCGGACATTCCCCATCGGCTCCGAAATATTGGGCAAAGCCGCCAATATGGCCTCTTTCATTGCCAGGGCCGAAGGGAAACGGCGAGTGGGGTCTTTCTCAAGCGCCTGAACGCAAATGCGCTCCAGATGGGGATCCACGCAAGCATCAAGGCGAGCACGCGAGGGCGGAGGCGGCGAGGTCGAAAGGATAGACGTCGCCATATCCACCATGCTCGCCCCCTGAAAAGGAAGCTTACAGGTCAGCATGAAATAGAGAATGCTGCCCAAACTGAACAGATCCGAAGCGGGCGTCACCGCCTTTCCCAAAACCTGTTCAGGACTCATAAAAGCCGGTGTGCCGCAAATAGCGCCTTCCCGCGTCAGCCCCTCACCCTCAATATCAATGATCTTGGCGATCCCAAAGTCAAGCACCTTGACGAGTTCCTCTCCGCCGGGCCGCGGCATGACGATGATATTCGCAGGCTTAAGATCACGATGGATGATTCCGGCAGCATGCGCTGCCTCCAGCGCACTCGTCACTTGCAGAAGAATGCCCGCCACACGCCTTTGCGCAAGCGGAAACTCCCGCACGACAAGATCTGAAAGGTCCTGCCCCTCCAGACACTCCATGGCAATATATGGCGCCTTAAGAAAGGTCTTGCCATAATGAAGAATGCGAATGACGTTGGGGTGCGAGAGACAGCTTGCTGCCTGAGCTTCTCGCTGAAAACGCGTCAAAACCACCCGGTTGCTCAGAAAATCGTGACGAAGAACCTTGAGCGCCACATAGGAATTCATGGCACGATGGCGGGCACGATAAACAATGCCCATACTGCCGGCACCAAGAATCGATTCAACGACGAAGGTGTTGTCAATCGTATTGCCAAGATAAGGATCATCATCGGCAGCGCCGGAATGCCCAATCTGCGTGCCGCAGCTTGGACAAAAACCCGCACGCGCCGGACAGGGCTTTTGGCACTTCGGACAAAAAACACTCTGATGATTATGCATAGCTTAACCCCTCGGAGCTTGTCAGCCCCGCACGCCATATTTCTATCCGATATCTACAACGAATCCTCCCCCATTGGCAAGATACCCAAACGGCCATTGTTCGAAGAAACGGCGCTTTATCTGAGCCGCGCTTTGGAGGGGGCGGCCGCCCCCTGCGCCGCTATCGGCTGTAGTAACGGGCGACCAGGGAC
>Ga0209737_10000924_pt1 | contig 22113 bp, 18 predicted proteins | sample TergutCu122P3_FD_187284 | JGI IMG/M metagenome (GOLD analysis project Ga0209737, IMG submission 187284) | Cubitermes ugandensis P3 segment gut microbial communities from Kakamega Forest, Kenya - Cu122 P3 (SPAdes) (version 2) | ecosystem: Host-associated > Arthropoda: Insects > Digestive system...
GGCGAGCCCCGCAGAGGGGGTAGCGGCGTATCGGCCTGTAGGGGCGGCAACCTGCCGCCCGACAGCCGATAGCCGCGCAGGGGGAGACTTCCCCCATGACGAAAAATATGAAGCCATCGTCTGTGTGGATGGCATGCACATTTTCTCCAATGCAGAGGTCGTTTCGTCGCACTGGATCGCCTTGCCGCTGCCAGAAATTTATAATTAACAAAACTGTTATGTCGATAAAAAAACGTGTAAAGCTTGTTGTGTGGCTTGTCTTTGGTGCGATCGTTATTGCTGTTCTCGCCTATATATTGTGGACACTGCATTGGGGAAGTGCTGAGGCGATAGCGCAGCTGAAACTTATGGCAAGGTATGCCGTATCGATTTTGGTCGTGCTGTTGATTATTATTATTGTGACGTAACACATTTGTTCAATTTTGTTGAAGTTCAGCCTTGATGCGAGAAAGACACGCAGCATGACTTTTGGCTCAGCTGCTGAATTAATCCCTGCTTCCATGCTTGCGTGCCGGGTCGTTTTGTGAATAGTGTGAAGGGGGGGATGGAGTGCGTCCTACAGGAGCTGGTGCATGGACTATCATCGCAGATTATATGGTTGGATGGCCCTGGTTTTTTTTACCCTGGTCCTGGGCTGCAGCGAAAGCGCGCATGATTTTGGTTTCTCGATAGTGGCGGATCCGGCGCGTTCGCATGCGCCCAGTCTCGTGCGCTTTGAGCTTTTGCGCGACGATGGTGTGCCTTTGCATGGATGCACGGCGGATTGGAATTATGGGGACGGCGTGGCAATGACGGGTTCGCTTGATGCCGAGCGCCGCTATCAGGCGGCGGGAAAGTATCGGGTCGAAGTATCGCTTCGCTGCGGGTTGGAATCATCGGCAGCCACGACCACAGTCGAGATTTTTGATACGATCGATCTGGCTGTGGGTTCGGTCTCTGCCCGGCCGCTTAATGTGAGCACAGACGGACAAATGACCGTGAGCTTTCAGCTCTCCAATACGGCAAAAAGTCCTCTTCGTGTGGCAACGGTGGTCGATGTCTACCTGTCGCCCAGCAACAGCACGCAAGGATACCTGGAAGGGGGCGCGGTACGGATCTACCGTCAGACGCTGTCCTCGTTTCCTTCGGTCGATGAGGCTGACAGCACGCAGCGGATGACCTACGAGATTTCGCTCAGTCCTGTCATTCGAACAGGCGTGTACTATGTCGTCGTGGTCGTCAACCCGGATGCCAATGTGGGCGAGAGCGATCGGAGCAACAATGTGGCCATCAGCGATGTGGCGGTGACGGTGCGCAATTCATCGACGGATGGTGCCGATCTCGTTGCGGCAAACCTGCAGATGAAACCGTCGGTGACGGGTGTGTTGTCGGCTGCCTCAGCCTATTTTGAGATTTTCAATCAGGGTTCGACGACGGATGAGGTTTTTTGGTACGAGATCTGGATGGGAGAGAAAGATAACGCCCATGACATGCACGGGGCAACCCTCGTTTCTGCTGCCAGGGTCGAAGGCAGCCTCGCGGGGGTGCGGCAGGTTTTCCAGGATGTTCTGCTCCCGGTGACGCCGCCGATTTGGGAGCCTGGGCTGTACTATTTCTGGCTCAAGGTCGATGCCACGGATGTCATTGCCGAGCGCGATAAGACGAACAACATCACTCGCAGTGTGGCCCCCATCCAGGTGACCAACGAACCCATCCTTGATGCCGATATCATTGTCGACAGGGTGGATTTCTCGCCCGGTTCAGCGAGTCCGGGAGGAACAATCTCGGTCAGCGTGAGCGTTTACAATCAGGGATCGCAGCCGACAGGGTCTTTTGTGTGCACCGTTTTTCTGTCTCGGGACATGTCGTTCGATCCGACAAAGGATATCGTGGTGGGATCACTCAACGTCGATGATCTTGCGCCGATGTCAGGGCGCACGCTCTCGACGATCGCCGAGATCGACGGGCGCGTCACGGCCGGAATGTACTGGGTTTACGTTTTTTGCGACTCCACCGGGGTGGTTGCCGAAGCCAATGAGGATAACAATATCCAGCGCAGTCTTGAGCAGCTTCAGATCGTTTCCGAGGCGTCGGTCGATCTCCTGTTTGGGCCAATACGCATGTTGTCAGACTCGACCTTGTCTGATGGTGCGTCAGTCAGCCTTCTGGCCAACCTGTGCAACCAGGGAAAAACGGGCGCAGGACCATCGGTGGTGAGCCTCGTGCGCGAGAACATGTGTTCGGGTACGAGACAGGAGCTATTACGCGAACGCGTAGGTGGTGTTGAACCTAACGACTGTCTGAGCGTGCCACTCGAAGTGCCCATGGTGTGCGATTTCTGGTGCCCGTATTACCGGCTTCATCTTATTGCCGATGCCACCCAGGTCATAGACGAGACCGACAAGACGAACAACAGCGCCGTGGTATCCCCCAATATTGTCATGCAGGGAGAGGATTGCCAGTGTCAGGGTGATGCCTTTGAGCCCAATAACCTGCTCTCGGAAGCATCCGTGGTTGGCAATCTGGAGGCAGCTCTGACACTCTGTCACGATGATGTGGACTGGTATCGCCTCGATATGTCGCAGAATCAACATTTCGAAGTCCACCTCAAACACGACCGCCAGCGCGGTCCCCTCCGCCTTGAGCTGTGGCGAGGCGTCGAGCAAATCACGCATTATGTCGGAAGCGATGATCTTTACCTGTCGGGTACAAGGGTAACGAATGCCGACACCTTGCCTGTTTACATGCGTGTTGTTGGGCAAAACGGCGGGGCAAATCACTATCACCTGAGCCTTTCAATATACGGCAACCAAACAGGCGTCGATCTTTCTGCCTCGGGTTTGCAGATAGAAGAAGGCGCCCTGTCGCTGACGGCGTACCGAAATGTCAGCGTGATCCTCGACAATCTTGGCACCGAAGCAAGCGGTGCCACGACGCTGGGTTATTATCTCTCGCGAACCGGAAATATCGACGAAACCGCTTTCCGCCTGGCATCACAACCTGTGGCTGCCATGCCAGCAGGCTCCCAGCGCTCGGTCAGCATCTCCCTCAAGCTCCCACCCGATACCGTCAGCGGTTCTTACCATCTGGTTGCCCGCGTCGATGACGAAGCGATCCTCAACGACGTGCGCCGAAGCAATAACGTGGCGCGTTCCTCCGCATGGATCATCGATCGTGCCTGCTGGGACAGGTTCGATCCCAACGACAGCTTCGAAGATGCTGCTGTTCTGGATCTCAGCAGCCAGTCGTTTTTTGCCGACGATCTTCGCGTCTGCAAGGCTAAGCGCGATTTTTATCGCCTCGATATTCGCCACGGCATGAGCCTCGATATCGCCGTCACAGGCAAAACCCACGGAGATTTCGACATCGTTCTCTACGACCATGCCTACAATGAGATCACCTCCTCTCGCACGGGCAAAGCCACCGAAACTATCCACCGCGACATCGTTGTGGGCGATCAGATCCTCTATCTCGAAGTTTTCCTCCTCAACAGTCCCTACAACCCCGACGAGCTTCGCTACGCACTCGACATCCGTACGGCGTCTGCCGCCAGCTGGCTGACATGCCTGGCTACTTTCGAACCCAACGACTTCTTCTCCTCGGCAGCAGACCTGCGCACAGCCGCAAAATCGGGCCTCGAAGCGGATATCTGTCCCCATACGGATCAAGATTACTATGTCATCGATTTGATTGCCGGTGAACGCCTGCAAATCGGTTTCGAAACCCAATCGACCCTCCTTCGCGCCGCCCTCTATGCAGGCCCCACGCAGCGCTTCGTCGCCATGCTCACCAACCTGACGACGCAGACGTTCGACTACACTGCTACCGAATCAGACAAACACTGGATCCGCATCTTCACCAATGTCAACGACCTCGTTTCACATCGCTACACCCTCAGGTGGCTTGCCCAGGATGGCCTCGACTACGGCCTGAGAAACGTCCAGCTGTCGCCCGCACATCTCATCGCAGGGCAAAGCCTCAACCTGACCTTCGACGTGGTCAATTTCGCAACCGCATCCTCTTCCTATGGCTACGAAGTCATCCTGTCCCAGGGAACACAGCGAACAACGCTCGTTTCGGTCAGCGCCCAACCTCCCATCTCCGAATCCGCTTCGATCACCCATCGCCACAAGTTCAGCATTCCCACAATCTATGCCGGCGATGCCATACTAAGCCTACAACTCCTGGTCGAAAACGACATCAATCTGGCAAATAACCGCCAAACTTTCTACGTCCACATTGCCGACGCCTGCCCCGCAGACATCTACGAACCCAACGGCACCGCCCTTTCGGCATACCCCATCACAGGTTTCCCCATCGCCGCCACCCTCTGCGAAGGCGAAGATGACTGGTTTTCCCTCGAACTCAACACCCCCGCGATATTGCACATCGCTTTTGACCACAAGGCAGGGGACCTGGATGCCTATGCCTACGATGCCAAAGGCGCCCTCGTCGATGCGTCCGTCACCGCCAACGACGTCGAAATCCTCTCCCTGTTCCCCTCTGGCGGCAGGCAAACCTTCTACATCCGAATCACAGGTGCAAACGATAGCGTGCGTAACAACTACACGATAACCCTTCATTAGTGCCTTGGGGGAGGGGGCGCTATCGGGCCACGGCCGATACGCGCCCCCGCGCGGCTATCTGCGATACGCCGCGCACCGTTTTATGGGGGCGCTGCCCCCACACCCCCGCCGGGGGAATTCATTCCCCCGAACCCCCTGCGATACTTCGTATCGCTTTGGGTCAAAGTGGTGTAGAATCCTTACAGGCAATGAAAATGCTTTATTTCTCCTGCTCGTGAAGCGTGGGATGTTGCCAAAAACAATAGCTCTTCGCCCTTCACCCACAGGCAATGCGCAGCATTGCAGGGGGTGTGGGGGAACTGGTTCCCCCACAAGGCCGTTTCCAACAAGTCACGACCAGCAACATGAAATCGAAGCAAACACCTCCCACTTCCCCAAATCTCACACTCGTTGCCAAAAGGGTTCAGGATGATTACCTGGCCGGCCGTTTCGAAGCCGTCATGCATCACATCCATGATGTGCGCCGATTGGCGAAAGCAGTGGGGCAGGATGCGATCTACCTGACGTCCTTTTTGTGGGAGATTCAGGCGAGAAAAAATCTCGGAAATTTTGAAAACATCGTTGAATTATCTGAAAATTATGTCTTAGAATCGCGTCGCCTCTCCTCCGTCAAACATCATTTTCAGGCCTGTCGTCTGACTGCCCAGATCCACTACGATCAGGGTCAACCTGCGCTTGGGGTGGCTTTCCTCGAAGAAGCCTGCGAAGTTGAAAGGCGATTGGGACAGGATGTCGCCGAACTCGGCGTGGCAATGGCACAATTCGAACTCGAAGCCTGCCTGCTGGAAAGTGCACTGAAACGCGTTGAAGCATGGCTGCCAGACACCGAAGACGTCAATCCCTCAAGCCATCTTGGCATGCGCATGCGCGGCGACATTTTCGACAAGATGGGAGAAGCCGAAGAAGCCGATCGCTGGTATGATCGCTATTTCTTCCTGGCCGAAACCTTTGGGCAGGATCTGCACGAGCAGGTGCTGGCCATGGACTATCTGGCAAAAAAAGACAAACGTGCGGGGCGAGCCATGGCCGCCCATGAGAAACGACTCACTATTCTCGAAAAGCTCCAGACACAAAACGATGCCGAGAGAGACGTTCGTATAGCCGCCGCCCGTTTGGATGTATCGCAGGCACTTTGGGATCTGGGCAAGTATCCCGAAGCCCTGGCAGAAATTCACAAAACCCTTACCATGGTCTGCGGCCCAGATGGCAGACCGCTTGAGAGTGTGCCCGTGCGGCTTGCAGCCGCCATCGATCTCACCCTGCTGCAATATGCACTCGAAACGGGGCACCCAATCCTTTCGCCAGAAGATTGCTTCCATCGCATACAAAAGACCATGCCGCCGGAGCGCATGCCCCCCGACATGCACGTGGCCTGGACGCTCATGAACCTCATCCATGCCTTCGAACACGGTGAAACTTCGGAGATGCACCAGCGACTCGACCACCAAATCGAAATCTGCCGCTTTCGCGCGCTGGGCGCTGCACTGGCTCAGGTTTACGCCTTTGGCGCAGTATTTGCGCTCTCCCAGGATGACCACGTGCTGGCACAACACTGGATGGAGCACGCCCGGGAAGGGTTCGTGCGCGCAAAAGATGCCATCTCACTTGCCCGGCTCAATGCCATGACACTGGAACTTCGCCCCGAAGACGAGCACCTGAGCTTCGATCTGCTCTCCCAGGCCCAACGTTTTTTTACCCTCGGGCACAAAGACATCGCCCTGACTCTTTTCCTCGCCCTCGCCCGGGCAGCCCACCGCTGCGATTCCCCCGCACAATGCCGGGCCATGCTCGAACTGGCAGCACCACTCATCGTCCCCAACTTCATGGCCCGAAAAGAAATGCGTTTTTTGCAGCTGTGCGCCACACATTGGCCAGAAAAATCCAATGCCGTGCGGTTTGAAGCCATCGTCAAATTAAACGGCTATGTGCTGAAGGGGATCCTTGTTTGAAGGGGTGAAGCGTGTAACAGGGGTATAGGAAAATCGTTTTTGCCTTTTGACATGCTATCCCTTATTGTCATCTGGGGGGCAGGCGTTCTTCCTAATACAAAGATAAGACAAGGCCTGAAGCATCAAGCACCTAGCGGGAGGTTTTGGAATGACACTTTTAAAACATACTATATATTTAGATGTTTGCTGCTTCAATCGTCCCTATGACGATCAGCTTCAACCACTCGTAAGGCTGGAAACAGAAGCAAAGTTATTGATACAAGGAGAAGTTCTGAAAGGAAACCTATGCTTGGTTTGGTCTTTTATTCTTCATTACGAAAATAATGACAACCCATTTGCACATAGAAAAAAACAAATTGCCTTGTGGGAAACAAAGGCAGCGAAACTTGTAACCTTTAAGCCAGAGAAAATTTCACATGCCGAAAGGATCATGACACTGGGCATCAAGGCAAAAGACGCTTTACACGTGGCTTGTGCCATAGCTGCCAATGCAGATTACTTTATTACAACAGATAAAAGACTGTTAAATAAGCATGTGGATGGGATTGTCATTATCAATCCGATGGATTTTATCAGGAGGTATTTCGATGAAAACTGATACATTGCTCAGAGAAGAAGGGATGCGTGTTTTAGCCGAAAATCTTGGACTGTTAGAGGCGGAGCGTTTTATTGCACTGATTATTCGTGAGCCTTTTGATTACACCAAATGGCAGCAAAATCTTTACGACGATATGTCACTTGAAGAATTATGCCGGAAAGCAGACAGTTTTTGGAAAGAGACACATTGACAGGTGTAAGGTATCCAATCGTTTGTCATTCCATTTCATGCATCTTTTGTCTTGCCTGTCTCGTTTGCCATGACGTATGTCTCGAAACCAACTTCCAGGGACGCATCAAAGCATGCGTCTGACCGAAAATTAAGTAAATCGCTTGTTAAAGTGTTTTTTACACCCTGCCAGAAGAAATAAAATGCAGAAATACAGCTATGGTATTAAGAAATCCCTTCTCGCTCTGTCGGCATTTGCCATGCTGGGATTGTCGGCATGTACTAAATGCCCCGAGTGTCAGGAAGCCAATTGCCCGGTAGCCAATTGTCCAACATGTCCAGGCACTGAAGTTGCAGCAGGCACGGCGGCTGCGCAAACCGCAGGCACCCCGCTCGTGGCGGGCGCAGAAGAAATCGTGCTCCCCAAACCCGTTGGGTTATCTGCAACGCTTTATGAGACGCTCGAAAACCGCCGCAGTGTTCGCGCCTATACCGATGAGGCGCTGACGATCGAAGACGTTTCGAACCTCCTTTGGTCTGCAAACGGCATCAATCGGACGGATGGCAAACGGACAGCACCTTCGGCCAGAAATCGGCAAAGCGTCAGCATATATGCGATATTCCCGCAAGGTGCCTACCGATATGATCACGTTGGCCACAAACTCGTGCGCGTCAGCAATGCAGACGTTCGACCGCTGAAGCTCGCACCGATGGAGCTTCTCTTCACATCGAATGCCGAAGATGTCCTGATACGCGGCATTGATGCCGGAACTGCTTCTCAAAATGCCGCGCTCTACTGTTCGGCGGCCAACCTCGGCACTGTCATCCGCATGTACCGTGACCCGGAATCAACCCTCCCCAGCGCGCTAAAATTGCAAAACGGCGAGCATATTTTATTCTCAATGGCCGTCGGTCGAGAGAAGAAATAGTTGAATTTTATTTTTTGTGGGCGAATTTTAGAACTTGACGCCCGACGAACGGCTCCCCCGAAGCATTCGTCAGCCCTGTTTGGGGGGATCTTCGACGAGTTCGTCTTCGCGGAATTTGGCACGCAGGATAACGCGGCCTTTTTTATCGTATTGGACGTATTCGCCTTCGCGTTTGTCGTCGATGTAGAAGGCATCTTCGGCCAGGACGCCGTTTTCGTGCCAGCGTTTTGAACGGCCTTCGAGGAGATCGTTAACGTAGTTGCGTTCGAGGATGAGCTGGCCATTTTGTGCCCAGCGACGCATGGGGCCATTAAGTTTGCCCTGAGCGTAGGCGATTTCGAATTGGCGCTGCCCGTTGGTGAAGTTGGTGGTGTAAACGCCGATGCCATCTTTTGACATGTCCGATGCTCCTTGAACGCAGGGTAGAGGGCGACAAGGCTCGCCAAGGCGATATTTTGCCCAATATTGCGGCGAAAGAAAATGGTTTTTTGCCCAAAGCGATGTGGCAGCATCGCAGACGTGTGGGGGAACAAGTTCCCCCACAAAAAAAATCTGTAGGGGCGACCGTCCCGGTCGCCCGCGCGACGCAGTCGCCGACGGGGCGTTGCGGGGTGTCCCCGCAAAGGGGGTAGACGCGTATCGGCCACACCCCCTTTCACAAAGGGGGTGGCGCCGCAGGCGACGGGGGGTTGTGGCCGATAGCGGCGCAGGGGGCGTTGCCCCCTTCAAAAATAAACCTACGTGCAGGCCAAACGCGCGTCATAGCAGGGGCGACCGTCCCGGTTGCCTGCCAAGGCAATGGCAAAAATCGTCAAGAGGTTGCCCCTTTATCGGGCGAGCTTTTTGTGATAGTTGAAGTGTGGCAATTTTGGCCGTTTGTGTTCAGCGAAGTGGAGTCGAGCAATGTCAGAGGAGAATCAGCCCCCCCAGCCCCCGCCAGTCCCGTTTGATTATGCCGTCAAGTGTGAAATTGCGCTGACGCGGCAGCAGCAGGCGATTGTCAGGGAACGCACGGGAAGGGATATGACGGAGATTGTCCTGGAGGATCCGGATGGCGAATTGACGCGGCGGATGGCCGGCGCTTCGCCGGATGATTTTACGCTGATTGCGGTGCGTCAGGCCGAACTTATGAACGACTATGAGGCGGACTACCATGAGTATTTGCTGGCTTTGGCAGCCTGGCAGGCTTCGCTGAATGCGCCGGATCCTGCCGCTGAGTCGATTGAGGCAGCACAGATTGCTGCCATGCAGGAGGCGGAGCGCCTGAAGCTTTTTTATATGAAAGAAGCCGAGGAATGCCAGAATGCGCGCGAGATTGCCAAAATCGTTTGGGGGAAGAAGGACAAGACCCAGTGAGGAGGAATGAGCCATGGCGCTGGATACGAAGCCGATAGAAACGGAGCGGAAAGCTTTGCAGGTGCTGTGTGAGGCCATGCAGGAGGCAGGCGAGGATGAGCGCGAGCTTTTGATGGCAGAGATTGAGAAGTCTGCTGCGAAGCTGGAGATGCTTTGTGCTGAGCTGCAGGCGGAGGCAGACGCCACCAAACCGGCCGTTGATTTGCCGGAGGTTCATCTGGATGCGGTCGTTGAAGTCGTGCTGACGCCCGATCAGCGGCGGCGCGTTCTGGAAAAAACCGGCATCGACGTTCCAAGCGTGCGCATACAGGATCCAACTGCCGACTTGACAAAGTTCATGCCTCAGATTTCGTTGGATTTCATCGAAAAGTGTGCGATTGAGCAGGCGGAGGCCTTTAAGGCCATGGTGGCAGACGCTGAAGCCGGCGCCGAAGAGGCGGCAAAGGCTGAAGGCAAGGGGGATGGCTAGACACTGGTGCCGACATTTTTTGATTGGCAAGGGGAGAAGGTATGGAGCAACAGCAGTATCAGAGCTTCGATATCACTGCAAAAGACGCCGATAAGGTCAGAGCGCTTCTTGCCGATGCGCCGCCGCATGAGGCGGTCGAACTGCGCGAGGCATCTGCGAATGGGATTCACGGATGGTGGTATGGGACATTTCTTGAGGGTGAGCTTATGGCGGTGGCCTATATTCATCCGCGTACCGTTTATCTCTATTCGAAAAGTGCTGCGCCCATGTCGCATCTTGGCAATTCGCTGGCCAGGGGGCAAGGCAAGCGTCCCGGCGGCAGTGGCCACGATTTGTTTGGCCCCGATGATGTGGTTCTGGCGTTTTGGCAGGGGTTTGAGAGCGCCGGCAAACAGGTTGTGGCGGATATCAAATATGGGCTCTATCAGCTTACGGCTGTGACGTGCAGCCAAAACGAGGCCTATGCACTACGACCTGCAACAAAGAAGGATTTGCCGCTCGTCTTTGAGTTCATGGCAGAAGCACTCATGGATGAGCTTGGCGTGGATTTGCGCCGCGTAGGAAAAGAAGCCCACGAACGAAATTGTCTGGGCTGGATCGAAGCCGGGCAAATCTGGATGGGAACGCATCGTGGCAAGCCGGCATATTTGCTCAAGTATGCCAAAGTGGGGGATGGGGCCTTTATTGAACAGGCGTTTTTTCCCGTGGCCATGCGCCGGCCCAAGGTCATGCGCGGGCTTTTGGCGCGCACGGGCGAAGCACTTTTGGCAGATCATGCCGAGGTCTTTTATCGCATAGATGTCACAAAGACCGAAGTGACAGAAGCCGTGTCTGAAGTCGGATTTAAGCTCATTGGTACGCAGCGCATGATGCGTTTAAGGTAGTTTGGTGTGATTGATTTTTGCCAGTACGCAGCGGCCCTTGGCGCATGGCAACAGACAATGAGCCGTGGAGCAGATTATGCCCGTATTTCGGCACGCGGCGCTTCGAGCTTCGACTTGAGGCTTCGCCAGGGTGCGATGGTCAGTGCCCATGAAACGTATGGCATCGCTGCATCTGTGCTCCTGGCCCAGAAGAAGGGAAAAAAGTGGCAGGGGGCAGAGCGGTTTTATTTCGATCTCGACTGTCTCAATGACTGGTCTGAAACGCGCAGGGTTTTGGTTCAGGCTGCACGCGACATTTCCGATCCCCGTGCGCCCTATCAGCCCCCTGGCGAGGAGGTTTCCCCCTCGTCGAATCGTTTTTGCGATTCCGAAGTTGCCAGGGCACTGTCGGCATTGGTCTTTCATCGTGCCTATCGCCTTCTGCGCGAGGCCATTGTTGCGGGTCTTGGCGTTGATGCGCACATTGCCTGGCGCCATGGCGGGCGTTGCTGGTCCGGTGCCGGGCTGCCCTTTGCCTATGTCGATAACAATGTCCTCGATTTCGGCCCAAAGTCATGGATCGACGAACGCGTGACGATCTTCTTGCCGGACAAACCTTATCTGCGCCGGCATCTGGCACAGACGTCCACCGGCCTTGAAACAAATCTCGGCCTCCTTGCGTCGCCTCTCGAAACGCTTCTCAGCGTTCAGAACACCCCTCTTATGGCAACGTCAGCGCGCAACATTGAGCGCGTCATTTTTGCGCCGCAAGCTGTTGCCTCGATTCTGGCCACCATCCTGCCCGCGTTTTCGGAGGACGAAATCAATCGGGCTCAGGCCGTACGATGCCTTCCCAAAGCAATCCTTAGCGGCAGCATGCCGCTTATGTCACCCGACTGGCGGCTGGCCTGCGATGCGACGCACCCGCTTTTTGCGCGCGACGGCGCCTGCGATGCGCGCGGCCAACACACCCAAATCGTCGAATTTCTCAAAGAAGGCGCCATCGTGCGGCGCGCAGCAAGCGACGTTGTTGCAAATTCAAGGCGTGTGCCGGCAACAGGACATGCCCTGGATCCATCGGGCCGAACGTCTGTTTTCTATCCCGTGTTGGCGGCCAAAACTCACACTGATGCGCCATGGCACCAGGCTTTGAGCCAGTCGCCTGCCCGAACGCTCGTCATTGAGGCCATGGATGTCATTCTCCCCGAAGACAGTACCCAGCCCGCGATCCTCATGCTGCCCTCTGGCGGCGTCCTCTATGCCAATGGACGCTGCCAGGGGCATACCCAGGGGGCTTTATTAAAGCTCTCGCCGGCAGAACTCCTGGCTGCCGCCAAACCGCTGGGCACTGCCACGCGAATCGAGGGCATCGTGACCTGCGCCATTGAGCTCGAACCGAACATCATTGTCGATGCTTTTCCAAAGGCCAAATCATGACTTCCAGGCGACACTTTCTCAAACTCTGTGTGCTGAGCGCCGCGTCGCTATTTTGTCCAAAAGGCGCGCTATCGCAGGAACAAGACTTTCAATCGCCCGTGCCGGAAAATGTTCCGATTGCACCCGAAGACGCTCTGCCCCAACCCAGCTTCGACACCCTCGACGCGGAACGGGCCGTTTGGTTCTCGGGCATTTCTCACAATCAGCACTGCACCGAGTATCCAAGCACACCTGTTTCACCTTTTCCATAGGGCCAATCCATGTCTGTTCGCGAACTCGTCATCCTGGGCACCGCCGCCCAAGTCCCCACGCGGGAACGAAACCACAACGGCTACCTCCTGCGTTGGGATAACGACGGCTTTTTATTCGACCCAGGCGAGGGAACACAGCGACAAATGCAGTTCGCCGATGTGGCGGCGTCGACCATCCATCACATTGCCCTGACGCATTTCCACGGCGACCACTGCCTTGGCGTGCCCGGCGTCATTCAGCGCCTCAACCTCGACAAAGTCACCCACCCAATCCACGCCCACTATCCGGCCTCCGGCGAGCCTTTCTTCGATGCCCTTTGCCGAGCCTCGCTGTACCAAAATACGCTGCGATTGACAAAACATCCCATCAGCGCAACAGGATACACCTACGAAAGCCGAACCTTTCACCTCATGGCCGAAAGCCTCGATCACCGCACCGAATGCTACGGCTATCGCGTTCAGGAACTCCCCTCGCGCACGATTTGCATGGAAAAACTCGACGCACTCGGCATCCATGGCCCTGATATCGGCAAACTCAAGCGCCAGGGCTTCCTCCAAATCGACGATCGACAGATCTTCCTCGAATCCGTCAGTTACGAACGCCCCACGCAATCCTTCGCCATCGTCATGGATACACGCCCCTGCGAAGGCGCCCAAAAACTCGCCCAAAACGTCGACGTCCTCCTGTGCGAAGCCACATACACGCACGAAGACATCAAACTCGCCCACGAATACATGCACATGACCGCCGTCCAGGCCGCAGAACTTGCCCGCGACGCCAAGGCAAAAAAACTCGTTCTGACCCACTTCTCACAGCGTTATCGCCACTACGGCGAACACCTCCAGGAGGCCAGAGCCATCTTCCCAAACACCATCCTGGCTCGCGATGGTGATCGCATCGCCTTTCCAACACGCCAACGACAGGTGTAGAACAACTTCTGGTGCGCGCCCTATTCGGCCAACAAGGCCGAATACGGGCTGCGGCGGTGGCTATTCGCCAGCGAATACGCCACCGCTTTTATTTTGTGGGGCGCTGCCCCACTCCCCCGTCGGGGGAACCAGTTCCCCCGACCCCCCGCATGCTGATGCATTGCTTGTGGGACAAATTTTTAGACCAATAATACTATTCCATGCTTAAATTATTCAGCGTTCAATAAAGCACTGATTTGCATTGCATAAATTGGCAGCTCTTTTGTGGCATATATCCATATATCCGGCATCCGCAGCGTAAAATAACCATGTGCGGCAACATCGCGAAGCCCTGCAATATCTTTCCACGGAATCTGACAATTATCGCTTCGAAAACTGCCAGATAGGTTCTTAACCAATTCACCGATATTGATAAGCGTCATGCAGACAGCCCGCGTCTTCTCGTCATTCGCAAGAAAATCCGATTCATCAATGCCATCTGTCATCCGCGCCAAAGCAGCTGCTTCTTCGATGATTTTAAGCAGAATGATCCTGTCCCGTTTATTCATAAAACCTCTACCATCTCTCCAATTTCGATGATAGCCCCCTGCGGAATCGGCGCATGGATGACATCGACCGGTTTGGAAAGCACCTCTTCCAGGTAATGCTTCAGCCTGATAATCGTAAGAATGGATACTGCTGGCTCCATAAACTCGACGAGTAAGTCTAAATCGCTTTCCTCTGTCGCCTGTCCGCTTGCATAGGAACCGAAATAGAAGGCTTTCCTCAGCGAAAATTCATCTGCAGCCTTTTTGATCGCGCTAACAATCATATCGTGCGTAAGCATCGGCTCTTCTCCCTTACTCCCAGGACGATCTCCCCGCAAAAACACTCCAATAACGATAAGGGATAGCATGCCAAAAGGCAAAAATGATTTTCCTTACCGGCTTTTTCGCTTTCTGATAGCATACCAGAGAACCCATTGAGCATACGCTTACCTGGCTGGTTTTTTGCGGGCAAGCGTTTATGCAAAACTGTCCGAGTGAGAGGGCGTAAGATGGAATCCGATACAACACCCGTTCTTCCTTATCTGTCAACCGTTTCGTTCGATCGTCTTTTGCCGTTAGGCGAGCTGACGTCTGAAGATTTTGAGCGTTTTGCATGCGATTTGCTGACAACGTACTATTTGGATGCGAAAGTCAGCTTAAAGAAGAAGTGCGATCACAAACAAGACGCAGCCGAGATTAGGGCGAAATTCTTCAATGGCAGTTTGTGCACCTATCAGTGCAGGCAGACAAAACAGTTTGACGCTGAGGATGTGGGTGAGGCTATTAAGGCGCTTCGTACAGGATCGGGACAGAAGCACATCCTGTTGTCATGCGAGGTGAATTCTGAAGTAAGGCATGAAATTAGAAAGTTCCGGGATTGGGAACTCTGGGATCAGGTGGATATTACACATCGCTTTCGGGAGCTGCCTGAGTTTGAGCAGGCACGTATTGTCGATATCTACTTCCCGGGGCAGCGTTTTGATTTGACTTTGCTGCCTTGCGCCTTGTCTTTTCCCTGGCTCACCGCAAAAGATTTCTTCGCACCGATGATGGCAGAAGACAAAGCCTTCCATCATCGGTGGGACCTGGTGGGAAGGGATTCAGAATGCAATCAGCTTCTGCATGTGCTTGCCAATTCCGATGTGCACGTGATGAGTCTCGTTGGGCATGCTGGAAGCGGCAAAACGCGCGTGCTGCGTTCTGTGCTTGAGTCCTTTTCAGAAACACATCCACACGTGCGAGTTGTTCTCGCCTCTCCCACCGGGGAAATCTGGTGGGATGATCTGAATGGCCTTGGGGACGGTGAAAATCTGCTGGTTGTGGATGACGCTCACGATTGCTGTGATTACCGCCGGCTGCTTCGTTACATGAACAACGAGCGGAAGAGGACACGGCTGCTTCTGGTTTATCGCACCTACTGCGAAGAAATCATCCAGATCGATATGGCCCGCGAGGGGTTTTGCGGTAAATCATCGGCGACAGTCAGGCTTGGAGAGCTGACAAAGCACGATGCCAGGGTACTTGCGCTGCAAGTGCTGGCAAAGCACGGCGGCGAGGCGGAACTCGCTGACATGATTGCAGACGTGGCCAGTGGCAGCCCGCTTGCGGTGGTGTTGGGTGCACAGATTATCGCGAGTGTGGGGGCAAATTCAGAAATCTTCCACTCAATCAAATCGTTCCGCTCCGCCGTTCTTGCTCACTACAAGAACATCATCATGGACGATGTGGCAACGGGAGACGACAGAGCGTGCCTTGACAAGATGCTGCGCGTGTATGCGTTGATCCAGCCCCTTGATATCAACGATCCTGGCGTCACCGAGATTCTCTCAAGCCTGGAAGGTATCGAGAGGGCGGAGGCATGGCGTCTTTCTGAACGCCTCACCGATACCGGCATACTTTATAAGCGCAATGCGCTGTTCCGGTTGTTGCCGGATTTGCTTGCCGATGCGTTCATTGATTCGGATTGCATTGCACCAGACGGCAAATCCAGCGGCTATGCAGAACGCATTTTTGATTTCGCCGTTCAGAGATACAAGGAAAACATCCTCCTTAACCTTAGCCGGTTCGACTGGCAGCGAGGGGGCAGCGCCAACGAAAACCATCTTGTTGACGCGATATGGTCGAGGCTTGGCAAAGACGACACCTGGCGAGTTCAGGCGAGTGTGGCCGTGATACCGGCTTTTTACCAGCCTCGCCAGGCGCTGGACTTTGCTCGCCGGCTGGTCAGCCAAGGACACGGCACCAATGAATCGGTCTGCCGCATCATCCGCAATGCAGCCTATCGCTTCGAATACCTGCGAGATGCGTGCGAACTGCTCTGGGAAATTGCCAAAACCGACACCCGCCCCATTGAACGGCGCGAGCATCGCAGCAATCAGCCCATTAGCCTTCTAAAACTTCTCGCAATGGTCACGCCCGAAGAGCCGATAATCATCAACAAAACGGTCGTTGACTTTGCACTGTCTTTGCTTGATCGCGAAGACAGCTGGACGGGGGCCGCGACGCCTTTTGACATCCTCAAAGGGGGCCTTGATGCGGATAGTGCCGTTCCGAGGGTTTATTCAACAACGTTTAAGAGTGTTTGGTATGGCACAAGCCTGGAGATCCATGAGGCAATCGCGCCCATGCGCCGCCGCATCATTGATGCGATCTTCAAAAGCCTTACCTCCAGCCGCAAGCGACAGGCACTTGCAGCAGCCGCATTGTTGGAGAACGCACTATGCACGCCAAGGTGGCTTGACCTGCCCGCAGGAAAAGAAGCCTGGTTAAACGAGTTCGTCGATACGCTGACGCGCCTGAACGCACTGCTCGACGCCAATCATCTTCCAGCAGTTGTTTTGACACGTCTTGCGCAGTCGGTGTCCTGGCATGCAGACTACGCGCATGGATCAACACATTTGCCTGCACGCCAGATTTTCGACCGGCTCGACTACGATATTGAGACCCATGCCACATGTGAACTCATGGGCAATTATATGGGCTACACACGCCCTGATCCGGTTGTACCCCAGTATTTTTCCTTCTCTGATGCCCAACTCTTGCCCATACATCGCATTTACGCGCTTCGCGCTCCGGGTTTGATGACGCAAATGCTGTCTGCGCTCATGGACAACTTTACGGCAAGCGGAGACCCAAATCCAATTGAACTGGTATTTATTGAGTATTTTAAACAATGGAAACCACAGCTCGAAAAGATAGCAGGAGACATTGAAAACGCCTTTCCGCGCGAGGAGGATTTGATCGCCTTTCTTGGCGAACGCCTGGCGGACATTATGAGCTATTATGAAGATAATGCGCCCCGATCTGCAGAATTTCTTATTCGGTGTTTATTCGAGAGACAGATATCACTGACCCGGCTAGTGCTCAACATTATCCAGCAAGACACGCAATCACCGCTGAGAAACTATGCTTCACATGCATTTTCCGCACTCTTCAGGCATGCACCGGACGAGGCACGCGAATACATCGCCGCACGCCTTGCAGAGGGCGAAAACCATTTGCCATTGATCGCGAGTTTTTATGCAAATACCATTTTCAGGGAACTGCCCTATCGCGATGATGATTTTGATGTCATGGCACGCATCTTCCAGTCAGCTCACGCTTCTATACTTGAATATGCGCCGCACATTATCGAAACAGTCGCGAAGAAAGATCCACGAATTGCCATTGGCCTGATCGCGCAAGCGAACCCTGCACTGATAAAAGCCCTTGACGTGGATATCTTCAGGTGGATGGATGACGACGAACTTAACGCTTTCTACAATTCGCTCGATGACGAGGCACTGGGGCACATCATGCGATGGTTTTCCATACTGGATTGCCTTGATGATAGCTATGCCACAAACAGGATTCTCTCAATCGTCGCCAGCCAGAGACCGCGTCTGCTTCTCGATTTAATCAAAATGCGCCTTGAACGGGCGCTCGCCGAAGAAAAAGACAATGACAACTATTTTACGATAGGTGATTCCAAGTTGGACAATAGCTTTAGTCCCTACAATCTCCTCGAACATCCAGACGGAAAAACGCTGTTGCGCGAAACGCTGGACTGGGCGCTGCCTAGAGTTTCGGACGCTCTGTTCTCATACCATTTCGCCTGGCTCGTTGCCGGACTGTTTCGGTATAGGTATATAGATTCTGGCCGGAAAGATTCTGGCTGGGGAGACTGGGGAGAGCCTACACAAGAAGATTCTGATCAGGAAAATTCTGGCTGGGATGCTCCTGCCGAGGGAAATTCTGGTTGGGATGCTCCTGCCGGGGAAGTTTCTGCCAGTGAAGAAGCTCCCTTTATTTCTGTCCTTGAAACGTGGATCGCCGATGGAAGCGCTGACAGATTTGCCGTGATGGCTGCACTGCTGCACAAAGCACCTACCCACTTTGTGTCTAACGAAGAAGAATTTCTCAAACGTATTCTGTGTGCCGCACAATCCGCCGGAGCGTCCGTATGCAAGGCGCTTACGGAAGCCTTGTACGCTTCTGCGGTGACTGGTCAACGCATCGGCTACGGCGGGCCGCCATCCCATGACGACATGTGGGGCAACGCCGAAGAAAAGCTGGCCTCTCTTAACAAGGTTTTTGTGGATGTATGATTTTCTTTTCGTGGGGGAACTCGTTCCCCCACACCCCCTGCGATACAAAGTATCGCTTGTGGGCAAAGTGGCAAAGTGTTTTGATTTGTGGCAATAGACCTCGCCTTGCAAACAAAAACTCTGCCTGTTTGTGTCGTTACTTAAAATCTCTAAGAGTGTTGTTTGAAATATAGGTTACACTTTAGTAATGCAACTTGCATTGTTGCAGTATTGCCAGAGCCCCAGCGGGGCGAAACGTCAATAACCGTCGGTGGAGCGAAGCGCAACCGGCGGACAGTACCTCCCCCCGACTCACAGCCCCAGCGGGGCTGAACAAAGATTAAGTACAGCATTCATGGTTTACTCTCGTTGTAATTGTCGCAAATGTTCTGTGGTCGAACCAATTTTTGTTCTATCGCCTTTTCTTCATCCCAAACAAGGATATCTTGATTTGGATTGAGCTTCCAGATTTTCCAAAGTGGTTTTAATTTTTGGCGCAATGCATCTTCGAAATTCGATAGCCGATAGTCTTGCAGTGTTTTGATGATAAGAATCATTTGAAAATTTGCCTTGGCATAAGTTTTTCTAAACTTTTCAAACTCTGATTTATCATCTGGCCGTTTATTCAACATAACAGCAGCAAATAGTTGCAGAGAGTGCGAAAATTTTTCGGCAACCTCATCTATCGATAAATATTTTGGATCAGAAATGTCTTTTGCTTCAATAAATCTTAAAACATGTCTGTTATTTTTTGTTTTCTGAGCACGGATGTAATCAACTACTCTTATGCCACCCTTAGTAGGTTTGCCATTATTAATACTTTTGTACAATTCTGTTGTTTCTGGTTTACAGAATTCGCATTGTGGTTCTGTGATGAAATGCATTTCAGATTCCAGGTCGAATTCAGTCATATCATCCCATCCCTTCTTTGTGTGTTTCTTCGTACAATCTGATGGGTTGATTGATGATGTTATTGTTTTCGAATGCTGAGAAAAAGGTATCGCTTTCGATAGTTACAGGTTGATTAAAGCCTGTCTTTGATAAAAAATGAAACCACACATCGTCTTCTGTTTTTCTGCGGACTTCGAGGTATTTGGGGAGAAGATAATCATGCGTCGCAATAAATATCTGCACACCGCTGCGTGACAGTTCGAGCAAAATATCAACAAGATCAGGCACGAGTTCGGGATTGAGACTATTTTCGGGTTCATCCCAAAAAAGAACAGTGCCGGGTTCAAGCAGTCCGCGTGATACCAATAAGCCAAGAAAACCAATCCTTTTATACCCCGATGCCTCATGCTCAAAAGGGACACGTGTCCCGTCTGTTTTCAGTGTGTAAAAAGAGCCATCGACTTCATTTCGATACACTTCGCCGTCGATTATTTTGGCAATTTTTTGTCCAACAGATTTTTGCGTTGCGGATTGGTCACGTATCCGTGCAACTTGCCCGGCAAGCAGAATATCTTCGTAGATTTGGCTGAAACCTGTCTCTCTCTGCTTAATGAAAGGCAGCAGCCCTGTGGCGTGCTCAAAGATGTCTTTTTCTGGGATATAAATTGTATAAGAAATTCCTGCAACATCGACAATAAGTTCTATTCGTCCATCCAGTTGACCGCAACTTTTGCCAAGTTGGCTGTGATTTTCATCATAGTTAATGAGAAGTGCCTTATCAGTGAGGTTACTAGGAACATGGTAATTTTTAATCGCTTTTGCAGATTTATACATTTCCCGTATCAACGTCGTTTTGCCCGTCCCATTCCCCCCAATCAGCACGTTTACGCCGGGGCAGAAATCTGCCGCGAATTCGCTTTTGAATACGAGATAATCCTTTATTTCCACACGCTTGATGATCATTTCTTTGTTCTCCTCAACATCATTCGCCAACCCCATGATTTTTTATGGCAGGGGACATCGTTTTTCAAGGTATAATACAATTTCTAAGTCAAACGTTGTCGCTCGCTAGAACCACCCACCTAGCTGCGTGCCACCCCTCCAAAGGAGGGGAATTTAGGCATTCACTTGCTCAACAATCCATGGTTATACAAATGACTCCTGCTTTGACTTGAAAATGGTATAAATGTGGTGTGATCAGTATGGTAGGCATTCAACTTGAGGATAAGCCTTGCGCTGTTTTTTGTTCAGCCCCGCTGGGGCTGCTTGGAGAGAGATAGTGCTGTCCGCCGGTTGCGCTTCGCTCCACCGGCGGTTATTCACGTTATCACACCTCCGGTGCTCATGCAATCAGCAGCCATGCGTTGCGTGAGCAATACGCAATTGCGCTAAAACACTCAAAATTGCGTTAACGCCCATGAGGGTTGCTCCTGATGATGCAACCCACCCAACAAGCGATGCGCAGCATCGCAGGGGGCTCGGGGGAACATGTTCCCCCGACGGGGGTGCGGGGGCAGAGCCCCTGCAAAAATAAAAGCGGTGGCGTATTCGCAAAGCGAATAGCCACCGCCGCAGCCCGTATTCGTGCCCCAGAGGGGCCGAATAGGGCGCGCCACCTATTCGTTTTCGTCTTCTGTTGTGTCGTCGTCGGGCAGCAGGGGGAGTTTTTCGATTTTTCCGACGCGTACGGCTTCGAGGTTTCCGTGTGTGTTCTGTTCGTGTTCGAGGAAGCGCTGGCCGCGGTTTCGGTCGATGCGTTCGTTGCGCAGGCGGATGACGTTTGGGAAGATGCTGAGGGCTTCGAGGTCGCCGATGGCCGTGGTGTAAATGAGCTGGATGCCGAGGGCGCGGGCGAAGGCGCGCTGCATGTCGATGAAGACGACGCGGCTGGCGCGGCCGATGGGGTTGTCGAGGATGAGGACGCTCGTTTCCTGGCGGTTCATGCCGCGCGTTCGCGCCCGGACGTTGGCCAGGGTGCAGTATAGCAGGATGGCGCAGGTGAGCTGCTCGCCGCCCGAGAAGCGCGCGATTTCGGTGATGTCGATGAGCCTTTGCGGGGAGGCCGGGTCGGGGTTGAGCGCGCGCACGGTAAATGGGTGTGCAAGTTGGCGCACGGCGCGTTGGATGAGTTTGATGCCGGTGGGCATGTTGGCCTCGTCGACGAGGGTGTCGACGAGTTCCTGGATGAGTTCGAGCCGGTCGGTCTGGTGGGCGGGTTCTTTCGACGTGATGCGGAGGAACCTTGAACCGCCGATGTCGGGGACTTCCGGGGGCATGATGCTGGCAGCGTCGGCAAGTTTGATGAGGCGCAGCCCGTCATCGGCGGCGCTGAGGAGAAACTTGGCCAAGAGGACGCGGTGTTTTTCGATTTCTTCGAGCGTTGCCGAAATTTCGCGGATGCGCGTGCTGAGGGCGTCGCGATAGTCGGCGGCATTGTTTTCCAATAACTCGGCTTCGAGGTTCTTAAACTGCGTGACGATGCGGTTCTGGAGCGTCGCGAATTGGTCGTCCGATGCCCACTTGCGCAATTCGCGTACGGCGGTGGTGCGGGCCGTATCGAGGGTCGCATTGGCGTCGCGCTGTTTTTCAAGCCGCTGTTCGAGAATTGCGCAAGA
>Ga0209737_10000925_pt1 | contig 22083 bp, 14 predicted proteins | sample TergutCu122P3_FD_187284 | JGI IMG/M metagenome (GOLD analysis project Ga0209737, IMG submission 187284) | Cubitermes ugandensis P3 segment gut microbial communities from Kakamega Forest, Kenya - Cu122 P3 (SPAdes) (version 2) | ecosystem: Host-associated > Arthropoda: Insects > Digestive system...
TTTCCGGTGATGTGCGTCTGGATTATGCGGGGGTTGCTGTGGATGTGGAAGCGCTCTGGCGCCGATATGAACATGCGGATGTCACGCACGGCATCATGGATATCGACAGGCTTGGTGTGCTGGCTCAGGCAGCCTACACGCTTCCCATAACCCATTGGCGATTCCAGCTGGGGTATCGTTTTGCCATGCTCAAGCCACTGCTTGCCGGCGGCAAGGATTTGGTGGCGTCTGATTTGAGGCAGCATACAGTGGCGTTGGGGTATTTTTTTGAGAACTTTCCGTTGACAGTGCGCCTGGAGTACACCCACAACGATGAGGATGACATCGTCGTGAATGGTGTGCCGCGTTCGCTGTCGAATGATTCGGTTCTCGCGATGGTTCAGGTGGTGTGGTAGCGCAGCGAGCGAAGCTGGGTTTGGGACGGCAAAGCCGTCACGGAGGCAGAAGGGTATGTTATTGGATATGCAAATTAGCTCGGCACTTCGTGCGGCATTGTCAGATGCGCAGAGTCTGGCTCAGCGTCAGCGCCAGGATCAGGTCGAGATTGAGCATGTATTGCTGGCGATTCTGGCGCAGGAGGGGATTGTGCTGCGCATGTTGCGCGACATGGGGTTGGACATTAACTATCTCATCAAGCGCCTGGAGCGCGAGTCGGAGTCGTACCCCCGCTCGATGACCGATGCAGTACCCTATGTGAGCATGCGCCTGGATCAGGCCCTTGCTCTGGGGCTTGAGGTCGCTCAGAGCCAGATGCGTTCGTATGTCGAGACGCGCGATTTTGTATCGGGTGTGCTTCGCGTGCCAAGCGGCAAGGCGCCCCTGATGCTGCGTTCGATGAACCTGACACATGATGTTCTGGTGAGTGCGTATCTTCGCATTGGCGGTCAGCCGGAGTCGCAGAATCTTTCGGGCAGCCCTTTGCAGATGAGTGCTGCACCTGTCACTTTTGGTGCAGTTGGCTCTGGTTCAGCCATTACTCAGGAGGCACCGGCTTTGTCGATGTTGAATGCGCTGAACCCGCAGGGTGCAGCGCATTCGCCGAGTGCGGCCGGCGTTTGCCCGACATGGCGCCCTTTGCAGGGAGACTTGCCCCAGGTGCGGCAGATGACGACGGACTGGACGCTTTTGGCGACAGAGGGCAAACTTAAGCCATGCCTCGGGCGTGAGACGGTGCTTCGCCGTATCATTCAGGCACTGATGCGCAAGAATAAGAATAATCCGATCCTTGTGGGCGAAACCGGTGTCGGCCGAACGACGCTGATCATGGGGTTAGCTCAGCGCATCGTGCGAGGCGAAGTGCCCGACAGGCTTAAGGGGATGACGCTTCTCAATCTCGACTCCGCCACCGTGTTGGGCGGTGCGCGCTATAAAAGCGCCCTGGAGGAGAGCATTCGCAGCATTGTGGGTGAGATTATCAGGGTTCGCGGGCGTGTCATTCTGTTTATCCCCGATTTTATGGCCTTCAGATCGGTGACCAACGATCTCATTAACATTCTTCAGCCGCCCATCTCGCGCGGCGAGATCATGATCATTGCCACGGGCGGCGTGCGCGATCAGAAGCGCGTTTTTGACGAAGTGCCCATCGCCGAGCGCCTGTTTTATCCCATTGTCATTGAGGAACCTACGGTCGATGAGGCCATTGGGATGCTTTCCGGCATCAAGAGTATTTACGAAGTTCACCATGGGGTTCCTATCTCGGATGAGGCGGTGGTGGCGGCCGTCACCCAGTCCAAGCGCTACATCACGACGCGCCGGCTGCCTGATAAAGCCGTGGATCTCATGGATGAAGCAGCCGGAAAAGTGCGCATGGAGATCGATGCCCTTCCATCGGAGGGGGATGTCTTTACCAAGCGCCTTGGTGCCATTCAGTTGGCGCTGGCCGGTCTGAAATCGCGCCAGGATGCCAAAGCTGCCGAGGAGCGCACAGCCCTTGAGGCGGAGCATCGCCAGAAAACGGCCGAACTTGAAGCCTTCAAGCAGCGCTGGCAAGCTGAGCGAGATGCCATCTCGGAGATCACTGCGATCAAAACTGCCATCAGCCGGGCGACCGATGAAATGGAAAGATTCCGTCTGCAGGGCAACCAAAACGGCGAAAACAGTATTAAATATGGAAAGCTCGTGGATCTCAATCAGAGCATGCGAGAGCTTGAAAAACGCCTGGGAGGCAAACCGCGGCTTATAAAAACCGCAGTCGGCCATAACGAAATTGCTGAAACTGTCGCCTCCTGGACGGGCATTCCAGTGGCTAAGATGATGGAGGATGAGATTCAGAAGCTCCTCAGCATTGAGGACAACCTTGGGCAGCGTGTCATTGGGCAGGATCATGCGGTGAAGCAGATCGCCTCGGCAGTGCGCCGCTCCAGGACCGGGCTCCAGGATCCCAATCGCCCCATCGGTTCGTTCATCTTCCTTGGCCCCTCGGGCGTGGGAAAAACCGAGCTTGCCAAAGCGCTGGCCGAGTTTTTGTTCGACGACGAGCAGGCGATTGTGCGGCTCGACATGAGCGAGTACATGGAAAAGCATGCTGCCTCCAAGCTCATCGGTTCCCCGCCAGGGTATGTCGGCCATGAGGATGGCGGTGTGCTGACCAATGCCGTTATGGAGAAACCCTATGCTGTCGTGCTGTTTGACGAGGTCGAGAAGGCGCACCCTGACACCTTCAACGTCCTGCTGCAACTCCTGGACGATGGACGGCTTACCGACTCCAAAGGTCAGATCGTCGATTTTAAGAACACCATCGTCGTGATGACGAGCAATCTTGGGGCCAGATTCATTCTTGAGCACATTCGTACCGACCAGGAGCTAATGAAGCTGAAGGTGACTGAAGCCCTCGAAGCGCACTTCAGACCCGAGTTTTTGGGCCGAATCGATGGCAAGATCATCTTTAATGCGCTCTCGAAAGACAATATCCGCCGGATTCTCGGCCTTCAGATGCGCCGCATCCATAAGCTCCTGGCAGGGCGCGAACTTACGCTGACGCTTACCAGCGGCGCCGAGGATTTCCTGGTCGAGCAGGGGTATCAGCCAGAGTTTGGGGCGCGTCCCATCAAGAAAGCCATCACCGATTTTATTCAGGAACCGCTCTCGACGCTGCTTCTTTCCGAGAACTATCCGCCAGGCACCAGGCTCCAGGCTGACTGGTACGAGGATGAGAAGGAGTTGTATTTCTCAAGCGTTTTGCCGGCACCTCACAAGGCATCCGCTTCGGAAGCACCATCTCCTTTCGAGACGATTTAGTAAGGGCGAAAGGGCTTTTGTACGGGCGTAGCGTGCTACGCCCTTATGGGAGGGGGCTCGGCCCCGCACCAAAAAATCGTCAAAACGTTTGCAAATCGCCTGTAAACATACTACCTAGCCAGTCGCTTGGTGCGGCTTAATGGCTAAGCGCCTGCGGCATTTGACTCTCTCTGGAGTGACCGATGGACGACCCCCTGAGTATTGGCAGTTTGACTTAGCGGAGGGAGCGTCCGATGTGGCTTCCTCTGCCCGGCAGATAGAGGAAGCGTATGACGAGCGAGCGTTTTTTTTGGCTCTATTTCGTGCATTTATACGTTGAACAGATGTGCTTTGGCAGCTTTGTTCGACGATATATATGAGGAGATGAAATATGAGCGCAGAAATTGTACGTCATCATATCAGTTTTGATGATCTCTGGGAGCTTTGGCCTTCGCTGGCTAACGATGAACGTTCCGAGTGGTTTGGACAGCTGGAACGCGATGATGCAGAAGAATTTTTTTCTTCGGTGACCTGCGAGGATCAGGCGGAGCTTCTTGCGCATCTTCCGCCCAAAGAACAGCGTTTTTGGATGCGGACGCTTGCGCCTGACGATGCGGCGGACGTCTTGCAGATGGTCGAGTCGGATTCGCTTCGCTCGGCGTTGAAGGAGGCTCTGACCGAGCGCGTTCGAAAAGAAGTGACTGCCCTTATGGCTTACAGGGAAGACGAAGCCGGCGGGTTGATGAGTCCGCGTTTTGCACGCATCCGGCCAGATATGACGGTTGATGAGTCCATTGCCTACTTGCGGAAGCAAACCAACGAAGAGCTTGAGACCATCTACTATGTCTATGTGCTCGACAGCACTCAGCACCTTCTGGGGGTCGTTTCGCTAAAGGAGCTTTTCAAGGCCAGGGGCAATGCCAGGATAGCCGAGCTCATGGAGACCGATCTGACGACCATCCACGAAGGGATGAACCAGGAGCAGGTTGCCATTTACTTTGCCCGCGAGGACTATTTTGCGCTTCCCGTTGTCGACGACGACATCGTGATGAAGGGTATCATCACCATCGACGACATCGTCGATGTCGTGACGGACGAGGCGACCGAAGATATCCAGAAACTCGGTGGTATGGCAGCCCTTGATGACAGCTATCTCCAGTCGCCGCTTCGCGAGTTGTATAATAAGCGCGTGGTCTGGCTCATGATACTCTTTGCGGGCACGATTATCACCACCCGGATGATGAGTGCCTATGCCGACGCGATGGAAACCGCCATCATTCTGGGCGTCTTTGTGCCGATGATCATGTCGTCAGGCGGAAATACGGGCAGCCAGGCCGCCACGCTCATTACCCGTGCCATGGCCCTGGGTGAGGTGCGCATGCGCGATGTCCTCAAGGTTCTGGGCCGTGAACTCGTGGTTGGCTCTAAACTTGGTCTGACTGTGGGAGGGCTGGGTTTTGGCGTCGTGACCGCTTACCATTTTCTGGGTCTTACGCCCGACGAACCTGGCATTTACCTGCCACTTGCCTTCAGCATCTCACTTAGCATTTTTTCGGTCATGCTTTTCGGGTCGATTCTTGGATCCATGCTGCCCTTCCTGCTCAGGGCCATTCGCCTCGACCCTGCAGCGGCTTCGGCGCCATTGGTGGCAACGATGATTGATGCCAGTGGTATCTTTATCTACTTTACCATTGCCATGAATCTCCTGCGAGGGCTCCTGCTGTAGGGTATTTTTTTGTGGGGGAGCATTGCTCCCCCACACCCCCTGCGATACTTCGTATCGCTTGGGTGAGGGTAGAAATTTGTGGCGACATATCTCGCCGATGCGAACAGAGGTGACGCATTTGTACGACCGTCGATCCCAGACTTCGCAGATGAAAAGCCATCACAAAAGACGACAATTTTGGTCAATAGCGATGCATTTCGCTCACTATCCACAAGCAATGCGTCGTAGGGGCAGATAATATCTGCCCGGCAGGGGGTGTGGGGGAACTGGTTCCCCCACAAAAAACTACTTAGAGGCTTCCTCAATGGCGACGGCCACGGCGACAGTGGCGCCGACCATGGGGTTATTGCCCATGCCCAGGAAACCCATCATTTCGACGTGTGCGGGTACCGAAGAGGAACCTGCAAACTGGGCATCGCTGTGCATCCGGCCCATCGTGTCGGTCATGCCGTAGGACGCAGGGCCCGCCGCCATGTTGTCGGGGTGAAGCGTACGCCCGGTGCCGCCGCCAGAAGCCACCGAGAAATACTTCTTGCCCTGCTCGACGCACTCCTTTTTATAAGTGCCCGCCACGGGATGCTGGAAACGCGTCGGATTCGTGGAGTTGCCCGTGATCGACACATCGACATCCTCAAGATGCATCACCGCCACACCCTCTCGCACGTCGTCCACGCCGTAGCAGCGAACCTTTGCGCGCTCGCCATCCGAGTACGCTTTCTCGCGCACAACCTTCACCGTGCCCTCAAGGTAGTCAAACGCCGTATCGACATACGTAAAACCATTGATGCGGCTGATGATAAAGGCAGCATCCTTGCCCAGGCCGTTTAGAATGACGCGCAAAGGATTTTTGCGAACCCTGTTGGCAGAACGTGCCAAGCCGATTGCTCCCTCAGCAGCTGCAAACGACTCATGCCCTGCCAAAAAAGCAAAGCATTTCGTCTCTTCATTAAGCAGCATGGCTGCCAAATTGCCATGCCCAAGACCGACTTTTCGATCCTCCGCCACCGAGCCCTGGATGCAAAATGACTGCAAGCCTTCGCCAATGGCCTTGGCTGCATCGGCTGCCTTTGTGCAGCCCTTCTTAATGGCAATGGCGGCACCCACAACATAGGCCCAGGCCGCGTTCTCAAAGCAAATTGGCTGAATCTCTTTGGCTATCGCGTACGCATCGATCCCCTTGTCCAGGCCAATCTGCTTGGCTTCCTCAAGACTCTTTATCCCATACTGGTTCAGCACCGCTTCGATCTTGGCAATGCGCCGATCATAACTCTCAAATAAGGTCATTGCTGTGTCTCCTGATTAATCTACGCGTGGATCGATGAACTTGACGCCGCTGGAGAATCTTCCGTAGGTGCCGGTCGCCTTTTTTAAGGCCTCGTTGGCATCTACGCCCTTCTTGATCATATCCATCATTTTGCCAATGTGGACGAATTCATAGCCGATGATTTCGTCATCCGCATCCAGTGCCACGCGGCAAATATAACCCTCTGCCATTTCGAGATAACGCGGGCCCTTGGCCTTGGTCGAAAACATCGTCCCCACCTGGCTGCGAAGACCCTTGCCCAGATCCTCAAGAGATCCGCCCACGACGAGCCCGCCCTCCGAAAAGGCGCTCTGCGTACGGCCGTAGACGATCTGCAAAAAGAGTTCGCGCATGGCCGTATTGATGGCATCGCAGACGAGATCCGTATTCAAAGCCTCAAGGATCGTCTTACCCGTGATAACTTCGGCCGCCATCGCCGCCGAATGCGTCATGCCCGAGCAGCCAATCACCTCAATGAGGGCCTCTTCAATGATGCCGTCCTTGACATTAAGCGTCAATTTGCAGGCTCCCTGCTGCGGCGCACACCAGCCAACGCCATGCGTCAAACCGCTGATGTCTTTGATCTCCTTAGCCCGAACCCACTTGCCTTCGACTGGAATCGGAGCCGCCCCATGATTCGGCCCCTTCTTCACGGCACACATGTGCTCAACTTCGTGTGAATAAAGCATCCACCTTCTCCTTCTCTGCAAAAATGCTCGACTCTCTGCCGAACAGCCGCGTTGTCCTTACCACGTTTCCCGATGGATTTGGATCGCAATTTTCTTTTTGGAGGAGGGCAATAAGGGCAGACACGCAGGTCTGCACCTACAGGCTTTGTTGGGGGCAGCCGCCCCCTACGCGGCTATTGGCACGCGGGTACCGCGTGCCAATACGCCGCTACCCCCTCTGCGGGGCTCAATCGCCGCCCCGCAACGCCCCGCTTTGTTTTTTGTGGGGGAGCATTGCTCCCCCACACCCCCTGCGATGCTGGCGCATCGCTTGTGGGTAAAGGGAAAAATGTTTCGTTTTGGGCCAAAATTCACGCCTCTTGAGACGATTTATCGCGGGGAAAGATAGAATTTTAGAACACCACGCCCCTTCCCGCAGCACCCCGCTCAGAGTTTTTCTTCCTCTCGCCAGAGCAAGCAATCGCACCAGTCCGCAGGAAATCCCATTTTGCTGACATCGATTTTGTGCGCTGCGATCAGATTTTTTGTGCGAGTGCGCCACGAATGACCTGGGATGATGACGTCAAGCATGTGCAGCGTCAGCAGGAATGTATTGTATATTTTCCGTGAGCCTCGCTGAAATTGATTCGTCAATTCTTGGGAATTACCCCTAGGAACTGATAGCAGAATACTAAACTCTCGATCCCACAACCTGCCATGATGTGCGCATATATTCCGCACTACAGAAAGATGCTGCAACCACGACCCCAACGCACGATGGTCTATGTCAAAAACGCTTGCCATGCCTTGACGCAAAGTAATCGACTCTAAAATACGATACCATTGAGACAGAGACCCGAGTGACATAACCTCACAAACCACCCAAATTGGAGGAAGCTCCTCCTTGTATGTCTCCTTATAATGCTTAATGAAATCTTCACTGGAGCGGTCTACTTCGTCTTGCAACTGTTTAAGGCAGTCTGGCCACGAGATATCCTTGTATGTCTTCTTACTGTTCTTATCACGATTGTCTGGAGCATCGGACACAGATTTGCATCCTTTGCGCTCTTGCTGACGTTCTCGTTTTTCCTCAGCCTGCTTACGCTTAGCTTGTTGTTTTTTGTTGTTTTTAATGAATAATTTGGCATTCAAATGGGCATGTGCTCCATGCTCAGGTTCATGCGCAACAAAATAAGCCCACTGCGTACGTATCGAAATTTCAATGTGTTCGATGGCGTCCAACATAAGCAGGCGCAATTCCCTGTCAAAGGTGTAGAGGTTTTGTACTACTTCAAAACATGTGTTCTGCTTAAATCTTTCATTGTCAGTGCCAGCATCAAGCAAAAACGGACGCCAATATGCGCTAAGACGATAGTAGTTGATATGACTGAGAAAGGACTCTGCTTTTGCTGGGTTCTCAATACTCATCCCCCTCTCGCGCAACTTGGCAACTTGGTCGTCAAATGTTAGTGGAGGCTTGTTGAAGGATATTTTTTCCTGAGCTTCAGACATGATGACATCTATGTGCTTTAATGTAGCAAAAAAAAAGCCCCACCGATTTGAGGAGCCTTGATATTATCGCGGCCTAGCCTTGGCGGTGTCTGTTAAATTTACGTTAGTTATGCACAGATCACATGTCAATAAAAAGTGACACCAACAGCGCTTATCCATGATAACAAAGTTCTGTCAATCTGGAGGAACTTTGATCTCACTTCGGCCTAGTTTTGGCAACGTCTATACGTGCAAATGCGCTGGCAAAAAATGTCCCGCCGGAGCCTTGAAGTCATCTCAGCCGAGGCAAAAGCCCTTAACGGCGGGGTCTGTTACACTTTAACTAGCGGCATTTTGGACAGATGTCAAAAAAAAGACACTAAAGTGTCTTTCTTTACACACGTTTATGTATGGGCCTGTGACGTAAATAAAAGTGATCCCAACTAAAAATGGCATGCACTGCAAGAAAAACAGGCGCGGCGTATCTGCGAGAGCAGATAGCCGCGCCCGCCAAGCGTATTGCCCTGCGAAGGGCAATAGCTGGCGCGCCTAAAAACTACTCAAACACCTCAAGCGGAATGCCGGACAGATCGGTCTGGCCCGTTTCGAGGAAGAGGCGGCAGGCTTTGAGGAGTTGCGTATAGGGGGGGGCGTCGAGGGGAAGTGGCAGCCAGTGGATGGTTTTGTCGGCGCGAAACCAGGTCAGCTGCCGTTTGGCAAACCGCCGGGTTTCCTGTTTGGCGAGTGCGAGGGCTTCACTTGACGAGCACTCGCCCAATAGGGCCATGGCAGCCTGGCGATAGCCAAGGGCTTTGAGGGGGAGGGTGTCGGTTGGCAGACCGCAGTCGAGCATGCGTTTGGTTTCTTCCAGAATGCCGGTTGTCCACATCTCGTCGAGGCGGCGTTCTATTTTTTCATACAGCACTTTTCGCGGCCGCCAGCAACCGAGTGCAAGGCGGTCGTATTTTTGCGTGCGAAAGCCGTGCTGCGCATGCGCCAGGCTCAATTTTGTGCCGGTAATTTCGTAAACTTCGAGGGCGCGTTCGATGCGAACCCAGTCGGTGGGATAGATTTTTTGGGCAGCTTCCGGGTCGATTTCGGTGAGGCGATCGTGCATGGCCGCAATGCCAAGCTGGTCGCGTGTCTGGCGAAGGCGTGCCCGGATGGCATCGTCGCGCGTGGGGGCGTCGATGAGGCCGTGCAGGATGGCCCTGTGGTAGAGGCCTGTCCCCCCCGACAGAATACACGCCTTGCCTCGGGAGGCCGCTTCGGCGATGACCCCGTCTGCGTATTCGGCAAAGGCCGACGCGTCGAGCGGCGGCCCCAAATCGATGAGATCAATGCCGTGGATGTGGACGCGTGTGCACGCCTCTCTACCTGGTTTGTCGGTGCCAATGGCCAAGTCGCGGTAGACTTGCATGGAGTCCACGTTGAGCAGCTCTGCACCGAGATCCTCCGCCAGCGTCACAGAAAAATCTGTCTTTCCGCTGGCGGTTGAACCGACGACCTGAATGATGCGCGGTCGCAGAGACATTAGAGCGAGTTTACCATGAGCTCAGTCACGAGCTTGACGTAATCGACAGGATCGGGGAGGGGGGAGCCTTCTGCCAGAAGTGCCTGATCAAAGAGCAGGCGGGCATACTTCGACACCACAGGATCATTGGCATCCGAAGAAAACTTTGACAAAAGCTTTTCGAGGAGAGGATGGTTTGGGTTGATTTCGAGGATGCGTTTTGCGGCGGGCATGTTTGCACCGCCGCCCATCTTCGACAGGATGCGGTGCAGATGGGGGCTGACGTCGCCATCCTGACCCACCAGACATGCCGGTGACGTCGTCAGGCGCGATGACAGGCGCACGCTTTCGATATCGCTCGACAGCGCCTCGCGGAGCTTCGTCATCAGCGCGTCATAATCCTTCTCCTGCACTTCGAGCTTTTCGCGTTTGGCTTTCTTTTCTTCGTCTGTGCCAAGTTCGACTTCGCCGCGGCCGATGAAGACGATCTTCTTGCCATCGAACTCGGGTACCTGCGAGAAGAGGATCTCGTCGTAGGCATCGATCAGATAGAGCACTTCGTAGCCTTTTTGAGCAAAGGCCTCAAGGTGGGGGCTGTTTCGGACGATTTCGAGCGATTCACCGGCAATGGCATAGATGGCATCCTGCTCGGCCGGCATGCGCTGTACATAGGCCTCGAAGCTTGTCATTGACGCTTTGGTTTTGGCTTTATCGTCGGCGCTGCTTTCGGCAGAAGCCCCGGCATCTTCGGCAACCGTAAATGTCGACACGAAGCGCAGGAGCTTCATGAGGCGATCTTTGTTGTCATAGTCGCTGGCCGCGCCTTCCTTAATGAGGCGCTGGTAGTTTTTCCAAAATTTGGCGAACTTCTCTTCGTCTGTTTTGGCCAGATTTTCGAGCGCATCCAGGATTTTCTTTGTGACGTGTTTTCGGATCGTCGTGATGCTGCGATCTTTTTGGAGAATTTCGCGCGAGAGGTTCAGATTGAGATCGGGGGAATCGACCACGCCCTTGACGAATCGGAGGTAGTCAGGGAGGAGCTCGGCGCACTGTTCCATGATGAGTACGTGCTGTGCATGCAGACGCAGGCCGAACTTGGCATCGCGGTAGTTCATATCGTAGGGTGCATTGGCCGGAATGAACAGAAGGCCACGGTATTCTATCGTGCCTTCCGCCTTGACGGGGACGCGCAGGAGGGGCTCGGACCAGTCGTAGGTGATGTGTTTGTAGAAATCGTTGTATTCCTTGTCATCAACCTCGCCCGGATCCTTAAGCCAGATGGCTTTCATCGAGTTGGCCTGCTCCCAGACGAGCTCCTTGATGACTTCGTTTGTTTCGGATTCCGCTTCGTCCTTGTCATCGTCGGTTTTGGTTTGCTCACGCTCGCACTGCACCATAACTGGATACTGGATAAAGTCGCTGTACTTCTTGATGGTGCTTTTGATGACGTATTCGTCGGTGAAATCGGCGAGGTTGTTGTCGTCGTCTTCGGGACGAAGGTGCAGGACGATTTGGGTGCCTGCACTGTCTTTTTTGGCCTCATCAATGGTGAAGCTTCCGTCGCCGGACGACTCGAAGCGCCAGGCTTTATCCTGGCCGATTTTGCGCGTGGTGACCGTGACATGGTCGGCCACAATGAAGGAGGAGTAAAACCCGACGCCGAACTGCCCAATGAGGGAGTTGGCCTGATCCTGGGTTTGGGCTTCTTTGAGTTTGGCGACGAAGGCTTTTGTGCCGGAGTGGGCGATGGTGCCCAGGTTCTGGATGAGGTCTTCCCGCGTCATGCCGTCGCCGTTGTCTTCGATTGTCAGCGTGCGTGCTGCCGTATCGGCATGGATTTGTATCTGCAGCGTGACGCCTTCTTCGAGTTTTTCAGGGTCTGTCAACGATTCGAAGCGTCGCCTGTCGAGGGCGTCGGAGGCGTTGGAAACGAGTTCACGCAAAAAGACGTCCTTGCTCGAATAGAGCGAGTGCGCCATCAGTTGAAGCAATTCTTTGGTTTCGGAGCGGAATTCAAAACGTTCTTGACTCATAATGACGTACCTCAATGCTATATCATCGCGATTGGTGTGTAGCCTCCGCAGTGTTCGGGGCCACTGAACAACGGGCTACCAGACTAAGCACGTCACTTCGGCGGGCAAGGGGTATTTCATTTCCATGCAACTCTATTCGACAACACGCGACTCGCTTTGGCATTTATTGGGAGAACTGCCGGCGCGGCTGGTTCCTGCCGCGTCGCCCTTTGCGCTGGATTGCTGCCATGGTGAGGGGATGTGGTGGCAGTCGGTGCTTGATTTTGGCCCATACTGGGAAACCTGTGTCATTGAAGCCCATGCACGCAGCTCGCAGTTTGACCGGCTCATTCGAGCAACCGGATTGGATGGCGGTGTGGTGGCTTTGGCGCGCCTTGGCGATGGCTTTTATGGTCAGAATGGGCGTTGCTGGGAAACGCTGGATGGGAACCTCTTTTTCTGTGCTTCCATGCCGGTTGCCTGCGGTGCCGGCATGGAATTGTTGCGTTTTGTGCCATGTCTGGCGGTATGTGATGCCATCATGGCTGTGGTGCCACAGGCAAATCCGGGCACCAAATGGGTGAACGATGTGTTTTGCCTTGATGCCAAGCTGGCGGGTTGTCTTTCGAGTTTGCGGGCATGCCGGGAAGGCATGCGTTTTGTGGTTGGGATTGGCCTGAATATCGTTCGGGCGCCGGTGCTGGGTTCGGAGGCGCCGGCTACGGCTTGTCTGGCGGCTTTCGATGGTCTTTGGAGGCACGATTCGGCGCGCTGTGCGGCCATCGTCCGGGCGCTGTGCGGTGCGCTCGAAAATTGGCTTGTTCAATGGCGGCGCGACCCAGAGGCAATATGGCGCGGCTATCTCGAACGGCAATGCTGCCTCAACCGCGAGGTTCGTCTTCAGAGCGATGTGCCGCCCCACGATGTACTGGCGCAAGGGGTGCTTCGCCATATCGACCGCGATTTTCGGCTTTGGGTCGATGGCAAAGCCTATGCCAATGCTCGCTGCTGCTTCTCTCGGGAGGCTAGTTTCCCCTAGGGTGGCAATTCCCACAAACGTTAACTTTTGCGAGATAATCCCTTGTTAATTTGAGTCTGAGAGCGCACAAATTGAGCTTGAGCTTGAGCTTGAGCTTGAGCTTGAGCTTGAGCTTGAGCTTGAGCTTGAGCTTGAGCTTGAGCTCATAGCTCATAGCTAGTAGCTAATAGTTGAGAATCTGATTTATGTTTGTGGGGGCAGCGCCCCCTGCGCCGCTATCGCACTCGCCTTATCACTGACGGCCTGTCGGCGAGCGCGATACGCGTCTACCCCCTCTGCGGGGCCTCAGTCGCCGGCCCCGCAACGCCCCGCTCGCCTGCCATATGAAAGCTTCGGCGTATGGGCGTGCCCATAGCCGAAGCAAAGGCGCGTATTCGCCCAGGGGCGAATAGCGCCGCAGGGGGAGGGGTGTATGGGCGGTACGCCCATAGCACCGTGGGGCTTTGCCCCCTGCGAAAAAATCGAGAGATGCTGATGGTCTGGCAGAGGGCTTTAGGTGTTATTCCCACTGTCAGTGCCACCCCCGCCAGTATTTGGTGGGGGTGCAGGTTCCGAGCACCATTTGGGGGCAGAGTCCTGACCATATATGGCACAGGTGCTTGGTGCCTTAATCGTGATTTTTCCGCTCTCGTCAGGTTTGCAATTAGGATCGAATTCTACATCTGCGAGTCTAAATACCGTCTGGCTGCTTGTGCCCTTGATGACGCCAGTATCGTGATAGGCCACCGAGATGCCAAGGGTTACATCGCCTGCGACGCCCCAGTTGGCAAGTTCACTGAAGGAAATAGTGAATGGGATGTTTGCGGCACCATTGGGGGGGATGGGCATATTGCCGGTCGTTTTTCTGATTTCCCGAGCGCCTTTGCAGGCACTTGCGCTGCCATTGATCTCAATACAACTGAAGATGACCGTGTTGATAAAGACGGTGTTTCGGTTCGGTATGGCGGGGTCGAGGGCTGAGCCGCTGCTTGATCCGCCTCCGCTGGATTGCCATGGACTCTCGGTTGTGGCGTAGTTGCGCACGTTCAGCCATGAGCTGTATGCGTAGAGCAGCGATACATCAACACCGGTGCCAGGCAGGAAGGATACTGCGCTGGTTGGGTTCGAACAATCGTCGGTGGTCGGATCGATGACGCCGTGAATGACAACGCTTGCGTTTTCTGCAACGCAGCCCATCAGGGGCAGGGCGAGCAGCAATGCGTGACATGTGTATTTTAGCGAGTTCATGGCATTACCCTTTCGTATATGTCGCATGGATTGTGAAATTGGCGAGGGCATTACTTTTTTCTCCTTTCTTCCGTTCTTTCTTCCGGTGGAATGAAAGAGCCGGGTCCGGATGCGGCGATGGATGCGTCTCGATTGATGATGCGTGGGGTAATAAAAATGAGCAATTCCGTTCGGTTGTCTGTCTCGGAGGTGCTTCTGAAGAGATAGCCCAGGAAGGGGATTGAGCCGAAGAAGGGTACACTGCTCATGGATTGAGAGGTGTTTCGGGTGTAGATACCGCCGATGACGGTGGTATCACCGTCTGGGATGAGGAGTTCTGTGTGTGCTTCTTTTCGAATGATCGAGGGGTCGCCGCTGGCGCCGGTGTTGCCGAAGTCCGGTTCGTTTTTGGAGATGTCGATTTTCAGGTAGACATTGCCATCGCGCGTCACATGGGGTGTGACTTCCAGATTCAGTTTAGCATCGTAGAAGACCGTTTGCACGCCCGCTGCGCTGACGACGCTGATGGGAATGCTGGTGCCCTGTTCGATGCTGGCGCGCACGTTATCAAGCGTCATGATTCGCGGGGCGGAGACGATTTTGAGGAAGCCCTTCTCTTCGAGTGCAGAGAGCCGCACGTTGAGGTTGAGGGCACCGCCAATGGATCCAAAGGTCATGCCGATGGCACCGCCGGACCCGGTACCGACGGAAGCAGGGAGGTTGACGGCGAAATTTGGTGAGGCGGCAGTGCCGCTGTTGAGGTCGCTTGTCGAGCCGCCCGCAACGCCGATGGTCGAAGGGAAGACAATGCCCGTGGCATTGCCGGTGGCAGCACTGGCAATGCCGTCGCCTCCCCACTGAACACCGAGTTCTTTTGTGAAGTTCGCCTGGGTTTCGACGATACGTGCTTCGATGAGGATCTGTGGTGTCTGGGTGTCGAGATTATCGACCAGGATCTCGGCGGCATCAAGGTTGGCAGGGACATCTTTCAGGATGAGCGTGTTGGTGCGCGCGTCGATGTTGACCGTGCCGCGGCTGCTGAGCAGAGAAGCGACATTGTCCTTGAGCTGATCGGCCAGGGCATAGTTGACGGGGATGAGGCGAACCTCAAGGGGTTCGAGTCTTTCCCGAACCTCGGCGGCTTTAAGCAGGCGTTCTTCTTCGGCACGGAAGGTTGCAGCTTTGGCGACCCAGATGATATTCCCTTCGAACTTCATGGCCAGGTCATTCATGCGGAGGATAATGTCGAGTGCCTGATCGAGCGGCACACTCTTGAGCGACAGGGTAACCTGTCCTTTGACTTCCGGGCTGACCACGATGGAAACGTTGATCTCGTCAGACAACAGGCGCAAAAGATCGTTGATGTCTGCGTCGCGAATGTCGAGGGTGATCTTACGCTTGGCAAATGGCGTATCCCTGAGCGTGTTGCGCCTGCCGAAGGTTGATGCCAGCTCGTTGGAATCTGGCTCGGAAGCTGAAACCATGGCATTTTGACGGCGATCCACCGAGGCGGTGAAGTTGGCGTAGTTTGAGGGAACCTTCTTGAAGCTCCAGATGACTGTGTCACCGACCTGATCGATCGATTCGATGGTCTTGGTGACAGATTGGGCGATGAGCTCAAGATTACCGTCGACCTGGGTCGAATCGATAAAGCGCACACCGTGCTGGAAAGCGGAGGTGTCGAACTTTTTGTTGAATCCTTCGGGGAGGCTGGCGCCCGGAATGCGCAGGAGAGTGCGCTGTGCATCAATGGCACGGCTTTCGACCCTCGCCGCTGGCGAGGACAGCTTGACGACGACCTGCATGGTGTCTCCGGTATCTTTGAACTGGATGTCTTTGACGCTGGTGTGTCCGATGTTCAGGTCGAGGGGGGCCGTCGTGGCGACGCGAGAGGTCATGCTTTCGCGAGAGGCCATGTTTTCGGCAGTGAAGTCGATGGGAGGGAGGGCCGCAGCGGCGGGAGGTGCTGTTGCGGTGACAGGGGGCGCTGCTGCGGCAACAGAGGGTGGTGTTGCCGCAGCGACGGCCAGCCCGTCGGCACGAGCCCTGAGATCAGCGTTTTCGGATTTAAGGGATTCGAGTTGGGCCCTGGCATGGCGTCCCTGGCGCACCTGCTCGCGCAATTCAGCGATCCTGGCGTCTCGCTCGGCAATAGCAGCTTCGCTCAGGGCCGCCTGACTCGCACTTTCACTTTCGAGCGTTTTGAGTTGGCGCCGGGCGGTACTGCCTTTATTGATTTCCTCATTGAGGCGCACCATTTCCTGTGATTGTGCGGAGAGCTTTGCCTGAAGTGCAGCGTTCTCGGCGTTGAGGCTGGCATTATTTTGTTCGGCGGTTTGTGCACGCGTTAAGACATTTTCGTGCGCCGCACGCAGTCTTTCCAATTCGGCCGTGGTGGCAGAATTTTGCGCATCGGCGTTCTCTCGCAGCCTTGCCAGCTCGGTAGCTGTGGTTGATTTTTGTGTTTCGGCGGTCTCGTAAGCCATGCGCAGCTTTGCCAACTCAGCTGCAGCGGTCGACTTTTGTGCTTCGGCGTTCTCGTAAGCGGCACGCAGTCGTTCCAACTCGGCTGTGGTGGTTGACTTCTGAGCTTCGGCGTTCTCGTAAGCGGCGCGCAGTCGTTCCAACTCGGTTGCTCTGGCCAGATTTTGAGCTTCTGCAGCATCGCGCAGCCTTGCCAGCTCGGCAGCTGTCGTCGATTTCTGAGCTTCTGCAGCATCGTAGGCGGCGCGGAGCCTTTCTAATTCGGCGGTTCTGGCCAGATTTTGAGCTTCTGCAGCATCGCGCAGCCTTGTCAGCTCAGCAGCTGTCGTCGATTTCTGAGCTTCGGCAACTTCGTAGGCATGACGCAGTTTTGTCAATTCGGCTGCAGTAGTCGATTTCTGTGCTTCGGCTGTCTCGTAGGCATGGCGCAGTCTTTCCAGCTCGGCAGTTCTGGCCAGATTTTGAGCCTCGGCGGCATGGCGCAGTCTTTCCAGCTCGGCAGTGGTGGTCGCTTTTTGTGCTTCGGCAGCTTCGTAGGCGGCACGCAGTCCTTTCAATTCGGCTGTGGCGGCCGCGTTCTGAGTTTCGACGAGATGTGCCTTTGTCATGAGTTCGGATTGCAGGGCGGCATTTTCAGCGCTCAGGGAGGAGTAGTTCTCTTCGACTTTTTGAGCGCGCGACAAGGCGGCGGCGTAATCGTTTCGCAACTGGGCCAGTTCGGCTTCGGAGGTGGATTGCTGTGCTTCGGCCGTGGCTGCCCGTGTTTTCGTTTGAGCCAGTTCCTGCATAAGGGCCGCGAGCTGTGTCTCGGTCTGTTGTCTTTGGGTTTGGGCAGTTCTGAGGGCATGTTGAACGTCTGTTTCTGCCTCTTGCGATCGTTTGAGCGCGGCATCTCTTTCGCTCTGGAGGCGGGCAAGTTCAGTGCGGGCGGCGGCAATCTCGTCATTGGTGCGGTGCCACTCGGCCGCGAGTGTCGCCTTGTGCTGTGCATCCATGCCGTGCATTTTGTCTTCCAGCGTTTGCTGATCGGCCTGGGCTTTGTCGGCACGTCGAACGGCGGCGTTGAGTTTCTTTTCAGCCTCGGCGAGGCGGGTGGTTTCGGTATGTCTGGTTTCAGCCACGAGGCGTTCAGCTTCGAGGTGTGCGCGTTCGGCGCGATCGGCCAATGCCTGTGCCTGGAGCCGCTGTGCTTCCAGTGCTGCCAGAAGTGTTGCATTCTCGGCTGCCGTTTGGCGAGCCTGGTCACCGGTCTGTGCCAGAGCCTGAGCTTCGGCCTGTGCTTTTTGCATACCTGCGATGGCTTGCTGCTCTCTGCGGAGGGCGGCTTTTGCCTGTGCCTGAGCTTGATCGCGTTCTTGTTCGGCGCGCTGTGCGCGGAGCGTTGCATCGTGGCGTGCCTGTTCCAGGGCAGCCATGTTGGACTGCGCCATTTGCAGCTCTGACTGAGCTGAGGTGAGGGCAGCAGCGACCTGCTCGCGCGTTGTGCCGTCTGCCGCCTGACGCTGGTTTTGGGCTTTGCGTTCTCTGGCGAGGGCTTCATCGACGCGCGTTTGAGCCGATGCATAGGCTTCTTCCAGTTTGAGCAGGGCCGCTTTTTCGCGTTCCAGAGCCGCCTGTGCCTGCGACTGGGCTGCCGCCGCTGCGGCCTGTTCTTTTGCCACGGCGCGCTGGGCCGCCGCCAGGGCCTCATCCCTCGACCTTTTCATCTCCTCATAGGCCACCGCCATCGCTGCGTCACCTTTGACCGGGGCCCCTTCCACAGCGAGCACGATGCGTTTTGATGTCGAATCGACCGTGTAATCCGCTTCCTGATCCAGCGACATGATGATACGGCATACCCGATAGTCGTCGGATTGACTGACGCTGATGGCGGCGGAATGGATAATGCCATTGCGCACCAGAACGGGATCGATTTTGAAGCTCTCATCACAATCCAGAATTTCGACGACGACGCGCGAAGGATTCTTCAGCGTGTAAACCGAGAACGTTGGATCGGCAGAGACCCCAATCTCAATGAGTGTCCGGGCTGCCTCCTGAACATAGTTTAAACTCGTGACACTGTTATCCGTGCGCGGCGGCACGGCTTCCCACGCAATAGAGCTGCACAAGCAAAACGCTGCGCTCAAAAGCGTCAGCCGTCTTGTCAATTTTGATGCCCGTTTCATGAATTCTCTCCTGATCTGCGCCCTATTGCAAGGTGAGTTGTATATCGCTGGTTGGCTTGTCGTGGAGCGGAAGCTCAATGTATTGCCCCTCACCTGAGATCATTTCAAATATCTCAATGCGATCCCGGCGAATGCTCGAAACGCTTCCGTGATTGTTGCCGATGAGAGAACCGCGTCGCAGTATGAAGCGATTGCCCGCCGGATCGGTCACAATGGCCTTGGGCTCGGCAGTGCCCGTGATAACGCCAATGAGTCGGTAGTCCCTCGAATTGTAAAGCTGTTCCTGAAGCTGAGGACCCACGATGGAATCTTCATCTTTGAGCCGGCTTTTCTGAATGATTTCAGCCATCATGATGTCGCTGAATCCTCGAAAAGGGTTGCGCACGATGATCACCTGATCCCAGCTCTGGACGGGTCTCCAGTTTCCTTCTGCTATCTCCAGCGCACTCCTGTCGATGAGGGTTCGGCGCGCCTCCGTTTGACTGGCTGTCTTTACCGTGTGAACAGGGACAGTGCTCTCCGGGCTGCAGCCACAAATCGTGACCGCACTCAAGAACCCCAGCATGAGGAGTCCCTTTGGTCTATGCATGTTTGCGGTCATGGTGACTATCTCCTTGTGGTGTTCCTGGCCTTGGGATCAGGCACTTTGACGCCCGTGTAGAGGTAAGTTTCGGCCACACAGCTGACCTTGACAAGCGTGCCTTCCTCGCCCCTGCTTCCAGACTGCCGCTCGATCGATACTTCGCGGATATTGATGATTTGCTCGCGGCTGCTGTCGCCCATGCTCGCCAGATCCCAGAAGAACTGAAGGGCTGCTTCGTAGGTTGACATGAATTCCATGCGAATGGGCACCGCCGAGACCTCATCCTTGGGAATGAGCCCCTCTTGTCTGAAAAGCGTCCATTTGCTGACCCTTGATGAACGTGCACGCTGATTGACACTGTCCAGGAACAGATTGAGTTCGTCTGTTGTGGCAGGAATCTTGGCGCGCAATGCGCTTAGCTGGCGTTCGAGACGGTCATTCTCCCTGCGGATTTCGACCAGCTGATTCTCCTGCACCTTGAGCTCTTCAAGCGTGACCCGGAGCTTCGCAATGTTGCTGTTGGCGCTCTCTAATTTGCTGCTTTCTTCGCTGTAGAAGAAGAAGTAGAACACGATCCCAATCGCAACAATCACAATGATTATCAACGCCAGCGTTGTCTCTGACTTTGCGGCCTGCTTGGGTTTGGCTGCAGTTTTTGCCATCGCACTGCTCCTTAATTCTTCACCGAAGTATCAGGTGATTGCGCTTCCTCTCTTGTCAGAAGATCGATAAGCGCCAGGCCGTCTTTGGTTTGGTAATTGAAATTCGCCTCTGCTGTGAATGTGAAGGTTTGAGTCACAATGTCGAGGCTTGCCTCACGGCTGTCCTTGATCTCTCCAAGCCGGACATTGCGCAGCATGGGGCTCGTTTTGAGGCGTTTCCAGAACTCGCTGATGTCATCCATGCTGCGGGCTCTGCCATCGATTTTGATCTGGCCGTTGCCAATATCTTTAAAGGAGTGAATCATGACGTTATCAGGATCCCACGTCAAAGCCCATTCGGCATCTGCGGCAGCCTTGCGTGCCACCACATCGCGCGGATTGGACATGATCCTCGCCAGCTCGTTGAGAATATACTGCGGTCCCGTGCGAAACGCGGCGAGGCGGGCAAGCGTCAGCTCACGTGTGCGAAGTTCCTGGATCTGAGTTTGAATCTTTGGCACCTCGGTCAGGCGTGACTCAAGCTGAGACACCTCCGAACGAAGCTGCCGCTCCTGTTGCGTGGCCTTCTCTGCCTGCTCGGTGATGCTGCTGAAAAGGACAAAACAGACAATGAGTTCAATGACGAGAAAAACGCCCGCCACCCCGATGATCCCCTGATAGGGAGACGGCTTGACCTTTGGTTTGCGGTCGGGATGTAGATTAATGCGAACTATCATGGCAACTGCCCCCTTCCAATGGGTAACTCAGCCTCAGCCTTGCTCGAAAAATATGCCATACAATACCCCTGGCGTCAGACCTTCGTCGAACGCAATGCCAGGCCAAGTGCTACCGCTGACTCCAACGCCAATTCGCTCAGAGACGCCGGCGTATAAAGCTTCTTGTCATACTTCATCCGGTCAAACGGGTTGACCAGCGATACCGGGATATTCAACGTGCGCTCAAACGCATTCAGTGTCGTGTCATTCTTGAGCGTTCCGCCGCACAGCAATAACTCGTCCGCCGAATCGCGGCTTGAGGTCTCATAGAAGAAATTCAGAGAACGCTTGATTTCCGCCGCTATCGTCTCACTCACCGTGCGCACGATCTCTTCAACCTCCCGGGGGATAACCGCATCGATCGAGCCCAGGTTGCCCGTCTTAAAGGCTTCCGCCTCGTCACGCGTAATTCCAAGCTTTTTCTGAATCTCTTCCGTAATCTGATTCCCGCCTATCGTGATATCGCGCGTAAACGATGTCACGCCATCCGTGATCATCGTCATGGATGTAATGGCAGCACCAACGTTGACAATTCCCACACACGACGATTGCAGACGCTCCCGGTACACCGTTTCTGCCATGTTCTGAAGCGCAAAACTCGCCACATCGACGATCTTCACATCCAGCCCCGCATCATGTGCTACCGAAATGTAGTCGTTCACGACCTCTCGCTTCGAGGCCACCAGCAGAATGTCCATCGTACGCTGCAGGCGATTGCGCTCAAGAACGGCGGTGTCTACCACCACATCATCGTAGTCAAAGGGAATGTGCTGCTCCACTTCCCAGCGAATGTTCTCCTGCAACTCATCATCTGTCATATCCGGCAAACGCAGCCGCTTTACAATCACGCTATAGCCGGATATCGCAATGGCACACTGCTTCTGCCTGATATTGTTGCGCTTGATGAGCCCGCGAATGACATCCGAAACGCCGCTGCGATCCAGAATTGAACCATCCACAATGGCGTCGTGCGAAAACGGCGCCCGATCGACGATTTGAACTTCATAGTTGCCGCGCAATTCCTTGAGCTGACAGACTTTTGCACTGCTTGATCCAATATCAAGCCCTAAGAGCAGTTTACCCATAACCTCGATCTCCTACACACAAAGCGCAACCCCCCAGTCACTCGTCACAGTCTGACATAAAAAAAAATAGTGTCGAATTTTGCGTGTTGGGCTGTTGGGGGCAAGCCCCCTGCGCCGCTATCGGCCTGGGCGACTACGTCGCACGGGCGACCGGGACGGTCGCCCCTACAGGCCG
>Ga0209737_10000926_pt1 | contig 22070 bp, 20 predicted proteins | sample TergutCu122P3_FD_187284 | JGI IMG/M metagenome (GOLD analysis project Ga0209737, IMG submission 187284) | Cubitermes ugandensis P3 segment gut microbial communities from Kakamega Forest, Kenya - Cu122 P3 (SPAdes) (version 2) | ecosystem: Host-associated > Arthropoda: Insects > Digestive system...
AAATGGCAGGGGGACATGAGGGTGTGTTTGCGCATATGTAGTATTATACAGAGGGAAGGGGGGCTTTGCAAGTGGAGAAAAAAAACCGACTTTTCAGCCGGTTTTTAGTTTAAACTTTTGCAGGTCGCGTTCAGACTCTACTTTTTCGATTTGGGCTCCAAGGAGTTTTAGTTTGAGATGGAAATCTTCGTAACCGCGTTCGATGTAGCGGATGTCATCTACGGTGGTGGTGCCTTCGGCAGCCAATCCGGCGATAACCAAGGCAGCTCCGGCACGTAGGTCAGGTGCAGAGATGCTGGCACCCATGTATTTTTCCACGCCGTCGATAATGGCGGTATTACCTTCGACTTTGATGCTCGCACCCATGCGGATTAATTCGTCAACATAACGGAAACGGTTTTCAAAGATGCTTTCGGTTACGATGCTGGTGCCGTCTGATAATGCAAGGGCAACGGCAATCTGGGGTTGCATATCGGTCGGAAAACCGGGATATGGCAGGGTTTTAACATGTGAAAAACGAAGTGGTTTGGCAGAAACAACGCGGACGGCATCGTCTGATTCTTCGACTTCGCAACCAATTTCGATAAGTTTGGCACTGATTGATTCCAAGTGTTTGGGGATGACATTTTTGACCGTAACATCACCTTTCGTGACCGCGGCAGCAAACATAAAAGTCCCGGCTTCAATCTGGTCAGGGATAATCGCATATTCGGTCCCATGCAGACGGGGTACGCCTTTAATCCTGATGATATCAGTACCGGCACCCCTGATATTTGCCCCGCAACTATTAAGGAAGTTGGCAAGGTCAACAACATGTGGTTCTTTGGCGGCGTTTTCAATCGTTGTTTTTCCGTCAGCCAAAACGGCGGCAAGCATGATATTAATCGTTGCTCCCACCGAAACAACGTCCATATAGATATGGTTGCCTTTTATTTTCTCCGCGTCGGTCACAATGATGCCGCGTTCCAGTTTTACATCAACACTAAGGGCACGCAAGCCTTTGATATGCTGGTCGATCGGACGAAGCCCGATATTGCAACCACCGGGTAGGGCAACCCTTGCCTGTTTGTATTTTCCGGTTAATGCGCCTATTAAATAATAAGAAGCACGGATTTTTTTGATATAATCTTTTTCGATTGAGTAGTCGGTGATAAGGCGGCTGTTGATTTTGACGGTATGGCGGTCCAAACGTTCAATGACAACACCGATGCTTTCCATCGCTTGCATAAGAACATTTGTATCACGTACATCGGGTATATTTTCTATAATAACCGGGTCATCCGTCATGATTGAGGCGGCGAGGATGGCAAGGGCGGCATTTTTTGCACCCCCGATTTCTACTTCACCGACCAACGGGTTTCCACCACGAATTGCGTATTGGTCCATTTTTACTCCTGTTGTTCTATATTAGCATCTTATAGGTGATGATGTCGTATTATATACTATATATTGTATTCGCAAGTTTGCAACTAATGACATTATAGCATAATTTTGACATTTGTAAACGGAAAACTAGTGTTCGGTGTTCGCATCAATTCAAGTGCCGTAACGGATTCACTTGGACACCATTTACCAGTATTTCGAAGTGCAGGTGGGGTCCGGAACTGATTCCGGTATTTCCGCTTAAGGCGATTCTCTGCCCTTGGGAAACACTTTGTCCGGCTTTTACCAATATCCGGCTCAAATGCCCGTAACGGGTCTGGCGTCCATCAGGGTGGTTAATATAAACCACGTATCCATAACCACTTCCCCAACCGGCTTTGGCAACAACTCCACCGGAGGATGCAACGATGGGGGTTCCGACCGGAGTCGCCCAGTCAACGCCGCGGTGGTTGGTGCTTGCTCCTCTTACCGGGGCAGTCCGGCGGCCAAAACCTGAAGTCAGGCGCCCACCGGCAAGCGGTTTAATATAAGTCGGCGGAATTTTTGTCCCCCGCTCTACTATCCGTGGTACCGCTTGATAAATTATTTCTTCTTTGAGGATATCACGCTCTACTATATTATGGTTGTGGTAATAAATAATGGCGGCAATCTTTCTGATACCGGCCGATGGTTCCTGGATTGTTTTTTGTTGGGTAGTGTACCAATCATCAATCGGGATATAAATAATATCTTCATTATAATATTCTTCAATGAAGCGCTCCTCTTTACGCACTATCACAATCTCCGGTTCCGGGACCGTGATAATGATTTCATCTCCGATGCGGATGGTGGTTCTTTCATCAACCAAGAAGTCATTTAACTCAATAAGTCTTTCCATTGGAATGTTTGTTTTTAACGCGATGCCGGACAGGGTATCGCCGGAAACCACCTCATAGATTTTGTTCTTTTCTTCTTCCTTGGTGATTTCTTCGATGGCAGAAGCTAAATCGTTAAGCTCTTCCGGCAAAAGATATGCTTCAACCACTTCAACAGTATCTCCAAAATTTATTGAAATTAATCCATTATCATAATCAATAAAATCTTTTTCTATTGCCGGTTGGGCTGAGGCAAAAAGCTCGGCGACCAATTGGTCGATTCCGGCTTCCAGGCTTAAGATTTCACGTGCATCATCAGGAGCCGAGACCTCGCGTTTTTCTACTTCCGCAGTCAAAACTGATAATTCACGTCCGGTATCGAGCGCAAGCCTGACTTCAAATCTTCCTTCCTCATCATATTTGTCGATGGCGGCCTGCAACAGGGCGGTCACCTCTTCTTTGCTGGCAAGATTGAACATCAGGTCTTTTACTTTTACCGTATACGAACGGTGCATGGTCTCGCGGATATTATTTTTGAGGACATTTGTCATCCTGGCCAAAACCACCTCAGGCTCATTAAGTAGTTCATCACCGGGGAAAATTTCGATTTTTTCCGCGCTTAAATTTGCTTCAACAAAAACAAGCTCGTCACTGGTAGCAGCAACAGCCCGTCTTGCTTCCCTGAGCATCAGTTCCGCTTCGGCGACATCGATAACCGTCCCGACACTTTGTCCATTAACAAAAATCCCATAGATAAAATCGCTGACGATTTCATAAGGGGTATAGATGGGGAGAAAAATTATATTGATGATACTAACCAGGACAGCTACTTTTATCCTTGCTATCCGTAAGCGTTTATAATAATGGGTAATAAATTTCATTTATAATAAGCCTTTGGGGTGGACACTTTTCGTAACATTTTTGTAATAAAATCATGATATCAAATTTTTTCCCAGCTGTAAAGGAAAAGCGTTGATTTAAAAATAAATAGATGATATTATGGTATGGCAGGCGAAATAATAGATAGGAGCAAATATGGATAATTTTATCGATCGGATTACCAACCGTTTTTCCGGACAAGACGTGATTAAAGCTAATGCGGAAGCGGAAGCGCAGGAAATGCGGAAACTCAAGGCACAGAATGAGAATGCGCATAAGACACTTGCGCAGTATGATGCTTGTATGCAGGAAATGCGGAAGCTTACTTTGCGGAATGCCGAAAGTGCCAAAGCGGTTGCCGAGCTTATCGAAAATGCCCAGGTGGTGCTGAAAGCGATTAGAAATATTGAAATTGAGAAAAAAGATGATGGCAGTGAGGAAATCATCAACCGGATTTACCAGATACTTGGTGATAATTTCGGCGAAAAGATAACGGCATTGGACGAAAAACTGATAAATACCGATGAAAAAATAGCGGTGGTTATCGAAAAGCTTAATGCTTCCGATAGTGTGATAGATGAATTACGCGCTTTTATGGCAAAAGAAGCTGATACTTCCAATATTAAAGCCGACTTGGAAGGTACCGTCCATAAGGAAAACGTCAAGGTTTACCGCAATGTGCAGGCGGCTTTACTTGAAGAAACCAGCAAACTGAGTGAATCTTTTAAGGATGATATCAAAGGGCTTAAAGGATTCAACAAAGTGGTACTCATACTGGTGATACTGGCACTTCTTGTGGGGGTGGGCAATCTGAGCGTGGTGGTATTGCAGTTGATGGGTATATTATAATGAAGTAAATAAAATTTTACCCCGGTCTGCTTTATCGGCAAACCGGGGTTTTATTTTTGTGATATAATGAGATTGCGGGTCGGAGCCCGCAATGACGTACATCGATAGACATTATTAAGATACTAACGTCCCTCTTCCAGCGCCATAATTTCATTATTGAGCAATAGCATCTTGTTATCAAGCTCCGAGACCATCTTCGCGCATTCCGCAAGCTCCTCTTCGATATGGGCGGGGGCGTCACCTTCGAATTTGTAATAGATTTTGTGTTCAAGACTCGCCCAAAAATCCATCGCAACGGTACGGATTTGGATTTCGACTTTGGTATCGACAATGCGGTTGGAGAGGTAAACCGGAACGGATACCAGCATATGATAGCTCTTGTAACCGTTTTCTTTGGGGGTTTCCAGGAAATCCTTGACCCCAAGGATACGGATATCAGCTTGGCGGCTAATCATGTCGGCGATACGGTGGATATCAGAAGTAAAGGAGCAGATAACCCTGACTCCGGCAATATCGTTGATCCGATTAACCATATTGGAAATCGTCGATTCATACCCATACCGTTTAAGTTTCCTACAGATACTGGCGTGGGATTTGAGTCGGCTTTTGATATGTTCGATGGGATTGTACTTATGTACGCGTTGAAACTCATCGTTTAGTATTTCCAGTTTCGTTTCGATTTGCTTAAGGGCAGCGTTGTAAATCAGGCGCAACTCTTCATAATAATCAACGTCGTGATCCCTGTCCATCTTCAGTTCCATTAATTATGTTTGCTCCTCTATATTGTATGTATAGGGGTATTATAACATACCCCTCTGAAAATGTACACATTGTATAGTAATTTTATCCAATCAATACCGGTAGTTATTGGTAACCTTAAAACGACATTTCAGCGCAATATTTGTATATTTTGGCACTTATGTATTGTATATATTATAAATATGTCATATAATGTTGACGAGTTCAAAAATAGCAGAATGTTATGGTTCAGCGGAATTAAGGAGAAAAAATGGACGTAAACCAAATTAGTGAAAAAGGTCGGTTGATCACCGAAAACATCGGCAAGGTCATCATCGGGCGCAAACAGACAATCAGATTTTTATTATGTACTTTGTTGGCAGGGGGTAATGTTTTGTTGGAGGATGTGCCCGGTACCGGCAAAACAAAGCTGGCAAAATCTTTGGCGCGTTCCATTGATGCCGATTTTAACCGGATTCAATTTACCCCCGACTTGTTACCCAGCGACATAACGGGGATAAATGTGTATAACCACAAGGAAAATGACTTTGTCCTGCGTAAGGGTCCGGTTTTTTCCAATATTTTGCTGGCGGATGAAATAAACCGGGCAACACCAAGGACCCAGGCCGGATTGCTTGAATGTATGGAGGAACACCAGGTTACCATTGACGGGGTGCGACATGAGCTTAACCAGCCTTTCTTTGTCATTGCAACCCAGAATCCGATTGAAACTTCCGGTACATATCCCCTTCCCGAAGCCCAACTGGACCGCTTTATGATGAAACTATCGGTGGGTCTGCCGGACAAAAATGAAGAGATGGCGATTATAGATCGTTTCATTGATATAGATGGAGAAAATGACCCCTTAAGCAAATTGACTAGCGTAGTCAACAAGGCCGATGTCCCTGCTATAAAAAAAGGTGCTGATGCTGTTTTTGTCCATCCTTTAATCCGTGAATATATCGCTGATATCATACTCGCCACCAGAAGCGCAAGCGGGATTGTTATGGGCGCAAGTCCCCGGGCATCCCTTTGTCTTCTGAAGAGTGCCAAGGTCTATGCCGCCTTGAGCGGACGCGATTTTTGCACCCCGGATGACATAAAAGCCTTAGCTGTCCCGGTTTTGGCGCATCGTTTGATCTTGGCTTATGGTCAGCAGCAATCCAAAGGCAGCATTGATAAAGTAAAATCAATTCTCGCCGAAATAAATGCCCCAACCGAGGACAGCATAAAAGCACGAGGTTAAAATGGTCATAATCGTAATTGGTCTGATTGCCGCTTCACTCTTTTTTGCCCAGAAATATCTTTATCTAAAGCTGTGGTCAAAAGAATTAAGTGTACTCATGGAATTTCAAGATGAAGCTGTTCATATCGGCGAATGTACATATCTTAAGCAGGTAGTTGAGAACCGTAAATGGCTTCCCTTGCCAACCCTGAATGTCAAGTTCAGTTGTTCCGGTAATCTTTTGTTTGCTGCCGATGAAAATTCTCAGATTACTGATATGTACTACCGCAATGACATATTCAGCCTGATGCCTTTCCGCCGTTTCACCAGAAACCACAAAGTCGTTTGCTCAAAGCGTGGTTATTATGGCATCCGCGGGATTGATTTGGTCAGCACGGATTTATTTTTGACCCAGACGATGGTTGAAAGGCGTCCCGGCGAAACCTGGCTTTATGTCCTACCGGCTTTGTATGCGGTAAAGGAGCTTGATACCATTCTCCAAAAAATAAATGGGGATATGGTAGTCCGCCGCCATTTGATGGCCGACCCTTTTGCGTTCCAGGGTATCCGTGAGTACACCCCTTTCGATGAAATGAAAACGGTCAATTGGAAGGCATCAGCAAGGTCAAATGAGTTAAAAGTTAATATCTATGATTTTTCAGCATTTTTTTCGGTCTCAATATATATTAATGTAAGAAACCGTCAGTTTTCCGGCTCAGAGCTGTTAATCGAAAAAGCTATCAGTGTCGGCTTTTATCTGGCAGATGTTTACCTTGCTGATGGTATCAGCGTTTCCCTCTATACAAATGGCAGGGACATCCTGACCCGTAATATATTGACGATGGAGGAAAACCACGACCGTAAACAGATGGAGGGTATTAGCAAAATGCTGGCGCGGATTGATATAAGCCAGGAGGCTTTTCCTTTTACGGTTTTTGAAGAACGGATGGATCGGCAAAAAGACCATTTGATAATTATTGTTTCCCCTGATTTTCATGATGATTTTCAAGACCAGCTTGAACGGATTGATCCGCAACAGAATTTTTACTGGCTTTGCCCCTGCCTCCCACGGATGGACATAAAAATCCGTGAAAAATTAAGTTCCCGGGCCTTTTTGATAAAGGATAAAGAATAATATGGAAAGACTCATTATACACACTAAAAACTGCATTGCTGAAATCGCCAATTACCTATTGTATGTTATGGCACTTTTCCTAATTTTTTTGTATATAAAAATTGATCGGCCAGGTTTTTTCCAGTTTGTGGTTTTAGCCATCGTTCCGCTTTATTTTTATCTGCTCAGGTGTACAGTACACCGGGTCTGGATTTTTGTGTTGTTGCATTTCGTTCCCCTATATTTTATTTGGGTCATTTATTCTGCGAATATCATTTATATGGTGCTTTTTCTTGCCGCCGCTGCCGTTCAAGGGGGGATTTCCGTGGGAACAACTTATAATGCCAGGGAAAAAGGGCGCTGGGACGGAGGCAACAAAACTTTCATGCCAACCGCTGTAATCGGTACCGGAGCCGTTATATATTTTATAACCGCCGACACCATATTAATTGCTTTGATTGTTATCTTCATTGTTTTATATTTCATCAATCTGCATCTTGCTAAATTCACGGAATACATCGAAATCAACCGCTTGAGCACCGGCAATGTCCCAAATAGAAGCATCTTTTTTAGTGGTGTTGTCTTGGTCGGTTTTTTTATCTTACTATCGCTTTTATTAATGCTGGGGGCTACTGTATGGCACCGGCAGACCGGTTTTGACCGCTGGAATGTAGATACACAACCCCGATTTGACATGGTGTTCGATCATCATGATCCGGTTGAAGACATACCAAAAGATCTCCCGGATTATGACCACCTTGGAGGCATCGACTCTACTGAATATGATTCATACGAAAATTCGATAATCGCTTCGATAGTCAACATTTTTTTCACCGCCGTAAGTTTCTTTATTTTGGGTGGACTCTTTATTTGGATAGTTTTGCTCCTCATCAGTTTTTTCCGCAGCTGGACGAATAAATTTGATTACCGCAATAACATGGGTGAAGATGATGATATCGTTGAAAAACTTGAATGGACGCGGAAAAAGAAAGACCGGCAGGGTTTTAAACTATTCCTGACCACCGATGAAAAAATCCGTCGTATTTTTGCCAAAACAGTAAATAAACATCTTGGACGTAAGCCGATAGTATCAAGTAGTACCGCCAGGGAAATACTTGAGTTTTTTGGAAATTCTGAATCGGCAGTCTTGCTTGTCGAATTGTACGAAAAAGCCCGTTATGCGAAGGGAACCTCAACAGAAACTGATGTTAAAGAAGCAAAAAGGCTTTCTAAGGTGGTGGGGATTCTACCTAACCCCTAATATTTTTCCCAAACCAACCGATATAATAGATAAGCATAAGTGTTTTGACACCTTACACGGAGGTAGGTTATGGTATCAAATGTATATGGCGCGGCTTACATGGAAGTAAAGCCGAGAGTCAAAAATCAATCTAATCCTTTTATGGGAATCGAAGAAAACGACCAGGTAACTGATGAAAAATTACTTCACCGAACCGGGTCCAAAGAAGCTCAAAAAGAACAACTTAAGAGGCAGGCAGATCAAATCCGCGAGTCAAATATTGAGGCCGCCAAAGGGACTGATATTATGGCTAAATGTATGCGGATTGCCATGCGCATCGTCCAAGGTGATAATGTACCGCAAAAGGACGATAAATTTCTGGCTGAACACAACCCCGAACTGCATATGCGGGCTTGGATGTTGCGTATCCCGAAGGAAAATCCAAAGGATCACGACAGCGAATTAAATGACGACGGAAGTGACCCTTTTGTGGAAATGATAAGCCAGTTTAGCTCAAATATCCCGCAATCGTTATCAAGCACACGAGTGTCATTAGTATAGCCGCGGTTATATCCATGGCTTTCTTTCCGGCGAATCTCTTGGCGAGATAGAGGATTCCGATGAATAGACCGATATATAGTATCGCTTCGGGATATCCTTTTATTTGCAATGACAGGGGGAATCTCGCATAAATATAACTTTCATATGATGCCCATGGTGCGCCAATGGTCGAAATCAGGGAAAAGCCAAAAACGATTAATCCCAATTTCCATAAACCATATTTTTCTTCAAAAAATGCTTTGTACAGGGGAAGAATAAAAAGTGCTATCAGGATTCCCCGCGGAACTTGTAAAGCTATGGCAAAATGATGAATCGGATCATCAATCGGTTTATAAAATGAAAGTACCTCCATTGCCCACAATTCCTCATAATTCATAAAATACATCATCACAATACCGGCAACGGCATAAGCGATTGTATGCGCATATGTTACTCTCCATATATGCTTAAAAATTTCACTCTTTTTCATATTATGCTCCTTTCAACGGGATTTTCCGAAATTTAACGAATACTATGCTAAGGTTTAAAGCGATATACACAATCCAGAAGACCGGAAAAGCAATAACCGGTTCGACCAGGTTGGGGTAAGGCGCGGGGAAAGCACCAAGTATCGCATTGTAGATACAAGAAAGGGGTAAAAAGGTCAATAACCAAATATTAATTACCCAGAATAAACGTTTTGCTTTTTCAACATTTTTATTCGCATTTGCTATTCCGATGCCGAAATTCAAGCAGCCCATCGCCATCAGGACAAATCCGGTTGCAAGGGCGGCGGCAGTCTGTCGCTCGTACCATATCACGCACGCAAGTACCAACCCGATAAATATAAGGAAAGTACCGGCCGCCAAAAATATATTTGCGTCCACATCTGGTTTTTCCTTCACCTGCTCCTTGGTTTCTATTCCTTTGAGAATGTAGTCGGTCGTAACCTCAAAGAAATCGCTCATAATTATTATTTTGTCGATTTCCGGGATACTTTGCTCACTCTCCCATTTCGATACTGCCTGACGCGATACCCCAATCCGGTCGGCAAGTTCCTCTTGTGATATTCCTTTCATTTTTCGTAAATTTTGGATCCTATCAGCAATGTTCATCTTGTGAACTCCTTTCGTTTTATACACCCATCATAGCAAAAAGCACGGTTGCAAAACCACCAACCATGCTTGGTTTTTTGGCAACCTGTGGTTGCATTATCTCATATTTGCCCCCTATTTCAAAGGAAAATATATGAAAGTTATATAAAAAATCCCAAAGTTCCTTGCTATTTAACTAAACATCAGCTATAATAATTTTACCGACCCGGCCCAATCTCATGACGCAGACTACGTCGGGTTGTTTTGTTAACAGTGGGAATATTTTGGAGAATCTGTGTTATGGTCAAAAGTAAACTAAGCCAAAAAATTGGCTTAATTTCTTCATTCGTTTTGCTTGCCCTTATTGTTGCCTTGAATATCTATATGGCAAGAAGGTCAAATTTTTTCAATGAATATCTAATTAATGAGAAACTTACTTCCAATATAAAAAGCCTTAATAATCAGCTTGAACATTGGGTAGGAAGTTCTACAATGGCGGCTGTCTCGATGTCGGAACACCCAGTCGCAATCAGGGCAATCGAAGAGCGGGATACCGCTGGCTTGTTACGTTTTTTCACATCGAAGCATGATTTATATGATGTTAATTATTACACCATCACCGACCATGAAGGGGTTGTCTTGGCTAGAACCCATGAACCGGAACGTTTTGGTGATTCGATTGCCCAGCAGCAGAATATAATAGAAGCGCAAAAAGGTAAGGTATCATCAAACTATGAACCGGGTGTAATCGTGAAAGCATCTACCCGGACCGGCGCCCCGGTTTACAATACCGATGGAAATCTTGTTGGTGTTATTATTGCGGGCTTCAGGTTTGACACGGATGAGCTGGTCGATGAGGTAAAGAGTATTTTGGGTGCCGAAGTAACCGTTTATTTAGGCGAAGAATGTATTGCGACCACCCTTTTAAATGAGGGGAAGCGAGCCACCGACACCACCCTTGACCCATATATCGCAAATATTCTTATAGGTAACAGAGAGGAGTATATCGGGGAAAAAAAACATCATGGGGTAACATATTCAACCTATTACAAACCACTCCTTAACTCAAAGGGTGAAACCTTTGCTATTATTTCGATTGGCATTTCGATTAGTGAGATAAAATCAGAACGCATAAATATGATTTTTGGAATTGTCCTAATCACTTTTATGGTCTTTTTGCTTGCGGCAGTTCTTTTGGTCAACTTGCTCCGCGTTTTCAGGAATGAGCAACTAAATAATCTCCAGCTTGTAAAATTAGATTTAATGATTAAGGGTTCAAAAATCGGTCTATGGGATATGAACATTGTAAAAAGTGACCCGGTTAACCCTGCCAATACCTTTATCTGGTCGGATGAATTTCGGAAGATGCTTGGGTTTGAAGATGAAACTGATTTCCCCAATATTTTAAGCAGTTGGAGTGACCGGTTGCATCCCGAGGATAAGGAAGTTACCCTTGATGCTTTTGCCAAACATATGACTGATACGACCGGCAATACGCCTTATAATGTTGAATACCGCCTGCTAAAAAAGGACGGCGAATATGAGTATTTTCATGCCACCGGCGAAACCATCCGCGACCAAAAGGGACAACCTATCCACGTTGCAGGTGCGCTTCGAAATATTAATGAAAGAAAAATGCTTGAAATCAATCTACAAACGGCAAGCAAAGCCAAGTCGGATTTCCTTGCCACGATGAGCCATGAAATCCGTACCCCCATGAATGCAATACTCGGCATAACCGAAATCCAGCTCCAGGATGACAGTCTTGATGATAAAGTAGCAGAAGCATTATATAAAATATATACTTCCGGTGATATGTTGATGGCGATTATCAACGACATCCTCGATCTATCCAAAATAGAGTCGGGCAAATTGGAACTGCTGATAGCCAATTATGAAATTGCCAGCCTTTTAAGTGATACCGCTCAATTAAATATGATGCGGATTGGCAGCAAACCAATCGAATTTTTTCTTGATGTTGATGAAAACTTGCCGATTCTCTTATCAGGTGACGAACTCCGCATCAAACAGGTGCTTAATAACGTTCTTTCCAACGCTTTTAAGTATACCGATGAAGGTACCGTCAGGATGTCGGTATCCGCCGAAGCAGGCAAAAACGAAAACGATGTGATACTGGTCTTTAGTGTAAGTGATACCGGGCAAGGTATGTCCGCAGAGCAAGTTGAAAAGCTATTTGATGAATATTCTCGTTTTAATGCCGAAGCCAACCGCACCACCGAAGGCACCGGTCTTGGAATGAGCATAACCCGGAACCTAATCCATATGATGAATGGCAAAATTGACATCGAGAGTGAACCAGGTGAGGGTTCAACTTTTACCGTACGGATACCGCAGACAAAGGTCAGCTCCGACGTACTTGGCAAGGAAATGGCTGACAACCTGCACAATTTCCGGACAGGCAGCCGGGCACAAATGCAAAGGACGCAGATTACCCGTGACCCCATGCCATATGGGCATATTCTGGTCGTGGATGATGTCGATACCAATATTTTTGTCGCCAAAGGGTTGCTTGCGCCGTACAAATTGAAAATTGACTCGGCTAACAGTGGTTTCATGGCGATTGAGAAAATTAAAGAAGGCAATGTGTATGATATCATCTTTATGGATCACATGATGCCGATGATGGATGGTGTGGAAACGACGAAAAACATCCGCGAAATGGGGTATGAACATCCAATTGTTGCACTAACTGCAAATGCCGTGGTGGGACAGGCAGATACCTTCTTAAATAATGGATTCGATGATTTTATCTCAAAACCAATTGACGTACGTAAGCTGAATGTTATCCTGAATAAACTGGTTCGCGACAAGCAACCAATCGAAGTTATTGAAGAAGCAAAGCGGATGGCAGAAAGTCTGGGGCAAAAATCCGATGTTAATACGATTAAGCAAAGTGACACAAAATTTGCAAATTTTGAAATCCCCGGTCTTGATATTAATAAAGGTTTAAAACGTTATGGTAGTGAAGAGGTTTACCTTGACATCCTGCGCTCTTTTACTACAAATACCCTTAAGCTTCTCGAATCTACCAAGGATGTAAGCGAGGATACTCTTGCGGAATATACCGTCAGTGTCCATGGAATAAAAGGTTCGGGTTATGGGATTTTTGCAGAAGAAGTCGCCGATGCGGCGAAGAAACTCGAAGATGCATCAAATGACGGTGATTTCGAATATGTCAAGAATTTTAACCAACCATTCCAAAACATGGCATTTGAGCTGGTTAATAAACTAGAAAATATGATTGCTACCATTGATAAGGAATTGGGAAGCCAAAAAATGGTAAAAGATAAACCGGAAACCGAATTACTTTCAAGGCTTAGTGATGCCTGCGAGGCTTTTGACATGGAAGCCGTGGTTGAAGTAATGAAAGAAATCGACATCTTCCAGTACAATGCTGATGATGGGCTTGTAGCTTGGCTCAGGGAAAATGTGGATTTGATGAATTATATGGAAATCGTTGAAAAGTTGTCCGAAGTACAAGGAGGGTAAAAATGGAGAATCACAAGGTTATTTTGGTTATTGATGATGCTGAAGGTGAAGTGGCGGTTAAAACTTGCATAAGATCCTTTTGTGATGTATATACCCTTGCGACCCCGGAAGGTTTATATGAACAGCTTCGGATATCCCTTCCCGACTTGATTTTAATAAGTGAAGACATAAAACTGACGGACTGCAAGACTATGCTTGAGAAAATAAAAATTGATGCACCGCATGCCGAAAAAATACCGGTTATTATCTTATCCAAACCCTATTCTGAAATGGATGTTGACGAAGTCAAGAAAAAGCTTCAAACTCGTGTAAAACCATGTGTACTTGCCGTTGATGATGCGCCTGATATACTTAAAGCTATTTACCATGAGTTACATAATGATTACAGGGTTATCACATTACCAAAACCAGAAATGCTTAAAAAGATACTAGCCGGGGCAACTCCTGACCTCTTCCTTTTGGATTACCACATGCCGGGGCTTAATGGGTTTGAACTTATCCCCATTATCCGGGAAATGGCGGTATTCAAAGACACCCCCATCATTTTCCTGACATCTTCGCGAACCTTGAGCCGGGTAAAGGAAGCCCTTATCCTTGGCGCGTGTGACTACATAACGAAACCTTTTGACCCGGATATTTTGCGGGAGAAGATTGCGAAGCATTTGGGGTAGGGGGGGGATGTGTAAATCAATATCATGTAAAAAACTGCAAGTGTTCAAAATGAACACTTGCAGTTTTATGTGCCGGAGAAGATTCGAACTCCCGACCTTCTGGTCCGTAGCCAGACGCTCTATCCAGCTGAGCTACCGGCACAACTTGTTGCCAATGTCGGCAACGAAGTTTATCATACAATATGAGGGGGTGTTTTGTCAAGTATGAAAATTTTAGCGGGAAGCTCCTAGGAAAAACACCCCAACAACTCCGGGTCCGGTATGGGCACCGATAATCGGACCGGCAAAATTAATCATGAAATTTTGGATGCCGATGCGTTCTTTTATCTGGTCGCGGACATATTCGGCGTCTTCAATGCAGTCACCGTGGATAATGAAGACTTCATCATCACTTTCGCGGTATGCGCCTTTATCTTCCATATAATCAACCAAGGCATCGAGGGATTTTTTGCGTCCCCGGTTTTTGCCAAAAACGGTTAGTTTACCTTCATCATTTACAAATAGTTGCGGTTTGACGGAGACCATCGTTCCGACTACGGCTGCCGCTCTGCTGACACGCCCACCCCGATACAGGTGGTGCAGGTCATCAACGGTAAGGATATGAACCATTTTCAGCTTATTTGCCCGTACCCATTCGGCGACTTCATCCAAACTTTTGCCCTGTTCGCGCATTTTTACGGCTTTATGTATGATTAATCCTTCACCCATTGAAGCGCATAATGTATCAATAATCACGATATTGCAGTCAGGGTGCTCGCACATCATTTCTTCGGCGGCGAGACAGCCACTATGGTAGGTGCCGCTTAAACCTGATGAAAAAGCGAGATAAAGAATATTTTTGTCAGTTTTGTAAAATTCTTCAAATTTTGCCTTTGCTTCATCAGGATTAACCTGTGAAGTCGTCGGCATTTTGCCTCCGCGCATTGCGTTATAGAAATCTTTAACATCCATTTCCTGTCCTTGACCATATATCACATCATCAATGATATAGCTCAAATTCAAGCATCCTATCTGATGATTCTTAAGGTACTCAGCCGGCAAATCGGCGGTGCTGTCAGTTACAATTTTAAATTGGTTCATATTACCCTCCACTATAAATAATTATTTATCTTTTTTATATTACACTATCAAATAAAAATCTGCAATTAAATTAGCGTCAAAACGTCAATATAATCATAACCAAGCGCTTCGGCAACACCAAGGTTGGTAATTTCACCTTTATAGGTATTTAGTCCGAGCTTTAAGGCAGGGTCGTATTTAATTATATCAGTTATATCATGCGAAACTATCCGTTTCAAATATTGAATCGTCATCCCGGTTAAGGCATAGGTCGAGGTCTTGGAAACCGCACCCGGCATATTGGCAACGGAGTAATGGATAACGCCGTGTTTCTCATACGATGGGTTTTCGTGGGTAGTTACGCGGTCGATGGTTTCACAGCTTCCCCCCTGGTCGATGGCAACATCAACTATAACCGAACCGGCCGGCATCGACTTAACCATTTCTTCGGTAACAAGGCAGGGGGCTTTTGCCCCGGGTATCAAGACTGCCCCGATTAAAAGATCGGCGGTTTTGACGGCGGCGGCAATATTGTAAGCACTGCTCATTAAAGTCGTAATTTTTCCCCCGAATATATCATCAAGGTACATCAGGCGTTTGCGCGAAACGTCAAAGACTGTAACCCGCGCGCCCATCCATGAAGCCATCTTTGCGGCATTTATACCAACGTTTCCACCACCGAGGATAACGACTTCGGCTGGGGCTACTCCGGGTACGCCACCAAGTAACATACCTTTTCCACCGTTGTTTTTTTGCAAAAGGGCAGCCCCGATTTGAATCGACATCCGTCCGGCGACCTCACTCATCGGTGAAAGCAGGGGTAGGGAACCGTCTTCTTCCTGAACTGTTTCGTAAGCAAAAGCGGTGATTTTCTTCTTCCGCAAAAATTCTGCCTGTTCTTTGTCAGCAGCCAGATGGAGATATGTATAAAGCATCTGTCCTTCACGGAACAAGTCATATTCGCAGGCTATTGGTTCTTTGACCTTGACAATGATGTCAGCTTCGTTAAAAAGTTGTGCTTTATCCGTATATATCACCGCACCCGCTCGGATATAATCCTCGTCTGTGATGTCACTACCAAGACCGGCTCCAGCTTCGATGATGACCTTGTGGTTCATCCTCACCATTTCATATACGCCGTCAGTTACCATACCGACACGGTTTTCATTATTTTTGATTTCCTTTGGTACTCCAATTATCATTTTTCCACTTCTCCTTCTTGATTTATTTTATTTTCCATTCCTTTATATTGCTTTTTGATCTTGAAATGAAAAAAAGCAGTGATACATTTCTGCGGGCACAAATTAACGCACCGGTAGCAAACAATACAATTGCCTTTCCCGGTAACTTTCCCGTTTTTGCATAGCAAATTTTTCATCGGACATTCTTTGATACATAGACCGCAACCGGTACAATTTTCTCCGACCCGGATACTGTCTTTCGTAAGCCATTCGAAGAAAGGCATAAAGGTTCCTTGGATAAGACCCAAACCCCGCGAAACCGGATTGAAGCCACGTTTGATGACGATTCCGGCTTTGACATTGTCGCATACATCAATCATTTTGGTTTTGGCTTTGGCAAAAAGCCGCCGGGTCGTTTTCTTTCCTGCCAAGGGAGTCACAAATAAATTGGAGACATTGTTGGGCATGGTAAAATGCTCGGCATACAAAATGATTAGTTTACGGCGGATTCGTGGTGGGAAGATATATGTAAAGGCACGCGCCCCATCCCCGGAAAAAGCCATTTGGTTGCAAAATAAAATCAACTTTTTCCGGTAGATTAGTTTGGCGTATTTTGTCACAAACTCACGTAATATCCGCGGAACACGGGAACCATATGTCGGAAAACAAAACGCGAGGGTTTCATGGAAGGTGAATAATTCTTTAAAATCGACTTCGTCTTCGATGGAAAAACACGGTGCATTCATTTCTTTCGCGAATAATTCGGCAAGGTATTTTGAATTGCCTGTTCCGGAAAAATATAGGACAAGGGTGCGTGTCATTAGAAACCTCCTGTGGGATTGATGAAAACCACGGACTGCTCCGCTTTTCAAGCTCCCGCAGTCCCTAGTTTTCATCATAACAGGTTTTTCCAAAATAATAAATAGTTAATTGATACTATAACGGTCTAACGCCCCAAAAATATTTTTCACTAATTGCAGCATATGCGCATTCGGGTCAGTGCTAAAAGTATGATAGAATGGCGGGAGCTCCACACCCCATTTACGAAGCTCTTCAAAAGCATCAAGGATTATCTGGTGTACTGACTCCTCACCACTTGCATAAACCAAGATTTTCTGGGGCTGGGGTTTAATATTTTTTACTCCCATTTCAGTTAATACCGCTTCAAGGGATTTCCGGTTATTAAGCGAATGGTCAACTAAGGAGAATTGAAACCAGCCATAATTATTGAAGGTAAATAATTCCTTTTTACCCCACATTTCGCGGGCATAATCCATATGCGTCTGATGTGCCGGTGCCGGACGATTGAAATTTCCCAAGGAATAAGCGACGATATTTTGTAATTCATCAAGTTTACCCGCTTCGCCATAATGTGACCAATACGCGACCGCAAAATCATTAACTAACTGCTCTTCATCAACGACATGGATTCGATTCTTATTATTCATAGCCATTACTGCATGACCGATTTCATGCAAAACGTTATACCACTGAAAGTAAAGCTCATATCGCTCCTTGGCGTATTCTTTTCCCAAAATGGAATCAACCAATTCATTATCTTCTACCGTGCCCTGCCCATATTGGCCTGTAGTAATCAGACCTACTGTTGGGGAAGCAAAATAAACCGTTACAAAAAAACTGAATATGAAAATCAATATCAGGGTCGGAATTAGGCGTTTATAACTCTTGTTATTTTGCTTTATTTTCATTATTTCCAAATAAATCATACTAGCAAAGGAAATAATAAGACTGATAACTATGATGAAAAAATTGTGGGTGATTAAGTTAATAAAGCTTGCGATGGCGATGATAAAAAATAAAATGAATACTACTGTTAATAGGCTCTTTAATTTTTTGTTGTTTTCCATTGCTTCCTCCTCATATGGGTAAAGTGTTGTGCGGGTTCATTTTTTTTGCGCGTACATACGTATGTATGTTGGTGGTTAAAATTATACTGCCTTTAATCGGCAGTAAATTTAAATCTTATTTAACGCGGCAGAGATTATATAATTCCATTACCATTTCATATAATTCATCATCCAAGACCTGAACACCCATTTTTTCACCAAACAAACTGATAAACTTTAACCGCTCTTTGAACTCCGGTTCTGACATTTTAAATATTTCCGGGTTCAGCCATTCATTGCAAATCACAATCAGCGCATAGGGCATGTGTTTCGGGAACTCGACATTGGTTGACCCATCTTTATTTCCCTCAATTAACAGCTTTTCGATGGTGGGACCCAATATTGCCATTGATGAAAAAATATTACTCTTAAGTACTACCGGATGATACATCATTGTCAGCGCATCACCTTGGGCGGCAAATTGTATTTGTCCCCTAAGACTATGCTTAAGGACAAAACGCAACTTTTCCACCCCGTTCAGGTTTTTTTGTTCCATTGCCAATTCGTAGAGATTGGCATCTTCCAGTGATTTAATGTAAACGGTGTAAATAAGCTCTTCACGTGATTTAAAATAATGGTAAAATGCACCACGGGTTACTCCAACCTCGGCGACGATGTCCTCAATTTTGACCTTATCCCAACCCCGTTCGTCAAAAAGACGTCCGGCGGCATTGATAATTTCATTTTTTGTTTTTTCCGAAGGGTCGCGAGGTGGCATATTTTCTCCATACATACATACGCACGTATGTATATTATATTAACCATTTTTGATATTGTCAAGCAAAATTATTGCAAGTTTTATACTTCTGGATTGCTTCGTTGACACTCGCAATAACAATTACAAACGTAGTCTCTTTACAGCAACAGCTTCTCATAACTGAATCGTAACGATATCCGCCGTGAGAAAAGATAACCACTTATCAGGCAGATTAAACCACCTGCGAACATCACCCAGACACTCAGTATTTGCAGACCACTGAATTGCATGATAATCAGCAGGAGGATTGGCAACACCAAAAAGGCACTGCGTTGCTGGGATTCTTCGACTGACTGGGCTTTTGCCGAACCACGGACGATAAAAGCAATTGCGATAAGCGACATACCCGGTGAAACAAGGAGTAGTAAGATTAACCAGTTCCAACCCATCGAGATGAATCTTCCGATGAAAATGTAAATCAGTGTTTGGGTAAAAAGCACCATCAAGATAAATGAGCCAAATGATACCAGCATACTAAGCACCATAGATGCAACAACCTTGGCATCAAAAATCTGCCGGATGCTTAAGGGGCTTAAGAGTAAGGTTTCGAGGGTTCGTTTTTCTTTTTCCCCGATAAACGAGCTTGCCGCCATTGTTGTTGATGTAAGGATTGGAATCATCAGGAAAAACAGGGGTATGACTTCATTCATTATCATTTTGATGATAAATTCACGCAAATCTGTGCCGAAGATATGCTCGGGAATGCCGAAAGCGGTGATAAGGTCTTGAATATCACTGGAACTTAGCTCTGACCGTCCGGCGATGATAATAAAAATGGAAGGCAGGATAACGGTCATAAAAAGTGGAACAATTAAAATCACCGAAAATAGGCGCTTATTTGATGTAACAGCGTGGATATCCTTTTTTATTAAGGCGGTTTGTTGTGAATTAATCATATGACCCTGCTCCTTGTCATTGCGGGCTTGACATCCTCTCGCTCACGAGAGGTGCAATCTCATTTTCATGTATTAACTAACACTACTCTCTTTTCGCTTTTCCAAAAGTCCGAAATAAATCTCTTCGAGTGACAATCTACGGGTGGTGATATTATAAATATTACCGTTTTCATTGACAATTCGTTTAATCAGTGCGGGAATCTCTGCTTCGCAATCAATTTTTATTTCATATTCCATATCACCAATTTGGGTTGCGCGGACATCACCCGGAAGATAGTCCGATTTCAAGCTGACAGTCAGCCCGGAAAAAACCATTTCGCGGAGTTTGTCAAGATTGCCGACTGCCAGCAAATTTCCATTGTCTATCAAACCGTATGACGAGCAGATTTCCTGGGCATATCGCAATTGGTGGGTACACAAAAAGATGGTCGCACCTTCGTTTTCAGCAAGGCTTTTAATCATATTATTAACGCTTTGGACGCTCTCAGGGTCGAGACCGGAAGTCGGTTCGTCAAGAAAGAGGATTTTGGGGCGGTGGATCATTGCCCGTGCCAGGGATAAACGCTGTCTCATTCCGGTTGAGTATGTATCGAGTTTACGTTCCTGGGCATGGGTAAGCTCCAGTCTCTTGAGTAAATCAATACCCCGGTTTTTGCTTTCGGCAGCACTAAGTCCAAAGGCTGTCCCATAAAATATGAGGTTTTGCAATCCGGTCAAATCGCCGTACATCTGCGCGTGTTCAGTAACTACGCCCGAAAACTTACGGACTTCGACCGGTTCTGCCGCCGGATCGATATCAAAAACACGGCATTTTCCTTCGGTAGGTGAAATTATTCCATTTAAAAGTTTAACAACCGTGGTTTTTCCGGCTCCATTTGGTCCGAGAAAGCCAAAAACTTCACCCGCTTCAAGGGTAAAGCTGGCATCGTCCACGGCTTTCTTGCCGCTTTTGTAGATTTTGGTGATGTTTTCGGCGGTTACTGCATTCATGTGCTGGTCTCCTGTGTTGGTAATATTCATATTATAACAAAATTTATCTTGACTTGCTATAGATAACTATTATAATGATATCATATCTTTATCTAATATATCTGTGTTGTGTTTTTATTTTATCGAGTTTAATCCAATTGTAGTTAGGAAATGAAAAATGAACGAAAAAATTGGCGAGTTTTCGTCCGAGGTCATTAGTTTATTAAACCTTAATATTCCAGTAGGAACAGGCATTTTTATTGGCGAAACAAACATAGCTCATATGCTTAAAACACACCCCTATGAATTCCATCTGTTTTTTGACCAGCTTTCATATATCATATCCAATGCTGATTTTGTTCGCCTAAGGGTAAATGATAATTCAATCGAGTTTATAAAAGAATTTGGCAAATACATAAAGCTCGCTGTCCGTATCGCCGGAGATGGTAAATACTATGCACGGTCACTTTATTTTATTGAGACAAATAGGGTGGAAAACCTTTTGAAAACAAAAAAACTAAAACAATTGACAAAAAGGGGATTTGGGGTATAATAAAAGTATAGTGATTTTGAGGACTGAAAGGGTTGCAGTCGCCCCCTGCGTTTACGTAGGGTTAGGAGATGTGGAAGTTACTGCCCCACCAAATTCTTACTATAAAAAAGTTGCTCGTTTAGGGCAACTTTTTTTATTATTTTTATTATTTTCTTCTCCCTGTACTAAATCCTTACAAAGTGCCCCGCATTAATATTTTGGGCATTATTATCGCCGGCCAACCACCACATATTGTCAGCTGAGTCTCCATCTTCCTCCGGTCTATGTGGCTCAATCACTCCATTTCCAGCAATAACTTTTGTCTTGAAATTTGGAATTACCCGGTCCGGCAAACGGATTACACCATTGTAAGATACCGCAACTATGCAATCAAGGTCGGCACTTGTTACGTCCGCTCCAAAATCAAGCATCCCATTACAGAAAAGGGTATACTTTAGTCCTTCTTCATTGGCGGCTTCGAGTTGCTCACGGGTGATAGTTTCTTTGCCGTTAACCATCCATAACAAACCCTTGTAGGGAATGACCTCATTTGCCGTGCCGATTTCTTTCCACAGCTTGATGATATTATACGGTACACAAGCTTCCCCAGTGACAATTATTTCGCTAAAAGCACTAAAAGCTTCACCCACATCTTCATTAATGAAGATGTGG
>Ga0209737_10000927_pt1 | contig 22069 bp, 21 predicted proteins | sample TergutCu122P3_FD_187284 | JGI IMG/M metagenome (GOLD analysis project Ga0209737, IMG submission 187284) | Cubitermes ugandensis P3 segment gut microbial communities from Kakamega Forest, Kenya - Cu122 P3 (SPAdes) (version 2) | ecosystem: Host-associated > Arthropoda: Insects > Digestive system...
GAAATTCCAGGTGGACGTTTTCGGATGGGGCTTGAAGAAGAGCTGGCGCGTGAAATTCTCAAAAAAGAAGGATGGCTTGGCAGAGACCTTGCGGTGGAAATGCCGGCACATGAGGTGGAGGTTGCTCCTTTCCACATTTCCCAGACACCTGTGACGAATGCTGAATATGCCGAATTTGTCAACGCCGGTGGCTATGCCAACAAAGACTTTTGGAGAGCCTCTCTTGAAGAAGCGGCGATATATGGGGGATCCACCCCCGAGGACTTTGAGCGTTGGTTTGTCCATTCCTTCGAAAAATGGTTTGAGCGATTGATGGGCTCAACCGACAAAGCGCTGGGCCCCTCCACCTGGGAGAATGGCAAGCCTCCGCCAGGCAAAGAGTTGCACCCTGTCAGCGGCGTAAGTTTCCATGAAGCTGCGGCCTATTGTGCCTTCAAAGGCTGGCGCCTTCCCACGGAGGCTGAATGGGAGTTTGCTGCACGTGGCACCGACGGGCGCATCTATCCCTGGGGCAACGAATTCGACGTTTGTCGCTGCGCAAACAGCGAGCAGAATGGCTCCGACACCGTGCCTGTCAACACCATGCCGGGCGGGAAAAGCCCCTTTGGCGTCTTGCACATGTCTGGCAATGTAGCCGAATGGGTTGCGGGCTTTTTTGAGCTCTACCCCGGAAACGATCGCCTGAGCGATGATTTTCGAGAGAGCCTGAAAGGCGAACGGATTTCGCGCAACACTTTCGGCGGCTTTCCCACCATACTCCGCGCCTCCTACCGGGTCCCCGTGAATGCCAACGACCGCACCCCTGGGTTTGGCTTTCGCTGTGCGAAGTAAGCCCTGCGCAGAGGAATACAAAGACGGGAAGCTAGACAGGACGGTCGCGTCTATTTCCGCGACCGGTGTTATTTTCCAAAGTCTTGAGAAAAGGCGAAGGAGGTTCATGAAATTCACGTATGTTGAAAGAATGTGGGGAGTTGGGGTTGTTTTGTTGGCTGTGTTGGGTTGTTCCTTATGCAAAGACAATAAGGCGTTTAAAATTGAGGCAAACATGTTGATTGAAATTCCAGGTGGACGTTTTCGGATGGGGCTTGAAGAAGAGCTGGCGCGTGAAATTCTCAAAAAAGAAGGATGGCTTGGCAGAGACCTTGCGGTGGAAATGCCGGCACATGAGGTGGAAGTTGCTCCTTTCCACATTTCCCAGACACCTGTGACAAATGCTGAATATGCCGAATTCGTCAACGCCGGCGGCTATGCCAACAAAGAATACTGGAGAGCCGCTATCGAGGAGGCGATAATACGGATATATGGGAATCTCGACGACGAGAAGGATGTGTTTTTTCCTTCCTTTGAGTCTCGGATGTCGAGATTTACGGATAAAACCGGCAACCCCGGCCCCCTCACCTGGGAAAACGGCAAGCCTCCGCCAGGCAAAGAGTTGCACCCTGTCAGCGGCGTAAGTTTCCATGAAGCTGCGGCCTATTGTGCCTTCAAAGGCTGGCGCCTTCCCACGGAGGCCGAGTGGGAGTTTGCTGCACGCGGCACTGACGGGCGCATCTATCCTTGGGGCAATGAGTTTGACGTTTGTCGCTGTGCAAACAGGGAGCGGAATGGCTCCGACACCGTGCCTGTCAACACCTTGCGGGAAGGGCAAAGCCCCTTTGGCGTCTTGCACATGTCCGGCAATGTGGCCGAATGGGTTGCGGGCTTTTTTGGGCCTTACCCTGGAAATGAGCTGCTGAATGAGGAGCTGATCGAAAGAGAGGAAGGCAAACGAATTGCACGCAACACTTTTGGCGGCTATCCTGCCATACTCCGTGCCTCCTACCGAGTTGCCAGGAATGCCAACGACCGCCCCCCTGGGTTTGGCTTTCGCTGCGCTAAGGATGTGGGTGTGCCCTGACTCCTCACCGAACCTCTATTGTTTCAAAGTCGGCACGTTTGTCGGCCTCCTGTCCCAAAGAGCGCCCCCAGGCATTGTCGCCTGAAATAATGGCAATTTGAACCAGTTGCGCCATCTCGTCGGCCGTCAGGCCAAAATCTGCCGCTTTCAGAGGCAATGTGACAATGCCGTCGGCAGGAATGTGGATGGGCTCCCACCTGACACCTATGGGCCTGTCAAACTCTGCGCCCATGGGGACAAGACGCAGCAAGAATTTTGTCCCAGCTTGGCTTGGCGCGAAGACAATGCGCATCCGCTTGGCGGTGGCCAAGTTGAAGCGGCCATCCACGTACCTCGAATAGGCCTTTTCGTTAGACCATGTTTCGCTCAAAGGCGCATGGGCGATGGTTTGCCACTGGAGGGACAGGGCCTCCAAGGAGGGCGGGTGGAAGGGGGGTGCAGGAGCTATCCCATTACTGAACAAAAACATAGACGGCACAAAGACACCAACGAGCAACAAGGCGAACACCAGAATGGGTTTTTTCAGTGTGCTGCCCAGTGTCTTCAGGGCCCTGAAAAAAACGTGAAGGATGCTTTTTTGCGCCGACAGTCGGTTTGCATGGTGTTTCAAAGACAAAGAAGCCTTGGTGCGCCAAAGCGCAACCTCCGGCGTGCTGCCAAATTCGGCCATAGCCTCAAACAGCTTTTGCGCCTCCGGGAGGTTTCCGGCCCTGCCATAGTTGTCGATCAGTTGGGCAGCCGCTCGGGCGCGTTCTGTCGCCATCTCCGGCGTGTGGCCAAATGAAGCTCCAGGCGCTGCGGAAGCGGCTATTGGGCCCTCAGAAAATTCTTGAGCTTCAAACGTTGCGGGAGCAGCTCTTCTTTCACTTATGCCAGGGCCAAGCGGCGGCGGCGGTGTTTTGATGCCTCTCAAGCGATTGAGCAGCGTTTTAAAATCCGCACTCTTTTTATAGGGCTTCTGGAGCTTATAGAAAGAATAGCCGCGCAACCTCTCAGGGATGGTGGCTTGGCCATTCTCATCCAATAAAAGGGGAAGGTATTTGGGGTTGCGGCCTTTAAGCTCATAGAGGCGTTGATAGATATAGTCCGCCTCCCAGCAAACCCCCAGGCCTTCCTCCGGGTTTTCATAGGGGTTTTCAATTCTTCTCTTGTATTCAGGCGTGCAGATCATCAACACGAAATGGGCATTTCTGATTTGCTCTTCACACCACCGCCACCACAGCAGCTCATGGTCCAAATGGTACTGGTCTAACTGCGCGTCAATCTGCTCTTTGCGCAAAGCATTCGCAAGCCCATTCTTTAAAAAAACCAAAGCCCCACAAAACCTTGAGGCGTTTGTGGGGCTTGGGAATGCCGCAAAGAGGAGTTGAACCTCTGACCTACTGATTACGAATCAGTTGCTCTACCAACTGAGCTATTGCGGCCAAACCGGGGAAGCTGAGCCTCCACAGGGGGCTGGCCTCCTTTCGCCAAAGCTCGCCTAACATATTTCTATCTTTGGTCAAGGGATGATATGAGAAGGTGAAAAGGAATTTCGTGCCCCCATGAGTCCCCGAACGCTCTCTTGTGCCCAGTGTGGTCAGCCCCTGCCTTCGCCGCCGGTGTGTCCTCCTTTTTGCAGCTTAAGGTGCAAGGAAGTGGACTTATACCGCTGGCTGGACGAGGACTACCGCATAGAAACCTATTCAGAGGGTGCGTCCGTGCCAGAAGACATTTCTGACGGCACTCAAGAAGGTGGCGGATCTAACGGGTGACTTTCATAACGGAAGGAGTTATGGCTTCCACTCTAACGAGAGGACTCTCTTGCCCATGTTAACTGAAGCCTTTGGGAAGACGGATGTAGGGCGCCGACGGACGCACAATGAAGACTCTATGGTGGTGGATTCCGAGCTTGGAATCTACATCGTTGCAGACGGCATGGGGGGAGCCTCCGCCGGGGAAGTGGCGAGCAAGCAGGCGGTCCACTGGGTACGCCAAAGCCTTCTGGAAGGTCAGCAGGCATTGAAGGCCATGGCAAGCCATTGGACGCCGGAAAACCAACTGGCAGCCGTTCACCTCCTGGAAAGCGCGGTGCAAAAAGCCTGCTTTGAGATCCACCAACTCAGCCTGGACGATGCTTCCAAGCGCGGCATGGGCACCACCTTGGCTGCCCTCGTTATTGCCGGAAACAAGGGCCTCATTGGCAACGTCGGCGACAGCCGCGTTTATTTAATGCGCGAAGGCCAATGCCACCGCCTCACGGAAGACCATACCCTCATTGCCGTACAATTGAAGGCAGGCGCCATCACCCGCGAGCAGGCCGCCACCTCTCAATATAAAAACGTCATTACGCGGGCGGTGGGGATCCAATCCTCCGTCCAAGTTGACACCCTGGTGGTGGACTTGTTGCCCGGAGACAACTTCCTTGTATGCTCCGATGGCCTCTATAGCTATTTCCCGGAAGCGGAGCTTTTGAGGATTTTTGAGCAGGTGCCGACGAAGGAGGTGGCGGAATATTTGGTAGCCACCGCCAATGAGCGCGGCGGCAAAGACAACATTACCGCTGTGGTTGTGTCGCTCAAAGCTGGGCTTGCGGTTGCCGACGAGGAAGTTTTCGAAGCACAGTCGAGGATGGAGGCGCTCCGGAAAATTCCACTTTTTCGGCACCTCACGTATAAGGAGCAGACGGCCGTTTTGTCCATTGCGACGACGCGCTCCTACGCAGAGGGCGAAGAAATCATCCGCGAGGGGCAACCGGGGAACGATCTCTATATTGTCGTCAAAGGCCGCGTGGTGGTGGAAAAGGGCGGCATGGAAATAGCAGAATTGTTTTCCGGCGGCCATTTCGGAGAGATGGGGCTGGTGGACAACGCGCCGCGCTCAGCCACCATTCGCGCCGCGGAGCCGACGCGCGTTATGCTGGTTTCGCGCTCCGAGTTGATGGCGCTGATGAAGCGCGAGTCCATTTTGGCCGTAAAAATGCTGTGGAGCTTTGTCCAAGTGCTGGCAGACCGCCTGAGGGCAGCCAACTTTGAGTTGTCCGAGGCCCGCCAGGAGTTGGCCATTGTGCATGCCGTCAAACCCTTCTCCGAGGAAGAATGAGCCTGCATGGGAAAAAAGTTGCCGTGCTGGTGAGCGGCAGCATTGCCGCCTACAAAGCCTGCGAGTTGGTCCGCCGCCTGCAGAAAGAGGGCGCCCAGGTACGCATAGCCATGACAAAAGCCGCCGAGTCCTTTGTTTCCGCGCTGACGTTTGAGGCGCTTTCAAGGCAAACGGTGTTGACAGAAACCTCGGAGACGGACTCCCCCTACAGGCACCTCGAGTTGGCGCGCTGGGCAGACGCCTTCGTGTTTGCCCCTCTGAGTGCCAACAGCCTGGCACGCATGCGCGCCGGTTTTGCAGACAGTCCGCTTTTGGCCGCCGTGTTGGCTTTTAGGGGGCCGGTGGTTTTGGCCCCGGCGATGAACACGGCCATGTGGGAGAATGCGAGGACGCAGGAGAACCTGGAAGTATTTTTGAGGGAGCCCAGGTTTGTGGTGGTGCCCCCCCAAGAGGGAGAGTTGGCCGACAAAGACTTTGGCCCAGGGAAGCTGGCAGAAGTGGAGGAGATAGTCCAAGCCCTTCGCCATGTGTGGGTGGCCTCTCCTCTCAAAGGCAAGAAACTCCTTTTGACGGCGGGGCCAACGCGGGAGCCCTGGGACGCTTTTCGTTTTTTGTCCAACCCCTCCTCGGGGAAAATGGGGGTAGCCCTGGCCCAGGAAGCCTTCCGCCTCGGAATGAAAGTCTCTTTGGTGCTGGGGCCCGTTGCCGAAGCCTTGAAAAAAACACTGCCTCCCGGCGTTGAAATTGTCGACGTCCTCACCGCGGAAGAAATGTGCGCCGCCGTCCTAGAGAGGGTGGAGAAGGTGGACTGCTTTATTGCCGCCGCCGCAGTGAGTGACTTTCGGCCAGCAGACACCCACCCCCACAAAATAAACAAGGCCGAATGCCCCAAGGCCATGGCTTTGGCCCCCACCGTGGACATTTTGGCGACGGCCTCCGCCCGGGTACACGCCCTCCCTCGGCGCCCCTTCCTCATTGGTTTTGCCGCGCAGACACACAACCTCGTCGAATATGCGCAGCGAAAGCTGCATGAGAAGCGGCTGGACGCCATATGCGCCAATGACATTTCCAAAGCGGGCCAGGGCTTTGCTGCTGACAGCAACGACATTTTGTGGATGAGGCCTTCTGCAAAGCCCGTGCAGGTGAAGGGCAGCAAAGCCACCCTCGCCGCCTTTATTTTGGAGCAATATGCCAAACACCAAAACCCAACCCCCTGAGGCAACCGCCGTTGCCGAGCAATTGTCTCGCTATTTGCACTGGCACCGCGACGCAGGCACCCAAGCGCTGTTACAGTCTACGGCCCAGGCCAGGGAGCCACTCCCGCAAGAGGCGTGCAAGCCTTCTCAAGAGAGCGCTTTGCCGCGCGCCATACCTTTGTTTGCGGAGCTTCCCTTGCTGGAAGCAGCGCAAGGGCAACAACAAACCCCTTTCGCCGCCGGGCGCGGCCCCGTGCCTTTGTCTCTGGAGGAGGTGCGAGAGCAATTGGGGGACTGCCGCCGGTGCAAACTGTGCAGGCAGCGCAAGCAAATTGTGTTTGGCGTAGGCAACCCGAAGGCGGAGTTGGTTTTTGTAGGAGAAGGCCCCGGCGCCGACGAAGACGCCCAGGGCATTCCCTTTGTGGGGAGGGCAGGGCAGCTGCTCACGAAAATGATAGAGGCGATGCGTTTTTCGCGCGACGAGGTGTATATTTGCAATGTCGTCAAATGCCGGCCGCCCGACAACCGAAACCCGGAGCCGGATGAAATTGAGGCCTGCCAGCCCTTCCTCAAAGCGCAGCTGGCCGCCATTGGGCCCAGGGTGCTTGTCGCACTGGGGAAGTTTGCGGTGCAAACTTTGTTGGCGGACTCCACACCCATTACCAAGCTGCGCGGGCGGTGGAGGGAATACGCGGGCATTCCCCTCATGCCGACGTACCACCCCGCCTATTTGCTTAGAAACCCCTCGGAGAAAAAAAACGCATGGCTGGACTTGCAAAGTGTGATGCAGCGACTTGGAAAACCGCCCCCATGAAGGGCCGCGTCCTGCGCCTTTCCATGGAGGCACCCTCGCTGCACAAAAACCCCCTGGGAGACTCCAGCACCCGGGAGCTCCTCGTCTACGTGCCCCCGGGTTATGAAGAGAGTGAAGCCCTCTTCCCCGCCGCCTATTTTTTGCATGGCTACGCCGGCTCCGCCCTGCAGTGGCTGAATGTGTCGGCCTTCAGCCCCAATGTGCCAGAGCGCATAGACGCGCTGTTTTCTTCGGGAGAGTTGCCCGGCTGCCTTTGCGTTTTTGTCGACGGGTGGACTTTGCTGGGAGGAAGCCAGTGGCTGAACACCGAGGCGCAGGGGGCCTATTTCGACTATGTGACGAAGGACGTCGTCGGCTTTGTCGAAGAAAACTTTCGCGTACACCGGGAGGCGGGGAAGAGGGCCCTCTTAGGAAAAAGCTCCGGGGGCTACGCCGCCTGGGTGGCGGCCTGTCATTGCCCCGAGGTGTTTGGCCATGTGGCGGCCCATTCTGCAGACGCGTGTTTTGAATATTGCTATTTGGGGGACTTGCCCAAAGCGGCGGCGCCTTTGCGCCAAGCGGGCGGGGTACTGCCTTGGTTTGAGGAGTTTAAGCGGCGGGCCTTCGCCACCAAAATGAAGGGGGAGGACTTTGCCGTGGTGAATGTTTTGGCCATGGCGGCCAGCTATTCCCCCAGCCCTGGCATGCCTTTGAATTTGGCCTTGCCCGTGGAGCTGGAAACGGGGGCCCTGAAGGAAGAGGTTTGGCAGCGTTGGCTGGAGAAGGATCCAACGCGTTTTGTCCCCGCCCACACCCACTCTCTCAAAAAACTCCACAGCCTGTTTTTTGATTGTGGAACCAAAGACGAATTCCACCTCATTTGGGGGGCCAGGCAGCTTTCGCATGTTTTGAAGGAGCAGAAGGTGGCGCACCATTTTGAAGAGTTTAATGATGGCCACATGGGCATTAACTACCGTTTTGAAAACTCTCTTCGCTATGTTTTGCCGAGGATGCAGCTTCCGTAGACTGCTTTCAGTTTGACATAAACCCATTGTCATTTCGTTGACAAATGGAACCTGTTTTTGCTCATGGGAGTTAGCGATGCCACAAACAACATTCAGTGTCCGCATGGATTCTGAAGTGAAAAAGCAATTCGACGACTTTTGTGAAAAGGTTGGAATGAGCACGAGCACTGCATTCAATCTTTTTGCGCGCGCTGTGTTGCGAGAAAGGCGTCTGCCGTTTGACATCAGCACAGTGGGTGATCCGTTTTATAGCAAAAGCAACCTCGCGCACCTACGCCGCGGTGTTGCCGCCCTTAACAGTGGCATGGGCATAGAGCGCGAGCTCGTCAAGGTGCCGGAGAGGGAAACCCGAACCGCTAAGCGGTGAGCTGAGCGGGTTTAAAACCCGTCTAACCATCGCGCTTTTTGTCCCGCTCCGCCCGGTGGCGCGCATTGCTCTCCAGCAGACGCTTTCGGAGCCTCAAGGTTTTGGGCGTCACCTCCACCAGCTCGTCTTCTGAAATCCACTCGAGAATTTTCTCCAAACTCATTTCCCTCGGCGGCGTCAAAATGACGTTTTCGTCTCTGCCGGCGGCGCGGATGTTGGTGAGTTTCTTCTCACGGCAGGGGTTGACGTTGAGCTCCGTGGAATGCACATGCTCGCCAATTACCATGCCTTCATAAACTTCGACGCCGGGGGCGATGAAAAGCTGCCCCCTGTCCTGAATGGAAAACAGGGCATAGGGCACGGCCTTGCCCTGCCTGTCGGACACAATGGCCCCGTTTTGCCGCCTTGGAATGGCCCCCATCCACGGCTCATAGCCGTCGGCCTGGCTGGAGAGGAGGCCTTCTCCCCGCGTAATGCTGAGGAACTCACTCCTAAAACCCACCAACCCCCGGGAGGGAATTCTATATTGCACGCGCACCCTCTCGCTGCCTTGAGGCTGCATGCCCACCATTTGGGCTCTCCTCAAGCCCAGGCGCTCCGTAACAGCGCCCACGCTGGACTCCGGAATGTCGCAAAGGACAAGCTCCATGGGCTCCCATGTTTTCCCCTCCACTTCCTTCAAAACAGGCTCCGGGTTGGAAGCCATCAACTCATAACCTTCGCGCCGCATGGTTTCCAAAATGACGGAAAACTGCAACTCGCCCCGGCCGTAAACGACAAAAGCGTCGGGGCTGTCGCTGTCTTCCACGCGCAAGGCGACATTTTTATAGGCTTCGCGGTAGAGGCGCTCTCGCAGGTTTCGCGAGGTGACATATTTCCCTTCGCGTCCGGCGAAGGGGCTGTCATTGACGCGAAACACCATTTTCATGGTGGGCTCATCCACATGAATGCGAGGGAGGGCAACAGGGTTGTCAGGAGCACTGAGGGTGTCCCCAATGGAGAGGGTGTCCATGCCGGCAATGCAGACAATTTCACCGGGGCCCGCATCTTCAATTTCCGTGCGTTTGAGTCCGGAAAAGCCATAAAGCTTGGAAACTTTGCCCTGCTGCTGCGTGCCGTCGGCGCGCATGACGCACAGGGGTTTGTTGACATAGAAGCGGCCTGCGTGGATGCGGCCAACGGCCAGCCTGCCGACATAGTCGTCATAGTCCAGGTTGGTGACGAGCATTTGCGAAAGCTCAGCGTTGTCTGAAACATTGGGCGCAGGAATGTTGTCCAAAATGGCTTCAAACAAGGGGAGGAGGTTTTTCTTTTCATCGCCCAGCTTGTTGAGGGCGACGCCTTGCCTCGCAATGGCATAGAGGACGGGAAACTCAATCTGCTCGTCGTTGGCGCCCAAGTCTATATAGAGCGAATAGACGGCGTCGAGGACTTCCTGAGGGCGCGCGTCGGCCCTATCCACTTTGTTAATGACGAGCACCGTTTTGAGTTTAAGCTCCAGCGCTTTTTGCAAAACGAAGCGCGTTTGCGGCAGGGGCCCTTCCGCCGCGTCCACCAAAAGCAATACACCGTCGACAAGGCGCAGGCTGCGCTCCACCTCCCCGCCGAAGTCCGCGTGCCCGGGGGTGTCGACAATGTTAATGAGGTGGCCGTTGTGGGAGATGGAGGTATTCTTGGCGAGAATGGTAATCCCCTTCTCCCGCTCCAAATCCCCCGAGTCCATGACACGCTCCACGAGGGATTCGTTGCTTCGAAACACACCTCCTTGGCGGAGCATATGATCGACAAGTGTTGTCTTGCCATGATCGACGTGGGCTACAATGGCAACATTGCGAATGCGTTCTCTGGAAATCATCAGGTTGGCGAGGCTTAATCGCCAGCAAAGCCATTTGCAACAGCTTCCAAAATTTTTCTCAAGCTGACTTAAAAAATATTCGGGTTTCCTCTAAAAGCATTGCCATGCGAATTGTTGCAGGAGCTCACAGAGGGCGGCGTTTGTTGGGGCCAAGTGCCAAAAACATTCGTCCGACGGCAGATCGCACCCGGGAAAGCATTTTTAATGTGCTGGGGCAGCGCTGCGAGGGCCTGAAGGTTTTGGATTTATTTGCAGGCACAGGCGCAATGGCGCTGGAGGCTTTGAGCCGCGGGGCCAGCTCGGCCTTGTTGGTTGACAGCAGTTTGGAAGCTGTTGGCTTGTGCAAGCAAAACATTGCGGCCCTGGGTTTGGAGGCGCAGTCAGAAGTGTGGCACATGGATGCTTTTTTGGCGCTCTCACGCTGCAAACGGCAGAGCAGAAGTTTTGAGTTGGTCTTTGCGGATCCTCCCTATGCCTTCCAAAATTGGGAGGCGCTTTTGGAGGCAACCTTGGAAACAGAGGCCTTGTCCCCCGGAGGAAAATGGGTTGTAGAGCGGGAGAGGCGTTGCATGTTGCCTGCCTTGCCGAAGGCTTTGTCTTTGCAAAGAGAGATGAAGTTTGGCGACACCGTTGTTTCAATCTTATTGCATTCTTTTGGCTAACCCGCTTTGCTAGCTTGCTTCATTCTATATTCCTCATTCCTATGCGCGCTCCAATCGCTATTTACCCCGGAAGTTTTGATCCCTTCACGTGTGGCCACCTGTCGCTGGTGCAACGTGCGCTGAGAATTTTTGACACGTTGATTGTTGCAGTGGCCATGAATGTGAACAAGTCCCCCCTCTTTACCGTGGAGGAGCGCATTCAACTCATTCGAGAAGCCTGCCCTCAAGAAGGCGTCGAGGTGGTGGCCTTCGAGGGTTTGCTTGTGGACTATGTCAAAAGCCGCAAGGTGAATGTTGTCCTGCGAGGACTGAGGGCTGTGAACGACTTTGAATTTGAGTTTCAGCTGGCCAATATGAATCACCACTTGGCGCCGCACGTTGAAACCGTGTTTATGATGACGAGCCAGGAAAGCTTCTATATTTCCTCTCAAGCTGTACGCGAAGTCGCCGCCTTCGGCGGCAATGTGGATGGCCTTGTCCCCCCCAATGTTGCCACCAAGCTGCGCGAGCGTTTTAGAGTGTTTCCAAGTTGAATTGATTCGATTTTACAGACCGGTTTCAATTTGACATGAGCTCGAGGCGGGCGAGGATTCCGCGATGGGAGTGCACTCAAGTGCATGACCTGAGCGGAACCGGAGCCCAACGAAGAGATCATGTCAAAGTGGAAGCGGTCTAGTCGTGGAATGCAACCACTTTGAAACCAGAGTCACGGGAGGGCGGTTGTAGCATGAGGACGACAGCTCTCCCGGAGACATTGGCGACAGCGAAGAAGTGGGTATTTCGGCCTTGGAGAAGTTTGTGAAGTCGCTCCGGGGGAGGCCCAAAACGCTCTCTCATTTGCGCAAGGGTGAGCACCTCTATCCCTCCTATTTCATAACTTCCCAGGTGTTTTTGAGAGAGGGGCGTTTCCCATGCTTCACGCAGGGCTTGCGCAGAGGGGTAGGTTTGGGATTCGAGCCAAAACGGGAAAGCCGTTAGCTCCAACAGGGCCTCCCAGTTGTTTCTAAGAAGGTGCGTCAAAAACTGCCTGGCAGTCAGCGCGGCCAGAGGAAGGTAGCTTTGGGGTGAAGCCAGCATTTCCTTGTGGGCAGCAGCAGAGCACCCAGGAGACGCACCAGCTTTGGCAGGGGAAGAGGGAATGTTCTCCAAGGCACAAGGGAGAGAAGAAGCGTTCCCATGCGCGTGCAAAACCTGGAGGGCCTTTTGCAGTTCTGAAGTATTTTTGAGTGCTGTATCCTCAGGTTGCCCATGTTGCCCATGGGCAGCAAGCATCAGCACAAGCATTGTTGGAAACATGTTCCCTCCGCAGGTGGCTTATTCAAATTCTCATGAAGTCCATAGGTTGAAATTGTTTACCAGGCTACCATATGTCTCACAGCCATGTTATGCGGTATTTCCATTTTATTCCTCATGCCAAGCAGCATCGGTTTTTGGATGAGAGCCCATGGCCAAAGCTGCAAAAGAAATTCCTCTTCAGAAAGCATGGTTGCAACCCCTCTTGGAGAATTTATGACGCAACGTTTTCCCATAACGCCCGCTGGCTTGCAAAAGCTGAAAGATGAGTTGAAGCATTTGACGTCGGTGGAGCGTCCTCAAATCAGCAGAGAAATTGAAACAGCACGTGAGCATGGCGATCTCAAAGAGAACGCCGAATATCATGCCGCGAAAGAAAAGCAGAGCCACATAGAAGGGCGGATTTTGGAGCTCAACCATATGCTGGCTCATGTTGAGGTGATAGACGTTTCGCAAATTCAACTCGAAGACAGCGTGGTTTTCGGAACAACGGTGAAGCTTTTGGATTTGGAGAATGAGCGCACCTTAAGCTACCGCCTGGTAGGGGAAGCAGAAGCAGACTTAAAGAAGAGGTGGATTTCCATTTCCTCTCCTGTAGGGAGACAACTCATAGGAAAGAAAGTGGGGGAAGAAGTGACCGTGCACACGCCGAGCGGCACCAGAGAATATCAAATTTTGTCGGTGGCAATTCAGGATGAAGGTGAGTGAAAAATTTCAGCAGGTGTTGGTTGCTCCCTTGCGCTATGCCTGCGCCAACCATTTTGCGCAGCTGTCCACGGTGCGCCATTTGACAAACTCCCTCCAGCTTGCCCTGGAGGTTGGAAGAGAAGAAGGCCTGCAAGCTCCTTTGTTGGAAGCCTTGCATGCGGAGTTGGCATGGGTGGACTCGCCCTCCACGGAGGAGCGCAAAGCTTCACTGCTGCGTTTGCTGGAGGCCTTGGCAGAGGCCGGCGTTGAATTGCCCGAGGGAATGCCCAAGCGCATGTTGCCAAAAAAAAAAGAAAGGCCCGCCGCACCGAAGAAGTTGGAGACACCGCCTCCTTCCACCTTGCACTCCAGCCTTTATCCCCCTGAAGAGCCGTGGAATTTGCCCTTGCAAAGTTTGAGTTGGAAACTCTCTCCCAAGTTGCTTTCCAGTTTAAAGCGCAAGGGTATGCACACCGTTGGAGACGTGCTCATTTGCATCCCCAAAGCCTATGAGGACAGGCGGCAGGTTTCCAGAATTGCGGACTTAAAGCCGATGAGCCATGCCGTTGTGTTGGCCCAAGTCACCCACGTCAACCTCGTGCACAGAGGCTACCGCAAGAGTTTGCGCGTTTCCTTTGCGGATGACAGCGGCCAGCTTTGTGCCGTGTATTTTCACGCGGGGCCTTGGCTGTTGGAGAAATACCAAGTGGGGCAGTGGTTTTTGTTATTCGGCCAGGCCCGCCATACGCTGACAGGTTGGGAGATGGCGCACCCTGAAGCGGAAAGCGCCCAGCAAAGGGCGCATTCCCAAGCGCACTTTGGCCGTTTCGTTCCCGTTTATGTTGGTTTTGAGAAGCATGAGCAACGCATGTTTCGCGAGTTGGTTGCAAGGCTGCTGAGCGGGTTTGCTTCCAAAATAAAGGAGACTTTGACAAAAGCCTTGAGGGAGGAGCTTGGGCTTTTGCCTTTGGAAGCGGCGTGGAAGCAGCTGCATTTCCCCGAGGAGACGCAGGCCTTAGAGAAACTCAACGCCGCTCAAACCCCCATGCACAGGCGGCTGGCTTTTGATGAGCTTTTCTTTTTGCAGTTGGGTTTGGCTTTGCGTCGCCAGGGCATTGCGCAACAAGAGGGCATGGCATGCAACATTCCTTTGGAAGCGAAGACGAAAATGAAGCAAGCCTTGCCCTTTGTGCTGACTTCCGCCCAGGAGCGCGCCATTGCCGAAATATGGGAAGACATGCAGCAGAAGGCCCCCATGAACCGTTTGCTGCAAGGCGATGTGGGCTCCGGAAAAACAGCCGTGGCCATGTTGGCCTCTGCAGCATGTGCCTTGGATGGGGGCCAGGTGGCAATTATGGCGCCGACAGAGTTGCTGGCCAGGCAGCATGCGGCCAATTTTGCGTCATACTTGAAGCAGCTTGGAGTTGGCATGTGCCTTTTAACAGGCGGCATGGGGCAGGCGGAGAGGCGCGAGCTTCTGGAAGGCATTTCCAAGGGCGGCATTTCTGTGGTGATAGGCACGCATGCCTTGCTTCAGTCCGATGTGGAATTCCACAACCTCGGTTTGGTGGTTGTGGATGAGCAACACCGCTTTGGCGTGCTTCAGCGGCACAACCTCGCCTACAAAGGCATAAGGCCTGACGTATTGGTGATGACAGCCACCCCCATCCCCAGGACTTTGGCCATGGCTGTTTATGGGGACTTAGAGTTGTCCACCCTGGACGTTTTGCCCCCTGGGAGAAGGCCCATTTCCACCCAGGTGGCTCTCCCTAGAAAGCATGCACAGGCACTGAGGCGCCTTCAGGAAGAGTTGGACAAAGGCCGCCAGGCTTATGTCGTTTTCCCCCTCGTGGAAGAATCCGAAAAAGTGGATTTGGCCAACGCCACACAAGGCGCGAAAGACTTAGAAAAAGAACTCCGCCGCGCACGCATTGGCCTTTTGCATGGACGTTTGAAGCCGCAGGAGAAAGAAGCCGTCATGGATGCGTTTCGCCAAGGCCAGTTGAATGTACTGGTGTCCACCAGCATTGTTGAGGTGGGCGTGGACATTCCCAATGCGACTTTCATGCTCATTCAAGCGGCGGAGCGTTTCGGCTTGTCCCAGCTGCACCAGCTGCGCGGCAGGGTGGGAAGAAGCCACTGGGACTCCTTTTGTTTTTTAATGGCAGGAGGCGGCCTCTCCAAGGAGGCGGCGACGCGTTTGAAGACGATGGAGAAGACACAAGACGGTTTTGTTGTCGCTCAAGCGGACTTGGAGTTGCGCGGCCCCGGGGAGCTTTTGGGGATAAGGCAAAGCGGAGTGCCGGAGCTTCGCGTGGCCAACCTGGCCAGAGACCAGGACTTGTTGCTTCAAGCCAAAGACAAGGCTTTTCAAATGCTGCAAGCAGATCCTTCCTTGGAGCGGCACCCGGAAATTGCCAAGGTACTCAAAGAGCGCTGGGGGATGCGTTTGGTTTTGGCGCACACCCCCTAGGGGGCCCCCTACCGTAGCTTTTATTCCCATTTTTATTTAAGGACATGAGAGAGGTTTCGCCTGTGGACTCCAAACTGATGAAGCGAGGGAAGTTTTTAGTCATTGAAGGCCTGGATGGCTCCGGGACAACCACGCAGGTGGAGTGGGTGGTTGCTTGTTTAAGGCGGCGGGGCTTGTCCGTGCACGCAAGTTGTGAGCCTTCCAAAGGCCCCATGGGCGCGTTGGTTCGGCAGGCTTTGTCAGGCCGCCTGTGCTTGGCAAAAGGCGAGGCTTTGTCGCCCAGGACACTGGCCTTGCTGTTTGCCGCCGACAGGGACGATCATCTCGAAGCAGAAATAAAGCCGGCCTTGGCGAGCGGCCATTGGGTGGTTTCGGATCGCTATTTGCTGTCCTCTTTGGCCTACCAAAGCTTGTCCTTGTCGATGGAGTGGATAATGGCGCTCAACCAGCATGCGCTGCTTCCGGACTGCACGGTGTTTTTGAAAATAGAGCCAAAGCTTGCAGCGGAGCGGATGAAGACAAGGCTGCAGGCAGAGCTTTATGAGGCGCTAGAAACCCAAGAGAGGGTTGCCCAAAACTATGAGCGCGCCATTGCTTTTCGAAGGCAAGCTGGGGAATATATTGTCTGCATGGAAGCAAGTTTGCCCAAGGAAGCCTTGAGTCAGCGCATAGAGGGCGAGCTTTGCAAATATTTTGGCTGGGAGTGAAGGAGGCAAAAAAATGGGTCTACCCGCGTTGACATGGAAGCTGGCATGGGTTGTCAGCCTGGGGAGCCTCTGCTCCTGGTTGTATGCCGGGAGTTGGCCCTCTCCCAAGACGCCCTGGGCGTGTGCACCTTCTGAGTTGAGAATGAGCTCAAAGGCCTATGCACATTGCGCAGAAGGCACACCTTTGTTGCCGGATCAGCTTTGGCTGCTTGGGCTGAAGGCGGACTTGAACGAAGTTGAGCTTAACAGTTTGAAAAATTTGCCAAAAGTCCCTTCCAAAGTGCTTTGGGGGCTTTTGGAAGAAAGAGACAGGCAAGGGGCGTTTTGCGACTGGGAAGAAGTTTCCAAAATTCCCGGCATTGGGCCTGTTCGATTAAAATCTCTAAAAGAACACCTATTCATTCAATGCGACGCAAAAAGGTGATATGGGGATGGCGTGCTAATTTCTTGCGATCAGTGTTCGACGACTTATCCTTTGGATGATCATTTGCTTGCCCCAGGAGGCCTTTCTGTCCAGTGTACGCACTGTGGACATGTTTTCATAGCGATGCCTCCAGGTGGTCCTCCCGTGGGAGTGACACAGCTTTTCGGATCGCCCTCGGATGAAATGCTTTTGGCCTCTGCCTTGTCATCGCCTTCTTCGGCTCCAGAAAATTTTGGATATGGCTATGCAGCACATTCCAATGCTCAACCTGCACCCAGGGGCTTGGCGAGCATTCATGAAAGCGCCCCCAACGAGATTGCTTATTTTGATCTGGCCAACAGCGTTGTGGAAGATCCGCTGCACAGCCAGTTTTTGAGCGCTTCTGCAGAGTCAGAAAACAGGCCTGTTGCAAACCCTCCAGCCCCTCGGCAAGCGGTTACCTCCGCTCGCCATGCGCCTTTGTACCCTCCCGAGCAGCACTCTGTGAAAGAAACGCCCCCCCCTGTTGTCGAGCCAGCGCCTGCTGTTGTGCCCCCTTGGGTGGAGAAAAGCGTTGAACAGGGCCTTGAGTTTGCGCAACCGGGTTTGGCAGTGGGCATGTCTCCAAGTGTTGTGGAGAAGGGTGGGCTGCTTGAGGATGAGCACCTTGCCCACGCTGAGCTGTCCAATGCGCGACATTCTTGCATGACAGCAGATCTCCCTGACCATATTACCAATGAGATTCGGCGTGTTGAGGATGAGCAAGCCGCGCGACTTCATCGCCATCATCAGTCCGAAGAATTTCTGATGCCGGCGCGGAAAACGCAGCGCCGGATGATGATCTTCCTTGTGGTGCTTTTGGTTATTCTGCTGGCTGCTATTGCCGGAGCGTGGCTGATTTTAAGTCACCCGCCCACGCCGCAGGCCGAGGCTCAAGGCCATGTTTTAGGCCATGCCTTGTTGCTGCTGTGAGAGAGCAAAACAGACTCAACAGGCAACAAACTTGCATAACTCACAAAAAGCTCGCTTGTCAGTTTGGCAGGCTGTTTTCCTTTGCGTGCGCGAATATAGTCGTTGACTCGTTTCCCCTGCGGATTTCTCGTTTGGTTTTTATGGTTGAGATTCATAGTATAACGCACCACCCCTCTTGCAACACGGTGAATAATATAAATGGTTCCATCGGGATCCATGGATTCAACAATTCCTATGTGGGTTAGCGCACTGGGAGAGTGCCGGTGGGGAAGCCGGTAGGTATTTCGAAAAAACACCAGATCTCCGGGCACAGGCCAACCCTTTTTAAATGTTGTGCCATGGGTTTTTGCATAGCGAAACATGGCAGTGACGGCATTGTCTCCGGACTGTGCGGCTTCCATCAAGTCTATGCCGACTTGTGCATAGACGGCATGGACAAATCCGGAACAGTCATTGAGGTACTGCGTACCGTGAATGGCCATTTGCTGCTTTCCAAGAAAGGCTTGAGCTGTTTCGACGACCGTTTGCCTTGCCCCCTGTGTTGAGGGGCTGGTTGTGTCGGCTTTGTCAACGCTGTCGACAGTGCTGGCATTGGAAGAAGCTTGTTCCCCGGAAGGAGGTGTGGCCTCTTTGGCGAATGCATCCAAGAGAGCGACATGTCCAGAGGAAGGGTTGGTGGTTGCGCACCCTGCCAACATTCCAAGGAGGAGAAGAAATGGCCAAAGCATTTTCATTCAAAAGAATATTCACCTGATTTTGTTTAGAGGTCAAAAACTCAGAAAAAATGCTAGCTCTGTTGGTGTGCATACCTTTCATTTCGCTTTGGCTTTAGCTGCTTGCTTGCTGGCTCTGCTGGCTTGCCAGTCCAATTTCCAGAAGGCTCCCAAAGAGGACAGCATTGAAGCCTATCAGGAATATTTGCGGACTGGCCAAAACGAGGACTTGCTGTTGTTGGCGCAAGAGCGCTTGGCAGCGCTTGAATTCAAACAAGCCAAGGAGCTCCACAGCATTTTAAGCTATAAGCGTTTCCTCGAAAAATTTCCCGATGCGCCAGAAGCCAAGCCGGCAGCTGTTTTGTTGGAGAACTTGCGGTTTGAGAGTGCAATGGCAGAAGGCACGCCGCATGCTTTGCGACACTTTCTCAGAGAATATCCCAACGGGCTTCGCCGGGCAGAGGTGGTGGAGCGCCTGGCCAGCATGGAGAGGGAGGCGTTGGAGTCTTCGGACAATGTACCCCACCTGAGAGGAGCTGCCCAGCTGTATGCAGACAAGCCTTTAGGCATGGTTGCCAACGAGCGCCTGGATGAGGTGCATTTTCAAAATGCGAAAGCCGCCAGTGACTATTTTGACTACCTCCACCAATTTCCTGCAGGCAAACACCGAAAGGATGCGCGGGTGGCCTTGCTTTCTTTGGAGTTGGAGGTGCTGCAGGCTTTTTCCAAATGGGAGGAGGCAGAGCGTCTCGTCAAACAACCCCTGGGAGAAAGCATTCCTGAGGTGGAGGCGAGGTTGAGGAAGCTTCGCCAGTATAAAACGCTGTTAGAAAGCAAAGCCCCGGAGCTGCTCCAGACGCAGATGCGTTTTTCATGGCATTCCCCGGAGGAGCTGGAGGCGGCCTTGAAAGAGGCAGATCTGTTGTTGAGAGCCAACGCTGTGCAGGAGTTGGGTTTCTGGATGGATGCCTCAGTGGTGGAGAGGTTGCTGGGGATTGTGAGTGCTTCAAGGAATGCCTTGGTGCGCCAGCGTGCCTTTGAAAGTCTCCAGCGTCTTTTTCAAGCCTTGCCAAGCAGCCTGGCCAATTATCAAATCGCCAAATGGGAGCAGAAAACAACGCTCAAAGAGTTGGAAGGCGAGGAGCTTTTAAAATGGGCCATCCTCTATGACTTGTCCGGGCAGAAGGGCAAGGCAGCGGCCCTCTATGCCAAGGCCTATTCTCCGGAGGTGCCAGATCCCATTCTCCTGAGGCGGTGGGTGACGTTGCGCAAGGAGCAAGGGCAATATTATTCTGCGGCGGTGGCAGCGCGTCAGTTGGCATGGTGGGTGGAGCGCACCGTGGAGGATTTTAGCCCTGTCCGCGAGGCGGAAGTGGTTTTGGCAGCCAGGGAGTTGTGTGCAGCCACGGAGATGGGAGCGTTTGCGGTGGCCTCCTTGGAGGTTTTGGCCCAAAAGTCCACCGAATTTCCTGAAGACGTCCTTGCTTTTGTACAAAGGGCTCAAACGGGTTTGCGTCTGGCACAAGCGAGGCTGGAGGATGCGGAGTTGGTTTTGCTTGGGCAGCAGCCTCAGGCGAAGCCCTGCAAGGAGCGCGGCTTGCCCTGGTCCATTGAAACGCAGGTGAAAGAGAGGAAGGCGGCTTTTGAGAGGCTGTCCAAGCAAAGGCCTGAGGCGGCAAAGCTTCTCATTCAGCGTGCCCTGGAGGTGGATCCGCTGGTGGAGTTGCGGGTTGAGCTCCAAGGTTTATAAACAAGCCTCACCCAAAAAACAAATGCGTCAAAAACACGACAATGCCCAAACTCAGGACATCCGCCCCCACGCATGCGGGCACCGCGTGGCGTGTTTTGGTGACATGCACAGCGCCAAAATAGACGGCCAACACATAGAAGGTGGTTTCTGAGCTGCCGTTAATGAGAGAAACCATGTAGCCTATGAGAGAGTCCGGCCCATGGTGTTGCAGGGTGTCCACCAGAATGGCCGTAGCCCCGGAGCCAGACAGCGGCCTCGTGAACGCCATGGGCAAAGCTTCCGCCGGGAGCCCCACCGCGCTTGTCCATGGCCCTACAATGCCAATGAGAAAGTCAAGCGCGCCCGAAGCGCGGAACATGCCCACCGCGACGAGAATGGCCACCAAATAGGGAATGAGAGACACCGTCAATTGGAAGCCTTCTTTGGCGGAAGCGATGAAGGCCTCATAGGCGCCGACACGCCTTGAAAACCCCAGGCAGACAATGGACAGCATGAGCATGGGCAAAAGCCAGCTGGACAGGTAGGGACGCAATTGCTCAATAAAGCCCTCCTGAGCCTCCATGTTTCCCCAGGAGCGCACAAATGCCACACCCACGGCGATGGCAATGGCCAGCACCACCCAAGTCCGCCACGTGGCCGGTTGGCTGTCTTTGAGGATAAGCTCAGGCAGCGGAGGAGGCGGCTTCGTTTCCGCAGGCGTAGCAGAAGGCGAGGGTGAAGCGGCGGCGAGTTTTTTTTCAGAAAAGAAGGGGAGGCGCTCAATGAGTTTGCACAACGCAACGGCGACAAGGGTAGCGACGAAGGTGCCTATGAGAGAAGGCAGAATAATGCCCCCGGCGTCCACGGAGCCCAAGGAGGAGCGGATGGCGACGACGCCCAGAGGAAGGAGGGCGAGCCCCGAAGTATTAATAACGAGGAAGAGCACCATAGAGTTGGTGGCGACGCCCTGGAAGGCGTTGAGTTTGTTAAGCTCATGCATGGCCTTAAGGCCAAAGGGGGTAGCGGCATTGCCCAGGCCCAGAATGTTGGTGGAGAAATTCATCACCATGGCCGAGAGGGCAGGGTGGTGAGCAGGAATTTCCGGGAAGAGCCTGCGGGTAAGGGGCGTCAGCGCGCGGACCAAGCTGGCCAGCACGCCGGACTCCCGCAAAATCCCCATAAACCCCAGCCACAAAGTCATTTGCCCTGCCAGCCGCAATGCCAACTCAATGGCTGTTTTTGCAGAGTCTATGCTGGCCGTTGTCACTTCAGGCATTCTTCCATTGAAGGTGGCCACGAGGACAGAGCCGACGATTAAAATGAAGAAGACAACATTCATGAAAGGCCCTCTGGGCTTTCTCTAATGCAAGCGGGCTCCTCCTGGGGCAGGTTTTTTGCCAAAGGCGCATGAGGAAGGAGGTGGAAGCCAACGCCAACGCGGCCAGGTAACAAAGAAGACAAAAAGAGCTTTACAGCCTAGGGATTGAGTGGCACAACCGGCCTGCATTTGGGCGCATAGCTCAGTGGTAGAGCACTGCCTTCACACGGCAGGGGTCCCAGGTTCAAGCCCTGGTGCGCCCACAAAAGCACGTTTCCCCCAAACCCCTCAACGCTTCAAACAGCTTGAGGGGTTTTGGTTTTTAGAAGCCCCGCCCTCATGCAGGGTGTAGCCGCATGCATATTGCAAGGGCTGCGGGTTGGTGATAGGGCGAAGGCGCGGCAGTACAGAGGGAGCAAGAGAAGGCCCCGTAGCTCAGTTGGATAGAGCGACGGTTTCCTAAACCGTAGGTCGCAGGTTCAATTCCTGCCGGGGTCACTTTCAAAGCCTCCACCAAAGCCCAGAAAAGTCCATAACGCCTTAGGCCAAGCCCAAGGACAGGCCCTACACGCTCTATGACTCTGGGGGTGGTTTCTCCTCGTCAACCCAAAAACGTGAAGAGGCCAAGGAGCAGCTTGCCCAAGAGATCGATCCTGGAGCTCACAAGCAAGCCGTCAAGGCCGCTGTCAGAGCTGAAGACGAAACAGCACACCGCGCAAAACAGATTTGCGGGCAGAGATCGACGCTGCTGACTAGACCGGTTTCCAGTTGAAGTGAGCCGCTGCGCCCCACATTTTTTGCACATCTTCATGCACTGTCTTTGAAACAACATAGCCTCCTTCGGCCGTCCTCGACGTGCCTCAGGCACGCCTGCGGGGTCCGAAGTCCGGGCCGCATG
>Ga0209737_10000928_pt1 | contig 22060 bp, 20 predicted proteins | sample TergutCu122P3_FD_187284 | JGI IMG/M metagenome (GOLD analysis project Ga0209737, IMG submission 187284) | Cubitermes ugandensis P3 segment gut microbial communities from Kakamega Forest, Kenya - Cu122 P3 (SPAdes) (version 2) | ecosystem: Host-associated > Arthropoda: Insects > Digestive system...
CCTTGTGGGTCCTTAGGGCAAAGCCCTAAGCCCTCGGAGAGTTTTCTTTAACATATCTGCAATTTTCAAGGTTCGGTTGAGCCTTTTTTATTGGCTCACAGTTTTTCATAGATTACTTTACACTACCTTTATAAGTTTACGCTCACGGTAGGATAAAAAGGGCGCTATAGTGATAACTACATAATTTATATTTACTGAACACTCGAATTATATGTAAGCTCATATGCTTCATAAACACTTACTTTTTTATATATGATTTCACTAACATAAAAACATATGAAAAACTTTCCATCTTAAATATTACCGATCCTATAACAACCACCAATACACCCGTAATAATCTGGATTACTAGCGTTACCATACTATTCATACCTAATATATTAATAGGATATACAACTAAAAACATTACGGTTGATAATACGGCTATAGGAAATATATCAATAATTTGCTCAATATAATCATATTGTAGTAACTTTTTACTTGGGTAAGCATTAATAAAACTACCAATCAATCCCGACAGTAAAACACCCATTGCTATTGCCAGCGGACCGTATTGTAACATGATAAAGAATATAATAGTTCCAATCATTATTTTCACCACCGTCATCCAAAAATATAAGCCTCCTTTACCCAATGCCTTGATTGCACTTAAGTTAGCAGTATGGATTGGCCATAAGGCATATGCAAGACAAAAAATTCTAAGATATGGCACTATCTCCACCCATTTCTCTGTCAGCAAAACAATTACAAGCGGTTCTGCTATCGCACACATACCAAACATCACCGGCCATATTATATAACTGCTTATTTTTAATACTCGCTTAGTCATTGCCTTAACAGATTTTATACTACTTTGCTCTTTGGAAAGAAGCGGGAAAAGTATATTATCAATTGAACTATTAATATTGTTTATCAATAAAAACGGCAATGATTTACCTCGATTGAAAAATGCCAAATCAGACATGCTATAAAATTGTCCAACACACAGTTGTATCAAATTATTAAATGCAGAATCAAGCAACTTTGAAGCGAAAATCTTTCCACCATAACTAAGTAATTCCCTTAAACGGAATATAGAAAAAACTTTTTGAGGCCTCCACTTCACAACAAACCATAATATAATAGCACTCACCATGACATTAACCATTTTATAACTCACCAAAGCCCAAACTCCATAATCGAAATATGCCATTGGTATCCCCACCACAGCAGATATTACCGTCCCGCTTAAATTAGCATAAAAGAATTTCTTAAAGCTCATCTGTCTTGAAACATATGCATTTTGAACGTTTCTAATACCGGAAACTATTAATGTCAACGATAATATGCGAATGATAAGTATCATTTCTTGATTTTTGTAAAAACCAGCAATAAACGGAGCCGAAAAATAAATAGCTATGTAAAGCATTAAACTTAATACAATATTGGCATAAAATACACTGGAAAAATCTATATCATCCGCTTTTTCTTTTTGTATTAGTGCACTTGACAATCCGCTATCTACAAATACATTTATCATTGCAGTGAAGGCAACTACAATAGCTACCATACCAAATTCTTCAGGTAATAAAAGACGTGCCAAGATAATTGAAACAATAAAACTAACACTTTGCTCTCCAATTCGTTCTGCAAAGCGCCAGGTAAAATTGGAAACAGCCTTTATCTTAGTAATTTTAGAAGACATTTTTTATCGCCTTTCCAAATATTCTTAATAATTTACGCAATAAACGATATAGTAATAGAATTAAAAATTTTATATAAATCATCTTTGGTTTTCCATAATCATTAATTATCCATTTAGTAATATCTATGTTTTCTTTCGTTGGATTTTTAATTGCATATATAATACTATAAATAATTTGTGATTCAATTATTTGTTTTGCATTTGGTATTTCAACTTGATAACAGTCCTTTGCGTATGATATAAGATCAAGGGTTGATAAATAATGACGCTTACAACCATTTTTTTTATAATTTTCTGCCATATAACTGCTTCCGCTCGATACAATATGGCGATATACAGACATTATATCATTCATATAATATACTTTACCCCTAAACATAATATCCATAAATATTATTCTATCACCTGTTGCTGAGCAGTTATTTATTCTTTCATAATCTATTTCAGTAAAGTGTTTAAAAAAATTCACTAACAAAAGCGATGATGTATGCCCTATAACATACAAATTATTTCTATAATAATCACGTAAACTAATTTCTTTACTCCTTTTTTGAAAATTGTATTCACTAATATGCTTTTTACAATTATTTTCATCAATAACAATAATGTTGTGATATGTTGCCGAATATTCCGAATTTGCTTCAAGAAAATCAATTTGCTTTTGAAGCTTATATTCATCTGTCCAATAATCATCACCTTCACATAAAGCTAAATATTTGCCTTTTGCACGTTTATAATTATTGAAGCATGGATTTTTCCCTTTTCTATATTCATTCTCTTTATGGCAAATTGGCTTTATCTTATCGGGGTACTTTATTTCATACTGCTTAATAATTTTGGTAGTATTATCTGTTGAAGCATCATCATTTATAAGGATTTCAAATTCAAAATCAGTTTTTTGCATCAAAAAACCATTTATTGCTTGGTGTATGTACTTTTCATGATTATATGTGATACAACAAATACTCACAATCACATCACTTCTACTGATGCTTTCCATTTCTTGGTTTCCTTGTTCTTATATCTTTAATTTTAACCACAATAAATCAATTCTAATTGCTTGATAATATTGCATATATCATATTCCTCTAATCTATCTATAGGCGTATTGTTAGTTTCATTACGCAAAATTTCATTACACCAAATATCAATGTGATCATCTAAACTTAGCATAGCTATTTTGCTTGTTATAATGGCATCTTTTGGAACTCTATCGGATACCACACATTTCAATCCTGCCGCCTGGGCTTCAATTAGAACAATACCCAAACCTTCATATAATGATGGAAACACAAATACATCCATTGCTCTTAATATATTCGGAATATCACTTCGATTTGATGTTATAGTTACTTTATCTATTAATCCATATTTAACTATTTGATTCTTAATATTACTTTCTAATGAACCTTGGCCTACAAGAAGTAAATGAGCTTCCGGTTTTAACAGTAATAATTCATAAAATATATCTATCAAAAAGCGGTGATTTTTTTGAACTGACATCCTCCCAATATGTCCAATTACAAAGTCATTTTCACTTATGTTTAATTCTCTTCTAGCATCTACTTTACATACACACGTGGATACAAATCTCTTAATATCAATACCGTTTCTAATTACAATTGTATTATTAACTGAGAACATTTTATCAAGCTCATCTTTCATTTCATCAGTTAAAGCAATTAATATAATATTTTTATTTTGAAGTATATATCTTTTGTCCCTTTGTCGTGAAGCCTTTTTTTTAAACCATACATTTACATCATTATGAATTGTGTAAAAAATTCTGACATTGTTTTTCAAAGCATATTTATTTGCATATCGATTAAATCCAAATAATCCAAAATCACCTAAGTGTAAGTGAATTACGTCGGGTTTGATGTCATTTAGTGTTCTTACTAACATCCTTCTTCCTACTAACCTTTTTATTGCTTTTTGCATCATATTCGGCAAAATAGAAATTTTCGAAAATAAAATATCAAACAAATATATTACTTTTTTGCATGATTCATCTATCTGAACCTCAATTGCTGAGTTTATTTTTTTGTGTGTAACAATGAGGGTTGCATCAATTCTAGATTCATCTAATTTCAACATATAATCCTTTACTAAAGCTTCTGCTCCCCCCATATTTAATGCAGATATAATTTGTACAACTTTTTTTTTCTGTAATACCATTACTTTGTCCTCGAAAAATTAGGTAAAGATATCCAAGAGCCTAGCAGTTCATCATATTCAAAAGGTATTAGTTTGCCAAACCCACCAGACGGAAAAAATGTTAACTCACCAATATATAATTTACCGTCAATATCATAAAAATCTACACGCAAATAGGGTATATTAGCTGCTAGTATTTCTGCTATCTCTATCATTTTATCAAGATTCTTTGGAGTCTCCAACTTAATCTTTTCATCATACGGACGACTATGTTGGAATTTTTGGAGTTCCCAATGTATGTTATAAATATTTTTTTTCCTAGACTTAAACCTGTCAATAATTACATAAATGAGTTTAGTTAATCCATTAAAAACGTGTAGTTGATAGTCCAACAACTGTCCATCCTTTGCTTCTAAATATTCCTCCGCTATTACATTTGGAACTACATTTTTATACGGCCATTCCCTTGCATAAAAGTAAAAGTTTCTTTTCATCCATATATTAATTTTTTTTCTAGCTAGCTTAAAATCAAACTCCTTTTTATTTTTGCATATAGCAATACTACCTGAACCATGGGTACATTTTAGAACAAATTTATTTGGTAATTTATCGAAATCAATATCATCAAAATGTTCCCATTTTCCAAGAATTGGTATCAAGTATTCATCACCAATTTTACTTACTATATAATCTCTAACATTATACTTGTCAACCATTACTGTATATTCAGCTTTTCGATTATAAAGTTTCAACCATTGCAACTTTTCATTATAAGTATTTGGATTCATTAAATTCAAATCATATCCCAATTTATATTTAAATAATGCTTTTAAGTATGATTTGTCAGATAGAAATTTAATACCTAAAATTGTACAAACATAGTTAATGGTTATAATGATATAAGGAGGATACTTAAAAATATTAGCAAGTATTTCACTAGTCTTCTTTGTCATCTTTCTTCCTTTCTAATTATGTTAAACATGGGACATATCAATCCTACAATCTCAGACTTGTTATAAACGAATAATCATATGTCCCGTTTGCAATACTGCGTCCAGCATTAATGAAATATAGTAGAAAAAACAAATATACCAACACCGTGAGAATAATCCGTACTCTGGAATTACCATTTTTTAATCTTTCTAATGAATTAGGTAATGCTGTTAGAATAATAAATTCAAAATATGTAGTTAATCTAGACACAAAACTCATTATGGTAGTAATCATCTGGCTAACCAACCAAGCAATTATATTACTAATACTAAACGAAAATTCTTCGTTGCTTTTATCATTACTGACAAAAATGTAAAATATAAGCAATAACAAAGCCATGATTATTTTCAGCCAAAAAACACCAACTATTGAGCCATCAAAATGATGGGATGAATCAAAAAACCTACTGAAAACATTGAAAGTTGGTATGATATCAACAATCCTTTGAAGAATATGCCTTATATGAAAGTAGCTGTAAAAACTGATAGTACCAATAAAAATATATAATAAAATATGAAAACGTTTGTATTTGTAATGAATAAAAACAATGTATAGCAAACATACTAATGCCGATGAGTGAAATAGTGATGCAATTACTGAAATAATACAATACCAAATATATTTCTTTCCTTTTAATAATTCAATCCCTAGTAACACTATGCTAAATGCTAAATATTGCCTCATAACATTCATAGTCGAGTTAAAGAACATACATAAAAAAATAAATGTACTCAGTATGACATCCGTAGAATTTCTATATATGTGAATAGCAAACGCTATTGAAATAAAACACCCAACTAGGAGAAACAATAATAATGGATTGGGAGACATATAATTCAAGATTTTACACAATATGAAGTAACCTGGCTCAAACCTTGCTTCAAAAAGCACTCCCCATTCCATATTTCCAGTTAACATATAGTTATAGTAATAAGCATGAGTATCGTTACCAACAGTTATATTTCTAAATGAAGATATTATTGCAATTAAAGAAAAAATGAAGACAAGATACATTTTTTTTGTCTTGCTGTTTTTATTGATATTAAATATCATCGAAGGCATAACAGAACATACCATTAAAACAAAATAGATTATCATTTACTTCCCTTTTTAATAATTACTTTTATAAAATTTTCCCATTGTTCAAATACAGTCATTGGATTAAAATCCTCTACCATTCTTTTTTTTGCATTTTTTGCGAGGTTTTTCGCATAACATTCGTTTGTCAAAATATTAAACATTGCCTCAGATAGTGCAATATAATCACCCTTAGAAACTAAAATCCCATTCACTCCGGATTTGATAAGTCTTTCTGCTCCGCCTCCACTAAACCTTGTACTGACACACGGCGTCCCTAGAATAAGAGCTTCAATTAATGAATTTGGTGAACCCTCATAATCTGATGATGATACAAAGAGCTTTGCTCTAGTAATAATATTCTCAATGTTTGAATGAAAACCTGCTAAGATTACTCTACCTACTAAATTAAGTGACTCAATATAGCGTTGTAAATCATCATATTTATCCCCAGTACCGTATATGTAAAAATTATCCTTAACTTTATCAGCGATTAGTGAATATGCCCTAATTGCTATATACCAGTTTTTTTGCTGGTTTAACCTACCGACACCAACTATGTTTAAACATTCCTTTGGTTTTAATACATTAAACATTTCATCATTTACTAGATTATTAATTATGATAGATTTCTTAAGTAACCTATCTGAGTAAAATTTTTGAACCTCTTCAGTTTGAAAAACACATCCGTCTGCCAATGGAAACAGAAATTTATTAATAATCTTTTTAAATATTTTAGATTCTGTAGGATCATTTCTTACTGAAATCAAAAGTGGTATTCTAGTGAAAAGTGATGCCAACATAGCTGATAAGACAAAAATCGGTAAAAATACAATTATTATATTAGGTTTGTTTTTCATTATAATCTTTCTTAAACCCAGTGTACACATAATAAATATTGATAATCTTTTTATAATTACATAGTTTTTCCCTACCCAATTTGGCGCATCCAAATAAATTGCATTTACATTTTCTTCTAGTGTATATTCACCGGTATTTCGAAAGCAAATTACAAAAATTATTTCATAACCTTTCATTGCTAACATATTTGCGAGATTCACCATTACACGTTGTGTACCACCATTAGTAAGGTTCGGTGAAAAAAATAATATCTTCATCTTTTCCTCGTTTACTATTTATAAGTGCTTTTTAACGAAATGCTTTAATCCTTGTGGAACCAATTCCTTCAATCGCAGTATTAAGAGATGGTTTCTAAACATTTTTCTATAAAGCCTATTTATATCTATATAGTTTTCATTCATAATAATCTCTAATAATTTGTCTCTTAATATTGGCATATTATGAGCATGGGACAGTTGTGCATTTTTACGTATTGCTAATTCTATGCCAGCTTCTGTCTTATTGAATCCTATTGCATTAGCCAAGCGCATAGCCTTATCAGTATTTATCATAATCAATGAATAGCCTTCTTTATTTGTATTTTGCAATAACTTTTCTATCCCCCAAAAATCACCGATTGTAATGTCTGCAATTCTTTCTTTCCTTGCATACCTACATGAATAACAAGACTTTCGGTAAGTGAAGCCACGCAAAAAAGCATCATAGTACCAATTCTGGGAAACATTGATTGGTACAACATGGCACTTACCAGCTCGCCGCACAACTGCACGACCACTAAGTGACCAACCCCCATTTTCCTTATCCCTGAATGAATAGCTTAACACTTTCCCACCATGCTTTGCTTCAAACCATTCCAAATATTTATCAAACATCATTTGTGACGGAACGCCATGACAAACAAAATCGACAGTTAATAAATCAATTGAGTCATCACTAAAAAAAGACAAGATACCGGCATTTTGACACGGTGTTCCACTAAAAAGCACCTGCTTGCCATTCTTTATATCTTTTTCAATCTGTTGTATTATGCCATCCATGTTGCTTTGTACATACTTCGACCCTTGAAGCAGTTTTATATTATCTATTTTGTCTATGCGAATATGCTTAGCAATAAATTTTTTTGTGTACGCACAACCATAAATAACACCACCTTTATCAATCACATGTCTCGCCAACTCATAAAATACCCCACCTGATGTACTTCGCTTCAGAACATCGGCATTCGGATTTTGATAGATATAAACATTCTCCAAGGGAGCATGAAATAATTCTTTTGGTATGGGACATACACTGACACATTTTCCGCAGCATGTACAGCCTTCCCCTAATTTGGGATATGTAAAACCATTTTTATCATTCTGCATCGAAATGACCTTAGCCCTACACATTGAAACGCATGCGCAACAACCAGTACAGTTATCCGAATCCACCTTAATCATTGGCAACCCCCAGGCATTTGCTTAGAAATGCTATTGATAACGCTCTATGCTCATTTATCTGTATATTTATTGGCGCATAATCTATAATTTTATCAAAGACAACATCCAATTCCGAATAATTGGTAACTATCCGCTCAAGTAAATTATATTGCCTTAATAAAAACTCCAATTTATTCTTGTTTGTCCGTAAGCGGGCAGCGAATTGAGCTTTTGTAATTAATGATAATACTGAACCATGGAATGTATCTGTTATGACATATGTGGCATCACGGAAATATCCAATTAATTCTATTGGTGAAACATTAATATTTTTATCACACCATTTATGATAATACCCAACCGAATATACCTTGCACCTGCTTTTTTTTGCAAAATTTTTTATTGCCTCTATTTCTTCCTTACTGTTTGAATTTTTATCATAAGAATACAATAAAACATAACGAGTATTTATTTTCATTAACATTGAAATTTCTTTATCATAACCATATAGTATTACTGGGTCACAAACTAATGTTGGCTTAACATTTGCAATATCTTCAACGATTTCATATGAATTTTTATCGCGGACACCAATATGTTTCATATGCTCAATACCAGAGGAAATTAGCTTATCACACCCCAATTTCTTAATATCATTCAAAACTGTGGCTCCAAAAGAACCGGCATAGCTGAATATATTATCAACTTTCAATGCGTGACCATAAAAAAATGGATTGACTCCAACATCCAAAGCAAATACCTCATCACTTCCAATACAAACTGCATTTACAGTCGCATCTGAATATCTGTTCGTTATTTGAAAGTTATCATTCCTGAATTTTTTTAAATCGCTTTTTTTCCTGTAGTTAAACAGAAAAGTACCCATACCATGCAATATGAAATAGTTTATATAAAACTTAATACTTGGTATACCGAATTTATATTTTTTTTCAAGCCCTTCACTTATAAAATCATAGTTACGGGCAAACCGAAGAAATTCAACATCATTATCCATATTTTGGAAGACTTTCTGTAGGGCAAAAGCTTGAAGCATTGCACCATGGTTGTGGACATTGTAATATGTTAGAATGCCAATTTTCATTATACTTTCTTCCTTAGTAGATTTGCGTATATAAGACTTCTTAATTTATTCGGACTCAAACATGATATGGCATAAGGTGTCATACCAACAATAAAATGAAATTTCGAAGGGTAAAATCCCGTTTTAAGAAAGCTTTTTTGTACATGATACATAGTTTTAAAATGTTTAATGCCACCGCGCCTTTTATGTAAATCCATACTCACTCTCATATTTAATAGTATTTTATCTATATTGTGAAAAATAATACCACCTTGGAGCATTCTGACTACAAATTCATAATCTTCAGCGCTTTTATATTGACCATAATTTCCAACTTTTAAAATATCACTTTTCTTATAAACCAACGTCGGATGATTAACCGGACTTCTCCTTTTTGCAAACTTAACTATTTCTTCATGTTTTTCCGGTACTTTCCGAATTGAAACTACATTCTCCATCACATCAATAAATTCACTTATATTACTACCCACCACACCAACCTCTGGATGTTCATTCAAATAATTAATCTGAATCTCACATCGCTCCGGCAGTGAATAATCATCAGCATCCATTCTTGCAATATATTCATTACGGCATAAGGGAACTGTTTTCCTAAGAGTTGAACCTAGACCTTCATTGACTTCATATCTATATATACTAAATAAATCTCTGTCCGCTTCATACTGCTTAATAACTTCATCCAGCTCGTCCGTTAAAGGACCATCAATGGCAATGACGATTTCATCAGGTGGTAGTGTCTGGTTTATCATGCTATCTACGGCTATTCGAAACCATTCCGGATTATCTTTTATGTAGACTGGCAATAAAACACTATATTTAGTTTCCCCATTCATAAAAGCAACCCTCAATCTATTACTGCTTGTAAATGCATTATATTGTGAAATTTTATATGGTGTTTACGTGTATACATTAACTTTACGTTAGCACCCTTCCACATACTCATTATAAAGCATTTTTCGATTTTTGCAAGGGTAAAATCACATTTGACAGAATTAGGCAGGATAAATGCAAAATATGGTAAGAAATTTTTATTTTCACAAAACAGAGCATAAAAAAACCACTTGCGGTTTAACGCAAATGGTTTGGTTCTGATGGTTTATTTTATTGGTACACTATCTCTACACGACCTTCTTCTTAAACCCACTTTCCTCAAGCAGTACTTCACCTGCCGGTTGCTTGGTTTTCCTGCTGAATCTGCCCATTTGCGTGATTTCGCGGCTTCTTTTTTTGCTGAAGCCTTCGGTACTTTCAGGGATGAACAAGGTTTTTAGGGTGAGGAAGATGAGTTTCAGGTCGAGGAAGAGTGACATTTTTTCGATATAAATCATATCCAAGCGCAATTTGTCCTGCGCACTGGTATTGTATTTACCGTATATCTGGGCATAACCGGTCAAACCGCCTTTTACGCGGAAACGGTAAGTGAATTCGGGGCATTCCCGGACATATTCATTGACGTGTTCGATTCTTTCCGGACGTGGTCCGACGATTGACATCTGCCCGATTAATACGTTTATGAATTGTGGTACTTCGTCCAAACGAATCTTACGGATAACCCTGCCGACTTTGGTTACACGATTGTCATTTGCTGTACAGGGAATGGCAATACCGTCCTTTTCGGCATCAATTATCATGCTGCGGAATTTATAGATTTCAAATACCTTGCCACCTTCTGTGCATCTTTTTTGCTTAAAGAAGAGCGGTCCACCATCTTCCAGTTTTATTGCAATCGCAGTAAGTAGCATAAACGGTGAGAAAATAACCAAGCCAAGCAGGGAAAAAAATATGTCGACTGCTCTTTTACCGCCATAGCTCCTGGCTTTTTCACTGGTATAATTGTATTTCATCATCGGGGTATCGATGAAATGACGGAATTCAAAACCCTGTATCAGTACATCTGAATAACTGGGGGTTATGTACAGAATCTTTTTATGGGAGACTATATACTCCATCAACTGCGTGCGCAGGTTATTATCTATTTCATATAGCATTACCGCTTCGGATTGGTCAATTTTTTCTTTAATTACATCAATCGGGGAAACGTCTGTTTCGATATTGGCAAGCTCAAACATATGCCCGAATTTACCTTCGAGCTTTCGTTTGAAATTTAGGGCTTCGTATTCATTATTACATATAACCAAGGTATTACTTGGTGATGTAAAGTATATATAATACTGTTTTGCAACTAATGCCCAAATCAATATACATGTAATTTGGAAAACTGTCAAAAATAATCCCGGTACAATATCTACATAACGGTTGCTGATCAGGCAGCATTGGACAAACAATATCGTATTCGCGATACCGATTGCCAGTACTTGTGAAAACATGACTTCACCGATTTGGTATGTACCGATTTTGTAACCATTGTAGAGCCTGGCAAATGAAATATAGATAATGCTGTATAGTAATATGCTAAATAATGCTCCTTCACGCCAATGGGTATTAAAGCTGTAATCATTGTAGCTGGTAAACCAAACCATCGCGAAAGTGAAGATAACGAAAAACGATATCAATGTTGCAAAAAACCGATGGATAAATTTTGTTTTTTTTGAAATCATGGTTTTCCTGCTTTCGGTAAAGTGACGCCACTTGTTAAGTGGCGCCACCACCATTTGAAACCAATACACTCATTGCCTGCTTAGCCAGACACTTCATGAATGTGCCAGGCTATAACGAGGTTAATTTTTAGAACAAAACTAGTTTTGAAACTTTTAAATCAATTAATTCAATTATTCGCCTGTTTTTGGTGCTCTAATGCCTGCTACTGCTACATCGGCAGCGTCAACCACTAAGACCAGTACAGGTGAAAAGCTGGTGAATGTTGCGACTATTGTTAAGTCTGCACCAAGGAAACCGCGGGCTACTACTTCCCAGATACCATCGGCTTTTCTGTGTAATACGATGACATAATCGCCAGGATCTGCGTTTTTAACTTCAATCGGGATATTCAAACCGCCGGCTGGGATATCACCGTCAAATTTCAGATCGAAGAAAGCTGCTACTTTTGCACTTGCAGGGATATTGTAAGTATCAAGGAAACCATCCCTGTTATCCATCAGTGCGTCTACAGACTTCGCAAAAGTATCGCCAAGGCCTGTGACTTTCGCTCCGGCTACTTCAATCGAAACTGCTGTTACAGCAGGTGGTGTCCATGTTGCTGCAGCTCCGCCGCCACCGCCGCCACCGCCACCGCCTGGTGTAGGTTTAAAAGAGCAACTAGGACTACACTCACCACCAACACCAAGTTTGCAATAAGAAGTGTGGACGTTGTTTTGGTTTGCTAAAGCTGTCAGCGACAATGTTACGATCATTATGACTGAAAGTAATAAAGCATAAAATCTTTTCACGTGGGTTGTACCTCCTTTCTTGAATGATTGGTTTCTATTATATAAGCTATACATTACATATAGTTTATATCACTATTAATCTGTTACTTCACGGTAAAAAATATTAACAATTAAATCGAATAATTCCTCTTCATCTACTCTAAATTCTTCTATATGTGTTGGACTTGTAAGAGTTCCGACTAAAGGTATTATATCGTTGTCTGAAAAACTGCTACCTAGTACTGCCGTACTGAGATATGCAACTTGGTCTGCGGTGATTCCAGTCAATATATGGTCTTTTGCAACTCCATATAATCTAATCGGAAAAGACCATTGTTCCCTTGTTTTTGTTCTTACTCCGGCAAAAAAGGCAGTTATATATTGCTTCTGTCTTTCCATACGAAGTGAATTCGACCCTGCGACTTCTCTGTTACGATAGCGAACATATGTTAATGCTTCATCACCTGAAAGTATTACGGTTTTACCCTCATTAAGATGCGAATGGTCACTCTTAGACAAATCCTCAATAACAGTTACTTTTACTCCTCCTATCATATCATTTAAAACCGCTACCCCCTGCATTTCTAACGCTACGCTTCCATGTATAGGGATGCCGTAAAATAACTTTGAAACTGCTTCTTCCATAAATCGGATGCTTTTTTCCCTGTTATCCCCATATGCATACTGAAGAGCAAGTTGCATCTCTTGTCGACCGGTATAAAATCCGTCCATACAATATGTTTGCACTGGTACCATAATACTGCGGGAAAGGTATATCATTTTTAACGATTTCGTAACTTCATCAAATACCACCAATGCAATTGTATCAGCATGACCAGCAAGGCCGGGTTGCTTTACTTCCTTAATACCATCACTGCTGTCAACACCGAGGAGCAGGAATACTAAATTATCTTCATTAAACTCATACAGTTTCCCCTTATAATAAAGCTGTCCATCAGCCAACTCGGCGTATTCCTCAGCCCATCCCCCCATTACTATATCAGCCTGTAAGGATTCTATGTCGGGTCCGTCATGGGTGGCAGCATAGTTGGCAAGTCTTGCCTGCCCATAACGTTGGTAAGCCATAAATAAAATCAAAAATACGCATATCATCAGAAGGAAGGCGCCGATGCTGATAACAAGATACCGTAGTCTACGTCTTTTACCTTCCATCGTATCAAATTCTTTTATTCTAGGAAATCCATCTTTATCATTCTTCATTCTATCCTTACCGCCTGCACCAACAACCGTTTTTCATCTTGGCCGCTTATACAGGTTACCAAAGTAATTATTTTATCATCTTTGGTTACCACCATGTCTTTATCAATATTTGCATTCATATCCCGGATATCGAATACCATCTTCAAATATGATGCATATACATCCGGATTATGAAAATTATAGCTATACATCAGGTGCCGGTCGTCAAATATATAAGCTGCAAATATCTTGTAATGTATCTCTGTCCCATCCGGCATATAGATGATTATGTCACGGTTCTTGTCAAAAAAATCTCTTTTCCTAAATTCATGAAGTTTGGCGAACATCGTGCCGTTTCTCATGTTGTGTCCGTAGATGACTGTATGGGGGTCACTAAAGTCCTTGGCATTCATCTTCTCGGTATAAATGCAACCGGGGAGACCAAAAGAGCCGTCAATATTGTAATTCAAGTAACGTGAATCGTCTGTCGGGTGTTGCAAGATCGGGTAATCTATAATAGTCCCGGGTACTGTTATCCAAGCGTATACATGTTCATTAATCGCCCATAATGCTTCAAAGTCAATGGGGGAATTGCTATTACCCGGTGAAACTCCACTATTGTCAATGTCAGCGTCTTCAATTTCGTCGTCATCCGGCCCTGTATCTATTCTTGCCCCGGCAAAGACATTAAATATTTCTTCCTCGGTCATCGCCGCGACCGGCGGTGGGGCGTCTGCTGATGCTTCAAACAGAACCTCTGGCTCATCGATTATGGCTTCTGCCTCTATCGCCAATTCTTCCGGCCGGTCATATGCTCCTGACAGGGCACGGGCAAGGAAGTATGTTGCAAATATCCCGGCTATACCCAGTACGGTAAAAACAAGGCGTTTTATCAAGGTTTTTTTAGTAATATTCTTCATTAATTACTCACCGTAAGTGCCATAATAAGCGCCGTAATATTTACCGTAATATTTACCGTAATAACCTTTCCGGTTAAGCCTTACTTTATTGAGTACGACACCAAGGATACGGCATTCAGCTTTTTCGAGCTGTTCTTTTACCTTTTGGGCAAAACGGTAACTGACATTGCCTGCTTCAACAACAAGCATTACGCCGTCACAAACCTTTGCAACCACCGCTCCATCAATAACACTGCCAATCGGCGGGGTATCTATAATGACATAATTGTACTGTTTGCGTGCTTTTTCGATAATTTCACGAAAACGTTTGTTACCAAGCAGTTCACTCGGGTTCGGTGGTACCGGACCGGCGAATACCATGTCAAAATTGGCGAGGTCGGTCTTACAACGGATATCATCAAATGCATTTTTGCCTACAAGACCATGCACCAATCCCAAGCGGACACGTCCCCTTTTGTGGAGACTGCGCATCACTGATTTACGAAGGTCGGCATCTATCAACAGGACACTGTTGCCGTTTTCCGCAAATGCCCTGGCAAGGTGGTAAGATGTTGAGCTTTTTCCTTCCGAAGGTGCACAACTGGTTACCGCGACGACTCGGACATCTTCACCGGAGAACTCGATGTTACTCCTTAAGGTCTTATATGCTTCCCTGACATGGAAGTCCATTTCAACTTTTTTTAGTTCTATTTCCTGCATCCAAACTCCTAAACGATTACGATGATATCTTCTTCATCATCATTTTTATCTGTATCATTTGATATTTTATCATCAGTTTCAGCCATTATTTTCTTAAATTGCTCGGCTTGTTTTTCGCGTGACTTAGTCCCTTTTTTCTTCTTTTTATCTTCACCCATGACCGGTACCATCGCAAGGGTACTGAGTTCAAGATAACGGCTGACATCCTCACTGTTTTTGATGCTGTCATCGAGGAAGAAACGGAGCAGGATAAACGCTATGGCGAGAAATGCACCGACCAAGGCACCTATCATCGTATTTCTTCTCACGTTTGGCGCTGAAGGGCTTCGTGGCAGGTTGGCATATTCCGCAATATTTACCGCTTCAACATTCATGACATTTGCGATATGTTCCTGCGAAGCATCACGGACTGCATCAGCGATATCGCGTGCAAGAACCGGATCTTCGTCAGTTACCGTAATTGATACTATCCGTGAGTCTGTCCTGGATGTAACCTCAACATTATTAAGCAGTGTTCCATAACTATATCTTAAGTTTAAGCCTTCGATAACTTGTTCAAGAACATGGCGGCTTCTTATCAGGATAACGTAATCCCTTGTCAGTTGCCCGGAAATCTGCATATCGCTCAAGGTGACATTGTCATTGTTCTGGCGGGTCAGTACTGCTATCTGGGTCGTTGACCTATAAGTCGGGGTGATAAAAAAGTGACTATACAAAAATGTTGCTGATGCTACAATAATTGTCGCCCCGAGGATAATCCAAAAACGGCTGAGCAGGAGGGAAAATATCTCCCACAAATCTATTTCCACGGTATCTTTACGATTGTCCATTATTGATATTTCCTCATTTCATCAATTTAGCGGGTTGCTTCATTTATAATCATATCCGCATTCCCGTATAGTAAACGGTTGGTGTAAACCTTTCCGTACTTTTTTTCCAAGTATACAGACGCTTCTTTTAGATAAGGACCACGCCTTCTATTGCTATGGGCATCCGTTGCAACAAAGTCTGCCAGCTCGTTTTTTAACAGATATTTAGTAAATTTCCCTTTTTGCATGACTGCTTCGGCGTTTATTTGGAGCAGGATGCCGTACTCTCGGAGAATATTGGCACGTTTCCGCTCTTCACGGCTTTTCGTCAGGCATTCATAGCGTTCACTATGGGCAAGTATTGGTCTAAACCCAGCGCTTTTTAGGTTGAAGAGACCTTCTTGCAACTCCTCCCACCTTACCCACGGTGCAAATTCTGACAGGACAAAGTCCGAATCAGCCAAAGTCTTGGCTTGTCCTCCCTCAAGTGCAGAAAGGGCTGCTTCGGAATAATAAATTTCGTTACCGCTATATAATTTGATACCCAGCCCTTCATCTGTAATACGAACACTCAACTGCTTAATTAGTACATCAACATCCACCGATGTGTAATCAGTAACCCCGGCTTTATAATGGGGAGTGCAGATAATCGTCCCGATCCGGTTTCTGGCTGCAAGATGTAACATCGCCATCGCACTTTCTACATCCCTCGGACCGTCATCGATTCCCGGCAAAAGATGGGAATGAATGTCTACAAATTTGAACAGATTATCCATAGCTTTTTTCAGTGTATCATATGTTTTTCGAAATAGCAATAAATTTATCGAAAATTCCTTATATTTCCACATTTTGTAGTTGAAATGTCAAAATTGGTATATTTTGGTACAATATATTGTTTTCTACCTCAATTTTCGATACGGTAAATTTTAGTGCAGTAATCTTTGATAATTCCCAATGATGTCGTAATTATCAAGATAACAGCGCCTTTATCTGCAAGCTCTTTTAACCGCCCCATTCCTTTAACGACGAATGGCAGATCCTTTTTAGAGAGCAGATCATCGATGACAAGTATTGTAACTGTATCCCTGACTGTCGCGACCGAAAACTTAAGACGCGCAATCTCCTCTTTGGATATGTTTGATGCAGATGTTTCCACATCATTTTTCAAATCGGCAAATGCCACAATCTCATTGTATTTCTCATTTAAATATTTTTCAGAATAGCCAATTGATCTGCCGAATTTGTATATGTTTTCCTTTACAGTAGCTTTCATGTCAATACCACTGAATAATCCAGTTTCTTTCCGGGTAGTATCCGCCGGATTCAAAGCTTTGGACAGTTTGGTCATGAAAACATTTTTTTCTTCTTTATTTACACAACTAAGCCCGGCAATATCACCTTTGTTTACGTCGAAACCAAATTTTTCCAAGATGGCAAAATAATCCTGCCCCGGTTTGTTTATGTCTGCTTTCTCTTGCTTTCCATCGCTTTCCATATCATCGTCATTCATATCTTCGAAGGTATTCCAGTTATTATTAAATTCTGACTTCATTTTCATTTTATCATTGAAATTCCGGCGAAATACATAAGCAGCTCCGGCACCCGCTATTATTATAAGTATCAGGAGTATGATAATACCGGGAAACAAATTATTCCTTGATGGCGGGATATATTCGACTACATCCGACATTGCCGGGACTACTTCCTCCGGCTCTGGCTCCGGTTCGGGTTCTGGTTCAGGCTCTGGTTCGGGCTCGGGTTCTGGTTCGGGTTCAGGCTCCGGTTCGGGTTCAGGCTCCGGTTCGGGTTCAGGTTCAGGTTCTGGCTCAGGTTCGGGTTCTGGCTCGGGTAGTGCCGCGGCTGTAATTGCAATCGGGGCACTTGCTCCGGTATTTATTACCATTAAACGTTCACCTTGCCCATTTTCATCAGGGGCTGCGATAAAAGTTGCCGATATTACCCTTACATTGGTATTTCCACCTCTTAGGGGGGTAAAACTAAGCATGTGCCGGAAAGAATTTGAATTTCCTGAACCGGATAAATATAGAAGGTTACCGTCCCGTGAGCTTGCCCCGCCATTATATGTAAGCGATGCCGTGTCAAACTGCAGGACGATTTCATAGCTTGCTATCGGAATATTACCATTTGCGTATACACCAAGGTTTGCAGCTTGTCCTTCATTCCATCTATATCTTGACGAACCAAAAGTAACAGAACCATCCCATATCGGTTCAGGAATCGGTTCGGGAGCAGGTTCAGGTTCAGTAGTCTCAGTTACTTGTTCAGGGGGATTACCCGGTATTTCTTCAGTCGCGTATAAAGGAAGGCTGAAAAAAAGCCATAATATGGCGGGTATAATGAATAATATGGTTTTAATACTAAGTACTTTCATAGCAACCCTTCATCGTTTAATCTTTTGTCATTATAAACCCTTATCCACGTCCTGTCAATATCAAAGCGATTGTTTCATAATCAGAATCAGCTGGGATGATGTGGTCGCCAACGCGTAAACGGCGGGAATGCCCGTTATCCATTAGGTAACGGTTGTATTCTGTGGCAGAAATTACCAGTCCGGCTTCGGCAAGACGGGTGCTTACACGGAAGGAATCATCGCCGCTGTTGATGCGGATGGAAACTTCCTCGCGGGGCGCGAACGCGTCTGAATCTATATTTACTTCTATATCTATATCTACATCTATATCTGCATCTACATCTATATCTGCATCTATATCTGTATCTATACCCTCTTCTATGTTTGTTATATCACCATCCAAGTCGCTAAGTAGTCCATCTATGCCGGCGGTTGTATTGAAATCATTATCTTCATAAGGGTTAGACGAAGGGGACGAAGCGGGTAAGGGGGTGGGTGATGGATTAGGAGTGGGAGTGGGGTTTGATTCTTCTGGTGGTGCTAATTGGGTTAAGACAACATTTTCGGACATTCCAAGTAGTCTTGCCCTGTCCTTGATTTCATCGTCGGTCATTGCAACTGTTTCCGGAGCCGTTATTGTGAGGATGGCGGCTGTCACGAGTATTCCTATTCCTAAACCACGGATATATAGTCTTAGGTTCATTCTAATCCTCAAACAAATCTATTACTAATTTCACTTCACTTATCCCCAACCCCAAACTTCGCGCAATCGCCATATTGGACTTACCTTGCTTGTGCATTTCTAGAATTATATCATTATTATTACGGCTTCCATTTTCGACCCCGCCGATATGGACGTCAACATTACGGGCTGGCGCTTTTTCTGTGCTTGAAGCCTTGGAAACCGCCGTTCCTTGAGTCTCCGTTTCCGGCTTGTCCTTTAAAATCCGCTTGTCCTCGGCACTTATCTTCTGTGGTTTAAAAAGACTGAATGCCGGTATTCCTTCGAGGACTTCTACCTCCGGCAGGGTTGCATTATTCGATTCCGCATATGCTTGAAGTGCTTCACTTGCTTGTTTAATCTCACTTGCGGTCACTGCCGCTTTGCTTACACTCTCAAGCAGGGTATTGTGCTTGTCATTCAGCATATCATAAAGAAAAACCACTTCTTGTTGGTTTTTGTGAATTTCCTTTAGTACCGTATCGGAATATTCATTGATTGCCATGATTTTTTCGTTGGTTATCCGTTCCATCGCCCGCTCGCCTTTTTCCATTGCATAAGTAATCGTCTCATCAATGATTTCATTGATGTTCGACTTCGAGTCTTCGATTTCCCTTTCCACCACCAATTTCACATGGTCGTCAGTCATGACAGCAACATCACCTTCATCCTCTTTCTTTTTCTTGCTTCCCGTTGGGAGGAAAAAGCTGATAATGAAAATGACTGCGCCGGCAATCAATAATGTGATTTGTATTCCGGACATGTTTACCTCTGTGTAAAGTTTTTCCAAATAATGTATGTTTAATCAGGTTTGATAACCACCCCGCCCTTCGGGCACCCCTCCTGGGAGGGGAATTTATCAGACTTTTATATCAAAGCCTGTTATTAGGGTGTTTCCCGGTCCTTTTTTGACTATAACGCCGTCATTTTTCTTGCGGCCTTTGCCACCGTCGCCAAAGTATTGGTTTTTGCCTTTTTCTTTGGCATCATGACGTTGTCCGTTGTTTTCTACATCGTCTTTTTCCAATACTTGTTTTGACTTTGTTTCTTCATCGTTTTCTTTTGTTTTTTGGATATTCAGTTGTTCAACAAAGCCACGGTTTGCTTCATTCTGTTTGATAATTGATAGGTCTTGGGCTCTTGTTATTTGGCCTTGGACGGCTATGGGATTGTTTATTAGCATGCACACCCCTTTCCGCCATAGGCGGACTTAAATTCAATGGTTGAAAGAATGCAATTCTTTCAACATGTTACTCCCTAAATGGCGGTCATTTTGACTTCGCCACCTTGTTTGATGAAACGGCAATACGACATGCTTGAGCGGACTGTCATTGAAACATCACCGATGGCAATAAGTGTTCCGGCATATACATCCCCGGTTACGATGACTTGGGCATTACCGGACATTTCGAACTGGGATTGCAGTACTTCAAGTTCTTCCAGTGACCTTTCCAGTTCCTCGCTCCGTTCTTTGTTTTCAATGGTCAGGTTTTGGACATATTTTATTTGGTCGGGGGATATCCGCACCCCGGCGGCAATCTTTTGTGCCATTGTATTAAGTATCGGTTTTGCCGCTTTGATGTCTTTGTTTAATTCTGTTATTTTTTTCTGCAGACGTTGGATTTTGAGTTTTGCCGTTGGGTCAACCCCTACCTCAACCACCGTATCGGAACCCATTTCCGAACCAAGGTTTTTGACCTGAACCAATTTCCCGGCGCATACACGCCCCCCGGTGATAAAGCCCTTTTTGCTGGTAACGGTGATTTCCGTGGCGGCAATAACTTCGCTATGTAGAATCGCATCGGTGGAAACATAACCACCGGCCTCAACTTTGGCATTCTCGATAAATTGGCTGATAATATTGTGTTCGGCTTTCAACGTCCCGCGTCCCATGCCCTTCATCCCGCGGTTGATGATGATATCACCGCCGCTTTCAAGTTCGGCTCCCTCAACAACGCCATGGACTTCGATATTTCCTTTTGCTTTGATTTTAAAATTGGTGAAAACATTACCATGCACCACAACACTGCCTTCGAAGTCGATATTTCCGGTTGTATGATTAACGTCCTCAACGGTATATACATTCGTGACGAAAACTTTGCCTTCAACCAAGGTCACATGCCCGTCAACATTGGCTATCAGGGTCATTTTGTCTTCGGAAACGGTGGTATTATTGGTGCGCTTAAGTGCCACTGTCCTGACTTCATGCGGTTTAATTGCTTCATTATATACATTAAATCCGGCTTCACCATGTTCTTCGGGGATAAGCCGTGCCAATTCCTGTCCGGCATTACAATTACAGATGTTATTTAAATGGAAAAAGTCTACCGACCCGTCTTCATTTAAGGTCGGTTTTGTATCAAGTTCAGTATTAAAAAGATACTCAATCCTGGCACTTTTGCCATGGACGGGTGCTTTTCCTTCGGCAACCACAATGTCGGTGCAATATTGCGGGTTTTCAAAAAACGCCCTTATTTCCGGTTCGTTTATTCCATATGTAATCTTTTGGAAATGTAAATCACGGGCAAGCTCACCGGACGATATCCGATTGCCCCCTATCGCCGGGGCATAAAAACGGGCCGTCACTTTCATTTTGTCCGGACTGATAATCAATTTATATGTTTCATTAACCGGAGCGAATGGCTGGGGACAAAGCGGGATATATATTTCCGTGTCCGTGCTTCCTATCAACCCGGCGATTCCTTTAAAAAGATTTACCGGG
>Ga0209737_10000929_pt1 | contig 22055 bp, 21 predicted proteins | sample TergutCu122P3_FD_187284 | JGI IMG/M metagenome (GOLD analysis project Ga0209737, IMG submission 187284) | Cubitermes ugandensis P3 segment gut microbial communities from Kakamega Forest, Kenya - Cu122 P3 (SPAdes) (version 2) | ecosystem: Host-associated > Arthropoda: Insects > Digestive system...
ATTTACCAATGTATTATGATTGGCTCTAAGAAAACCATATTTTCCGAGCTCTTTCTCAAAATCTTTTAACAATTTAGAAATACTAATACTTTCTCTATCAGTTAAATAAAGAGTTGTGAGATACCCATTACATTGTAAATATAAAATTTCGCTAATACTAATAAATGAAATTTTGGTTTTCTCTTTTATGGATATTATATTATTGTTTTGTAAGCTGTAGTCGAACTTCATAGTATTTTCCTCACTCGTAGCGATTTGTAATAAAAAACGTGGGACATTACTTTTTTTCGCATCTGAGATCCTAGACTATCTGTAGTACAAAACTTATTAAGTAAAGCCCACGTCCCAAGTGGGGCTTTTGTACTACATTTGAAATTGTCTAGGCTTCAGATGCTAAATATTATGTTATTGTTTGCTAATATTTAATTTGTTAAGTCATATCTTTTTTAGTTAAAAATTTGGCAACAAAAATAAAAAAAAACTTTTTTCTCTTTATCATATTTGAAATCTAAGTCACGAATTTAACTACGGTTTTTAAAACCCAACTTCTCTGCGGCATCGCTTATTCTCAGCAAACTCACGCCTGCGCGGGTGGCAGAGCACATCTCCCGCAACTTCTGCACATTGTACGTTTTGCCGTAATGTTTGGCTATCATCGCCAAACATGCAGCACCGCAGTCCATAGCGTCGGGTTGGTGGAGGTGAGGGAAAGTAGAAAAAAGCATGGTGTGGTTTTTTTCGGATTGTTTCAAATGCGTAATTTGGGTTTACAAAAAGGGTAAAGAAATAATCATATTTTTGTCGCAATTTTTGAAACGGTTTAATGCAACTCATTTATGTTTTTAGAAACAAAAGCCAATCGCTCTAATAAAAAAGGATGGATTGAAGTAATCTGTGGTTCTATGTTTTCTGGAAAAACAGAGGAGTTGCTACGTCGTATAAAGCGTGCGCAGTTTGCCAAACAGAAAATAGAACTGTTTAAACCGGCTATGGATACGCGCTATGCAGAAAACGAAATGGTGTCTCACGATGCTTCTGCCATGCCTTCTACTCCTGTGCATAATGCCTCCGAAATATTACTCTATGTTTCCATAGAAACAGTAGAAGTTGTGGGGATTGACGAAATCCAATTCTTTGACGAAGGTATTGTTGAAGTGTGCAACACATTAGCAAATTCAGGCATACGAGTCATTGTGGCCGGATTGGATATAGATTATTTGGGAAATCCGTTCGGGCCTATGCCAAAACTGTTGGCCATTGCCGAGTATGTCTCAAAAGTTCATGCTATTTGTGTAACTTGCGGCGACTTGGCACACCACTCTCATAGAATTGTAGCCGGAAACAAACAAGTACTTCTTGGCGAGATGGAAGCATACAAACCTCTGTGCAGAAGCTGTTTTAATCAATTAACCTCTTAACTCTTGCCCTCATGCCCGTAGTACACTTTCTTACCCAAAACGTAACACATATCGTTGATATTTTGTTGGTCGTTGCTATCATTATCTTCTTATTCCGGTGGCTTCGTGGCACTTCGGCTACCCGAATTATCTTAGGTTTAGTGCTCGTTTATGTGCTTTGGAAAGTAGTAACCCTCTTCCAACTTAAAGTACTTTCTGAAATTTTAGGACAAATCATCCAAGTAGGTGTAATCTTGTTGGTTATTATATTTCAACCGGAAGTACGAAAGTTTTTGTATATGCTTGGAAATAGAAAATTCTTTAAATGGTTTACGCGAGAAAGTAAAGAAGTGGATTTGTGTGATGATGTTGATGCCATTGTTCGTGGCTGCAAGAGGATGTCGGCTTCTAAAACCGGAGCGCTCATCATCATTGCAAGAAAGAACTCTTTAAACGATGTAATCACTACGGGGGAGCCCCTTGATGCGCTGGTTTCGAGAGAACTTTTAGAAAATATCTTCTACAAAAACAGCCCATTGCACGATGGCGCAGTGGTCATTCGCAAACATAGAATAGCAGCAGCACGCTGTATTTTGCCTGTGTCAAAGTCGGAAACACTGCCCTCTGATGTTGGGTTACGACACCGTTCAGCGGCCGGAATCACTACCGATACAGACGCTATTGCAGTGATTGTTTCCGAACAAACCGGACAAATCTCAGTTTCAGTACAAGGACAACTGCAACGCAATATTTCACCTACTGTTTTAAAACAAATGCTGTTAGGACAAATTGCTTTGTAACAGAGATTTCATTATTAACAAAAAATAAAATCAAACAAAAAAAGTATGAAAAAATTATCCATCATTACCCTCGCAGCCCTTTTGCTTATGTGCGGTTGCAATTCAACCTCTAACAACCCGTTTTTTGCAGAAAAATGGGACACTCCTTACGGCGTAAATCCGTTCGATGAAATTAAATTTGAACACTACAAGCCCGCTTTACTTGAAGGCATGAAACGGCACAAAGCAGAGATTGACGCGATTGTGAACAATCCCGAAGCGCCTACCTTTGAAAATACAGTAGTGGCGCTTGAAGAAGCAGGTTCTTTCCTCAATAGAGTTGTGCTTCACTTTTTTAACATGAAGTCTTCTGAAAGAACAGAAGAGTTGGCTACACTTGACGAAGAAATGGCACCCGCATTGGCCAAACATTCCGACGAAATTGCCATGAACCCTAAATTGTTCGAACGTGTGAAAACAGTGTATGAAAATGAGCGTACAACACTTCAAGGCGAAGACTTGATGCTACTCGAAGAAACCTACAAAAATTTTGTTCGCGGAGGTGCAAACTTGGACGAAGAAGCCAAAGCAGAATTGATGAAAATCAATGAAGAATTGTCGATTTTAGGCACAAAATTTGGTAACAATGTGTTGAGCGACCAAAACGCATTCGTTTTGATTATTGATAATGAAGAGGATTTGGCAGGCCTTCCGCCAGCCGTTGTGGCAGCGGCCGCCAATTTGGCAACAAAAGAAGGGCACGAAGGAAAATGGATGTGGAAATCGCTCCAAAGGTCGGTATTTACACCTCTTTTAACCTTTTTAGATAGTCGTGAATTGCGTGAAAAAGTGTGGCGAGCATACGTGAACGTAGGAAACAATGGCAACGAAAACAACAACAATCAAATCATTTCAAAAATTGCATCTCTTCAACTAAAAAAAGCACAATTATTTGGTTACGAAACGTTTGCTGCTTTTTCATTAGAGAATAAAATGGCGAAAAACCCGCAAACAGTGTATAAATTTTTGTCAGACCTTTGGAAACCTACCCAAGAGGTGTTGCAAAAAGAAGTTGCTGAACTTCAAAAAATAATAGATGCTGAAAAAGGCGGTTTTAAACTACAGCCGTGGGATTGGAGATATTATGCAGAAAAAGTAAAACAGCAAAAGTATGATTTCGATGAGACCTCGTTTCGTGAGTATCTTCCGTTGGAAAACGTAATTCAAGGTTGTTTCGATTTAACTACACGCCTTTGGGGGGTTACTTGGGAAGAGCGTTTCGATATTCCTAAATTTAATTCTGCCAACAGAACATGGCTTATGAAAGAAGCCGATGGCACTGAAATTGGTATTTTCATCGCCGACTATCATCCGCGTGCGAGTAAGCGTGGAGGCGCATGGATGTCGTATTTCCGTAAACAAAAAGGCTGGCCCAAAAACAATGTTATGCCTATTGTTACCAATGTGAGCAACTATACAGCACCTGCCGGAGACCAATCCGCGTTGTTGTCTATTGACGAAGTGGGAACGCTATTTCACGAAATGGGACACGCCCTGCACATGCTGTTCAGCAAAACAAAGTACAGCAGCTTGTCGGGAACCAGCGTGAAACGCGATTTTGTTGAAATGCCATCGTCAATCATGGAAAATTGGGCGTTTGAACCCGAATTTTTGAAAACGTATGCCAAACATTATCAAACCGGTGAAGTTGTGCCGGATGAATTGATAGCACAAATGGAAAGAGCCGGAAAGTTTAATCAAGGCTTTATCACAGGTGAAAATTTAGCGTCGGCGTGGGTAGATTATTATTGGTATAATATAACCGAAGAGGTTACCAAAAATGGCGTGGATTTTGAATTAGAAGCAACTAAAAAAATACAATTGATTCCGGAACTCATGCCAAGACATCGCTCCACTTATTTCACGCACATCTTCGAAGGGGGCTATGCCATGGGCTACTACAGTTATCTTTGGGCAGAAGTATTAGATGCAGATATGTATCAAGCGTTTGTAGAGTCGGGTAATCTATTCAATCCGGAAATTGCACAAAAGCTTAGAACGGTATTCTCAAAAGGCGGAACGGTTGACCCCGCAGAACTTTTCAGACAATTTAGAGATAGAGACCCTAATCCCGACGCATTGCTCATACGACGTGGGTTGAAATAATGAACCTTACCACTATTGAGCTCATCGGCGCTTTTATAGGCTTAGTATATATCTTTTTAGAATACAGAGCCTCGGGGTGGCTTTGGATAGCCGGAATAGTAATGTCGCTATTCTATATCTATATTTTTGTAGAATCAAATTGCTACGCATGGGCTTTCACTTACCTTTATTACTTGGGTGCTAATGTTTATGGAATTGTAGCGTGGGGAAAAAAGCACGATGACAATTCAAACATCGGGATTTCAGCGCTTCCTCAAAAATATTTTTTAAGATTATTAGCAATAATTATTTTATTGACTGTAGTATTAACCCCTGTATTGCTCTTGTTTACAGATACTATTATCCCAATAAGCGAATCGTTCTCAACAGCATTAAGTGTAATAGGGATGTGGCTTTTAGCAAAAAAATATCTTCAACACTGGTATGTTTGGATGGGTGTAAATGCTATTTACACAATCGCTAATTTGTGGATTGGTCTCTATTATACCTCACTTCTTTTTTTCGTTTTTTTCATCGTTTCCGTTATGGGCCTTGTGCGCTGGCGAAAACTTGCCGGGTAAAAGGTCATATCCAAAATATTTACACTCCAAAGGCCCGTTAAACATATTTTGTCTAAAACATGTTTTTAATCCAATGCTTTTCAAGGCATCAACATCGGAACTAATTATAAATGCTTTGCAATTGGGAAAATTTTGCTTTAAAGCATCGCCAATCTCTTTATAAAAAACATTATTATCTGCTATTTCAAGCCTTTCTCCATAAGGAGGATTAAAAATTAAGAAAGAAGGGGTGCGTTTCGGCTTCACTGTTCGCATGTCTCTTTTATTCAATAAAATAAAATCTTCTAATTTTGCTTTTTCAACATTGGCTTTTGCCATACCTAAATACCTTGGATGGCAGTCATAACCATAGAAATCTATTGGGACATCTTCTTTAATCATAGCTTCTTTCATCGTTATTTTCCATCTATATCTATCGAAATTAAGCCATTTAAAAAAGCCAAACTTTTCGCGGTAATATCCTGCCGGAATATTTAAGGCTTGCATTGCTGCTTCAATTAGGATAGTTCCACCGCCACACATGGGGTCAATCAGGTCGTAGTTTGCATCCCAGCCACTTAATGCAACCATTGCCGCTGCGGTAATTTCATTGATAGCCGCTGGATGGTTAGACACTTTGTATCCCCTCTTATGCAACGATTCTCCGGAACTGTCTAAATAGAGAAACGCTTGATTTTTATTGATATGGATATGAAACTGAACATCGGGCGCTTCTTTATCTACATCGGGACGCTCTCCATATTTTTCACGAAATCTGTCGCAAATAGCATCTTTCGTTAAAAGGGAAGCAAAAAGAGGGGTTTTGAAAATAGAATCGGAAGCTGTACAACTCACCGCAAATGTTCCTGAACGGGATAAATACTTTTCTGTCGGAAAATCAAAAATTTTTCTATAAAAAGAATTGTTAGAATCGAATGCGAAACTACTCACTTGCCAAAGAACGCGAGAAGCAAAACGCGAAAAATAATTAACCCTGTACAACAAATCAAAATCCCCTTCAAATTGTACAGATCGATTAAAAATAGTTACTTTTTCAGCAGAAAGTGCAATGAGCTCTTCTTGTAATAATAACTCAAGCCCTGCAAATGTTTTCGCGATAAAAACTTCTTTTTTCATTCTGTTTATTTTTTAGTTTCCCGATAAAAGAACAGGGCTGCTGCATTAATCACCACTGCCATACCCGAAAGTACACTTATTTGTACCTTTATCTCTTCTATTCCACTTCCTTTCAATACAATAAGTTTAATTACTTCCATATAATGCGACATGGGATTAAGATAATTAATATATTTCGCCCACTGTGGCATCCCTTCTATGGGCGTAAATAGTCCGCTTAATAATACAAAAACTATAAAAAGGAAAAAAACAATAAACATGGCTTGCAATTGATTGGCAGAAATACTTGAAATGAAGAATCCTAAACCTAACATTACCAACAAGTAGATAGAAGTAACGGAAATAAGAACCGGCAAGCTGCCCTGCACCGAAATGCCAAAAATTATTTTCATAAGAAATAGCCCTAACAGAAATTCAGCCATTCCGAGAATCCAAAAGGGAATCATCTTCCCAACTAAAAACTGCCACTTTGCAATCGGGGAAACGTTTATCTGCTCAATGGTTCCAATCTCTTTTTCTCGAACAATATTTAATGCTGTAACATACGCTCCAATGAGTGTAACCAATATTACCAATATACCGGGAACTATCAAATTCTTATAATTCATCTGTTCGTTATACCAATAAATATTCGTTGTTAACAATTTTGTAGCATAATCGGTCTTCACACCCAACTCTGCTAACTGAAGTTCATAAAACTCCCCTAACACAGTTTGCACATAGCCAACGCCAATGCCCGCTTTTACGCTATTAATAGCATTTGCCGTAATAGCAATAGTTGTGGGTAGGGAAGTTATAATGCTCTTTTCAAAATTTTGAGGAAATTCAATAATAATATCAATTTTATCCTTTAACATCAACTCCTCAACTTCTTTTTTTGCATCAAAAACACCATGACTAATAAAGTAGTTCGAATATCCGAATTTGTTTTGCATATCACGGGTAATGGTGGATTTATCGTTATCAATAAATGCTATATTCAGAACTTTTATCTCGTAATCGGCGGTAAAAGGAAAGAGTAAAAACTGCACCAACGGGGCTACAATAAGAATTTGCATTAACAAAGTGTTTCTAAACACTTGTAAAAACTCTTTTTTTATTAAGATTAAGATGGTACGCATTGAGTTGAAGTTTCACTGCTCTACTTCTTTCAACAACTCTTTTACTTCTCTTTCCAACATTTTTTTAGTCCATTTCATAGCAAAAAAATAGTGCCCTACAAGAACAATAGACCATAAAATAAGGATAAAGAGAATGGCTTTCAAAAAAGTAGCATCGCCTGAGTGTTTTCCTTTAAAAATGAAGAAATAAACCACCCATATAAATAGGTTGAACAAAAAGAAGATAATAACGTGCTGCTTAAAGCGAACTCTTTTTTTTGCAATTTTCAGGATAGAGTCTTTTGCTGAAATGTTATTATTCATAATTCAGATTTTATTATAGTTCCAATATTTTCGCCTGACAACACTTTTTCTAAGTTTCCGGGTTTGTTTGCATTGTAAACACAAATTGGGATGTTGTTTTCTTGTGCTAAAGTAAAGGCTGTTAAATCCATAATTGCTAATTTTTCTCCAATAGCATCTACAAAAGTGAGCCTATTATATTTTACAGCTTTAGGGTCTTTTTCAGGGTCTGCGGAGTAAACGCCGTCCACACGCGTACCTTTAATCAGCAATTCGGCATTAATTTCGGCAGCTCTTAGCGCTGCTGCCGAGTCGGTAGTAAAAAACGGATTGCCCGTGCCGCCCGCAAAAATTACAACATAGCCCTCCGCCAAATATTGATGTGCATTTTTAAAGTAACTCTTCCCACAAATGCCTTCAATGGGCAAGGCAGATAACAGTTTTACAGGAACATAATACTCCTCCAATACTGCTTGCAAAGCCATGGCATTTATTAAAGTGGCTAACATACCCATATAGTCGCCCTGCGTACGGAAAAACCCCTGGTCAGCGCCCTTTACACCACGAAAAATATTGCCCCCACCTATCACTACACCCACCTGCACATTGCACTCAATAGCCGATTTAATTTCCATAGCGTAATGGTGCACCGCATCGTAATTGATGCCATAACCATCCTCGCCTTGCAGCGACTCGCCGCTTAATTTTAACAGAATCCGCGAATATTTCATACAAAAAGTATTAATGTGCGAAAATAAAAAATAATTTCATTTTATTGAATGATGGTTTTAGCCATTTAATGATTTCTCTAAATTGAGATAAATATTTTGTGTTAATTTGCATTTTTGAATAAAACAGGCTCATGATGAACACCACCCTCAAAACGATGCTGCAGCACCGAAGCATCAGAAAATTTACGTCTCAAGAGATTGACGAACAAACCTTGGATTTGATTTTGAAAGCCGCCTGCAATGGCTCTACGATGGGAAATATGCAGTTGTACAGTGTCATTGTTACCAAAGACAAAGAGAAAATGAAAGAGATGGCACCGCTTCATTTTAACCAGCCAATAGCTACAAATGCACCGGTAATTCTTACTTTCGTTGCCGATTTTAATCGCTTTAACAAATATTGTGAATATAGAGATGCGGAAACCGATGCTTATTCCAATCTGCAAAGTTACCACTGGGCGGTAATTGATGCCATCATTGCCGCGCAAAATGCTTGTGTTGCCGCAGAGTCTTTAGGGTTGGGAATCTGTTGGCTGGGCACCATTACTTTCAATGCCGACAAATTTATTGAGGCGCTGAAACTGCCCAAACACACCGTACCTGTGGCATGCATTGCATTTGGCTATCCCGACGAAAACCCCGACCTTACCGACAAACTCCCTTTGGAAGCATTAGTACATTACGAAACCTATAACGACTACACCCAAGAGAGCATTGATTGGCTTTACGCAGAAAAAGAAGCGCACGAAAACACCAGAAAATTGTTGGAAGAAAATAATTTGCCCAATCTTGCACGAATTTTTACAGAACGCCGTTATAAAAAAGCCGATAACGAACACTTTGCCAAAGTGCTGGAAGAGGTGATGAGGGGGCAGGGGTTTATTAACGATTAATGATTAGTTGTTGTATGTTGTTGAAGAGAATAATGATTTTTTCGAACATGAAAGAATTTTTTATATTTTTGCGGAAAACTTTAGAGTATGGAAGAAAATTTTAACAGAATAAGAAAATACAATTTTTGGGATGAAAATAGCCTCAATTTGGGTTTCTATCGTGCTGATTATGCTGATAAAATTTTTGCATATACGAACAGTCGACATATTAAAGTGTTGGTTGGGCAAAGGCGTACAGGAAAAAGCTATATCTTACGGCAATTAATATACAAACTCCTCAACAGCGGTGTTTCAAAAAATAACATTCTATATATCAACAAAGAATACATTGACTTCGATTTTATTGTTCATTATTCAGATTTAGAGAATCTCATAAATTTTTACAAAAAGCAACTAAACATCTTCGGAAAAGTTTATCTTTTTATTGATGAGATACAAAACATAATAGGTTGGGAGCATATAGTAAATTCATATTCTCAAGATTTTGTTGACGAATATGAAATTTTTATTTCAGGTTCAAATTCAAAGATGCTTTCGGGAGAATTAGCAACGCTCCTTTCAGGCAGATATATAGAATTTGAAGTCCTTCCTTTTAGTTTTTGGGAGTATCTCGGTATTTTGAAAAAAGTGAATACCAAGCAAAATTTTATTGAGTATATGGAAACCGGAGGTTTGCCTGAACTCTTTAATTTACAAAGTGATGAAATCAAACGAAATTATGTATCCGCACTAAAAGATACGGTTATCTTGCGTGATATTATTCAACGTTATAGCATAAAAGAGCCGAAACTATTGGAAGATATTTCCATTTTTTTAGTGAATAAGGCATCTAACTTAGTGTCTGTTACCAATATTGTCAATTATTTTAAAAGTTTGGGTAGAAAAACAACTTACGATACGGTTTCTGCCTATATCGGGTATTTGGAGGATGCTTTTTTTGTGCATAAGTCGGAACGTTTCGACATAAGAGGAAAAGAGACTATTTCTGGCAACGCCAAATACTATATTAACGATTTGGCATACAAAAACTATCTTCATCCGGGGTTTGCTTACGGAATAGGATATAAATTAGAAAATTTGGTTTATTTGAATCTTAAACGTGCAAATTATAAGGTATATACGGGTGTTTTTCGAGATAAAGAGATAGATTTTGTGGCGTTGAAAGAGGACAGAATTTTGTATGTTCAGGTTGCCTATTTATTGTTTGATGAACAAACCATAGAACGCGAATATGCGCCACTTGAATCCATTCCGGACAATTACGAGAAAGTAGTAGTATCGCTCGACGACGTACAATTTTCACAAAAAAACGGCATAAAACATATACAGATTTTTAATTTTAAGCCATAGAAAAAATGAAATACAAAAACATCCGCGAAGAAGAACTTAAAAACAACGTTGCCCAAGACTATTTTTGGCTATTCGATTGCAAAAAAGTGATAGGCAATGTGGATTTTTGTGTTTCTATACCCCATAGCAACAAGGAGATTCATCCCCTTGTTAGGAGCCCCCTTATTGAAATACAATCTGTATTATGGGCTGAAGCCAAAAGAGGTTCGGCAGATATTTACAACTCTTTTGTTCAGTTAATATTAACCATTGGAAAAGCACGAACTTTCGACAAGTTTTTGCCGCCTGCTTTTCTGGGTGTTTTTGATTATGAAAAGATTGCGTTCATTCCTTACAGTGAAATTCTGGATATTTTCTATATCAATGATTTTAATTGGAATGTTGCCCCTTCTAATTATGAAACAAGGGAATTTAAATTGATTCACGAATGGGTTGTAAGGGGCGAAAATTTTCGTACCCTACAATTTAATTATGTTAATGACGAGGTTGAGTTAAGACGATTTATCAAAAACAATTTTGCAGATAATAAATTTGGTTTAACAAAAATTAAGATTGATAAAAACAATTTCATAGTCATTTATAACAAATGGCTGCAAACCGTAAAACCAACCATTCAGGTAGAAGATTGGAATTTAGCGAAGAAAAATGGAATTATTGACGGCGACTTTTATTTAGCCGACTTGCTTTCGGCTGAAAACATAACCTTAAAAGAAAAATTATTTGTATTACTCAAGTCTGACCATTATATATTAGACAGAAAAATTGATGAATCAGGATTTAAAGATATAAAGAGTACTGCTTTTTCCGACAACCAAAAAGCGCATAATCAATTTTGGAACAAATACGAAAGACCGCCGAAAGAAGAATATTGGAATTATTTTGCAAATCGCAGAGACCTGCTCGTGCCCCAAGATGTAAGAGAGCGGAAGGGCAGTTTTTTTACACCCGGAATTTGGGTAGAACTTTCGCAAAAATATTTAGCAGATGTGCTGGGTGAAGATTGGCAAGATGAGTATTATGTGTGGGATTGTTGCGCCGGCACAGGCAATTTGCTTGACGGATTAACCAATAAGTACAACATTTGGGCTTCTACACTTGATAAAGCTGATGTGGATGTGATGAAAGACCGAATTGAAAACGGTGCAAACCTGTTAGAAGACCACGTTTTTCAGTTTGATTTTTTGAACGATGATTTTTCAAAATTGCCGGCTGGTTTACAGAAAATTCTAAACGACGAAAACAAACGTAAAAAGTTAGTCATTTATATCAATCCACCGTATGCTGAGGCAAGCAACAAAAGAACATTAGAAAGAGGAAACGAAGGAAATAGAGGTGTTGAACAAAGTGCAGTAAATCAAAAATATGCAAAAATGTTAGGACAAGGAAATGCCGAACTTTTTGCACAGTTCTTAACAAGAATATATTTTGAAATCCCCTCTTGCATCATTGCAGAATTTTCTAAACTAAAAACACTTTCAGGGCAACATTTCGTTAACTTTAGAAATTTCTTTTTAGCACATTTATCAAAAGCATTTATTTGTCCTGCAAATACTTTTGATAACGTTAAAGGTAAATTTCCTATTGGTTTTAAAATTTGGAACACAAATATTAAAGAGCGTTTTGAAACAATAATAACAGAGGTTTATGATAAAGATGCCGCGTTAATTGGAGTTAAAAATTTTTATGCATACACCGACAGCCAATATATTAATGATTGGATAAAACCCTTTAGAGCAAAAAAAAATGATAAAACTGTAATAGGTAAATTTCCATTTAAAGGAAATGATTTTCAAAATCAGAATCTTATTGCTATTGTTCATCCCGAAATGGAATATAATGTGGAAGCGGGGCAATTTTTAATCAATGAAAATAATTTAATTGTTGCTTCTATCTACTTCGCTGTTCGTAAAGTTATTCCTGCTACTTGGCTCAACGACCGCGACCAGTTTCTTTACCCCAGCGATGGTTGGAAAACAGATTTGGAGTTTCAAAACGATTGTTTGGCTTACACCTTGTTTAACAACAATATTCAATCCAAATACGGAACCAACCACTGGATTCCTTTTACCGAATATGTAGTAGGTTCACGCGATAAGTTCGACAGTAATTTTATGACCGATTTTATTTCCGGAAAAATTGTTGAACCAATGGTAAGCGAGCCGTCGTTGTTTTATGCAGACAAAGAATTTGTTGGCGGCAATGCAGCCGGTCTTGCACCTGCCCAAAAACGCGAATTTTCAGAAACCGCAAAAAATGTTTTCTTTGTCGGATTAAAATTGTGGAAATATTATCATGCTCAACCCAACTGTAATGTAAATGCAAGTTTATACGATATTCGCGAACATTTTCAAGGACGAAATGAAAAAGGAATAATGAATAATAAAAGTAAAGACACAAAATACAACGAATTAATAGACAATTTGCGGTTAGCATTAAAATTATTGGCTAAAAAAATTGAACCAAGAGTTTATGAATATGGATTTTTAATTTAAAATATATGACAGATTACACCTTAAAATTTAAAGTCGCCGATATGAATTTGGCAGACTGGGGCAGAAAAGAGATTGAAATCGCGGAAAAAGAGATGCCGGGACTGATGGCGCTTCGCGAAAAGTATGGCAATACCAAGCCGCTGAAAGGTGCGCGCATCATGGGCTCGTTGCACATGACCGTCCAAACTGCCGTGTTGATTGAAACCCTTACCCACTTGGGCGCGGAAGTGCGCTGGTGCAGTTGTAACATTTTCTCTACGCAAGACCATGCCGCCGCCGCCGTTGCTGCAAAAGGTGTGGCAGTGTTTGCATGGAAAGGCGAAACCTTGGAAGAATACTGGTGGTGCACTAATCAAGCATTGGCGTTTCCCGAAGGAAAAGGTCCGAACTTAATCGTGGATGACGGCGGCGATGCTACCTTGCTTATTCACTTGGGCTATAAAGCTGAAAAAGATGCCTCGGTGCTGAACAAAAAACCGAAATCCACAGAAGAAGCGGTGGTTTTACAAACAGCAAAGCAAATATTGGCAGAGAACCCACAACGTTGGCACAACATGATAAAGGAGCTTCGCGGCGTGTCGGAAGAAACTACCACCGGCGTACTACGCCTACATCAAATGATGGAAGCGGGCGAACTGCTCATCCCCTCCATAAATGTAAACGACTCGGTTACCAAATCGAAATTCGACAACAAGTACGGTTGCCGCGAATCGTTGGCAGACGGCATAAAACGCGCCACCGATGTGATGATTGCCGGAAAAGTGGTGATAGTGTGCGGCTACGGAGACGTAGGCAAAGGCTGTGCGCAATCCATGAAATCGTACGGCGCAAGAGTTATCGTTACCGAAATTGACCCCATTTGCGCCCTGCAAGCCGCTATGGAAGGTTTTGAAGTGAAGACTGTGGAAGACTCTTTGGATGAGGGAAATATCTACGTAACTACTACCGGAAATAAAGATGTGATTACTGCCGAGCACATGACAAAAATGAAAGACCAATCGATTGTGTGCAACATCGGGCACTTTGACAACGAAATTCAAGTAGAAGCCTTTGAAAAACTTCCAAATATTAAGAAACGCAACGTAAAACCGCAAGTGGATGAGTATATTTTCCCCGATGGAAAATCTATTTTCATTTTGGCGGAAGGACGTTTGGTAAATTTGGGCTGTGCCACCGGCCACCCCAGTTTTGTGATGAGCAACTCGTTTACCAACCAAACGATGGCGCAGTTGGAGTTGTGGCAAAACCATTACGAAATAGGCGTTTATAACCTGCCCAAACATTTGGACGAAGAGGTAGCTCGTTTGCATTTGGAAAAAATAGGCGTTAAACTCACTAAACTCACGCAGGAACAAGCAGATTATATTGGCGTTCCGGTTGAAGGACCTTATAAACCGGAACAGTATAGGTACTAAATGATACTGAGTTAATGATTTGACTCTGCATTTTTTTACCCATCTGTATATAATTCAGAGAATTTTATGTTTATTTGCAGGTCAACATTAATTGTAGTAAAAAAATAACGATATATGGCAAAGAATCATGAACAAGAAGAAATAGGTGGGATAAATATTATTGCCACCGGAACCATAGTAACGGGCGATGTATCTTCTGCCGGTGATTGCCGAATTGACGGCACTTTGAAAGGCAATATCAGCTCTAATTCTAAAATTTTTATAGGAAAAAACGGAATGATTGAAGGCTCTATAAAGTGCCAATCCATTGACATTGAGGGACACGCAACAGCCGATATTACCGCTACTGAGCTCCTTTCTTTAAAATCCACAGCCGTTCTAATCGGAAATATTCAAGTATGCAAAATTTCTATTGAACCGGGTGCTAATTTTGTAGGGAATTGCATTATGCAAAGCCCTACAATTCAGGCACAATTATCCAGCTTAGATAGCAACTAATTCTCTTTTAATGAGTAAAGTAAAAAAAAGTACGCCTCCCAATGGAACCAATTTTTTAGGATTGTCTTTTCAAACAGGCATCTTAATTTTTATTGGAGCCTACGGAGGGAAGCAGTTAGACCAGCTTTCCGGAACGAAGCCTCTTTTTGTAATACTTTTTTCCTTGTTAGCTATTGCATTCTCTATGTATTATATCATTCGTAAAGCAAAAGTAAAAAAATGAGTAAAGTATCTATTCGAAAATATGTTTTCCATTTACTCCTTTTTTCTGTTATTATCCTTGCTATTGGAGCCGTGTTTCAACTTACAATTCCTTTGTATGCTTCGCCGGCCATCCCCTTTATCGTAATTTTCTTTTTTCTCGTCACATTCATTACACTCTATATTGTTATGCGAATGCCCCGGCAAGTATCCGGGAAAAAATTTATCGCAAGTTATATGGTTTCGCGGATAATAAAAATGGTGTCAGTTTTTCTCTTTTTTATCTTATACATACTTTTCAATAAAGAAGACCGGTGGACATTTGCCGGAGCTTTCCTTATTATCTATTTTTCGTATTCTATTTTTGAAATTATTGCCCTTAAAAAAGACCAATGACAGAGCTATTTAACAATATTCGCCCCTACACAGAACAGGAAACTATGGTGGCGATTAATAAGTTGTTCACTAATCCCAAATTTCTACAACAACTATCATTTTTAGAAAAACATCTTGATGTAAATCAATTAGTGGCTGAAGTGCTAAAATGCAAAACCCGACATGAGTTTCACTTGGTTTTTGCCAATACTATTTTCAACAGCATTGTGGGAAAAACATATACGAAAATCCATTACTCCGGTTTAGAAAATATTAATCCTAAAAATCCTTATCTATTCATTGGAAACCACAGAGATATAATTTTAGATTCTGTTTTCTTACAAGTTTACTTTTTTAGAAATGGCTATGAAGCAACGCTTTCAGCCGGCGGTGATAATCTTATTTCGAGCCCTCTTTTAGTAGAACTTGCCCGTATTCATCAGATGTTTTTAGTTGTTCGTTCCGGAACACGAGACGAAATAATCAATAACACACGCTTATTGTCGTCTTTTATTTCTCATTCGCTTTTCAAAGAAAAAAAATCGGTATGGATTTCTCAAAAAAATGGCAGAACAAAGAACGGCAACGATAAAACACAGTCGGGACTTCTTAAGATGTTGTCTTTATCATCTCCAAAAAATGAACTGCAAGCGCTTAAACAAATGCAAATTACACCCATTGCTATTTCTTATCAATATGAACCCTGCGCGAAACTTAAAGCCCGAGAATTAGCCCTTTCCGAAAAGGGAAATTATGTGAAGCAATCCGGCGAAGATGCTACAAGCATTAACGAAGGTATTATGGGATATAAAGGAGAAGTGCACTTAGTGATTGGGAAACCTCTGCAACAAGAATTTGATAATTTACCTCACGAAAAAACATTAAATGAAAAAATTGCACAACTTTGTGAACACATAGACCAGCAAATTTACGAAAACTATTTTTTATTTCCACAAAATTATATTGCCTTTGATATTCAAGCAAACTCAAATCGCTTTTCCGCATATTATACAGTAGCTGAGAAAAATGCTTTCTTGAATTATTTGCAAGAACAATCTCTCGTTTCGGATGTAACAAAAGACAAGATGTTAAAATTTCTGCTTGACATTTATGCTAATCCGATAAAAAATAAATTTAAAATTACAAATGGATAAATTTCGTTTAAAAGCTGCTTTCTGCTTCCTGCTTTCTACTTCCTGCTTTTTCTATCTTTATAGCCAGAACAATAGATTAACCACAGAACGGGGCGAACTGCTGTGGCAATACAACCAACATATTGAAAAAGATAGTAATAACCAAAATACTGTTATCGTTACATTTGTGTTTATTAACGGTATTCAACAAACGGCTTTCACTTTGCGACAGGAGCGTTTCGCATCTGATATAGTTTGGCTTGATACTACAAATTTTCAAGTAGAAAAAGAAGATAGGGTTGAATTAATAACCGCCAATTTAGCGCCAAAAGAATCTATAATTTTTAAATATTCTTTACAACCCAAAAAGAATAAAGACAACGAATTAGTGGCCGAACGCTCTGCCATATTAATTATGAATGAAGAATTTGAAATAAGGAAAGAGTATATTCCTGAACAGAGTTTTTTTACTAAGGAAGTGAAAATACGAGATTAGCAAGGAGAAAATTTTCAGGTTAATACTTTTTTTCATTCAAAGAGCTTGGCAAAAACTCTCCTTTTCCTAAACAATCGTAATAGGTTTGCAATAATGCCCGGAAATAATCAAAAGTTCTTTGCTGAAGGACATCCTCTAAGTTTGTAATATTTTTTGTAAGAAAATAATCTTCAAAAGGGTAAATTGTCGGCGCATTTTGCCCATCAAAATAAATGAGCAGTGAATCGCTGATGGCTTGATAGGTTTGTCCTACGAAATTGGTAGCAAAAGGCATAAGATGGGGCTCATTAAAAAAGTCTTTGCCAAAGGCAAAATAGGGTTTGTTGTAATGCAATATGCCTAATAATGTTGGCATTATATCAATTTGTTGGGTAACCTCATAATATTGTCCTCTTAGGTTTTGACCTGGTGCGTAGATAAAATAGAAAATAGCATTGCTCCCTTTCGGCGAACGGGTTTCTCTTCCATATACCTCCGATGAAACGTGGTCGGCTATAAACACAAAAATAGTATTTTTAAACCATGGTTCATCTTTAGTGGTATCAAAAAAATGGCGGAGCGCCATATCTGTATAGGCTACGCAAGGATGTATTTTTGTAAACCCAGAGGGTAGTTTATCTTCATAATCAGCAGGAACTCTAAAAGGATGATGGGAGGTTAAAGTAAAAACAGAAGTAAAGAAAGGAGGTTTAAAGTGTTTTATTTCTCCTGCCATAAATTGCAAAAAAGGCTTATCATAAACCCCCCAGTAAGATTCGACAGTATTTTTATTAACAACCCCTTTTTTTTCGTATTCTTCTCGAGAAAAAATATTATTAATTCCTGAAAGTATAGCGAACGATTCAAAGCCCATTGAGTTTTTTTCTGCGCCATAAAAAAAAGAAGTTTTATATCCATTTTTCGCTAAAATCGTTGGCAAGGCTTCCATTTTCCCTAATGAACCGGATAGCAGTGCAAATGGTTTTTTGTAAGAAGGAATGGAAGCAAATATCGCCGGCAAGGCATCAATAGATTTTCTTCCATTTGCGAAAGCGTTGTGAAAACATATTCCTTCGCGCATTATACTGTCTAAAAAAGGAGTAAATCCTTGTCCATCAGGGTAAAGTTCAGGGCAGTAATGTGCCGAGTGTTCCTTGCTAAAACTTTCTAAAATGAATAAAACCACATTCTTTTTTTGAAAAGCCCCCCCCTCATGTTGAATATAATGTGTGGGGGAGTATAAAGCGGCAAGTTCTTCATCTGAAAAAAAAGAAAAGCGCTCCAACGGTTTTTCATTCAACGTTTTGAAAATACACATGGGGTTATTTAGAATAAGAAAAGTTTTGGAAGGAGTTTTGGCATAATAGGCTGCATTGCTCATCGAATAGGGTCGCAAGCCAAAGCTAAAACCTCCGCGCACACCCCCAACCCAGAGTCCTAAAAATAAAAACAAAATAATACTGTTTACAAAATAATAAACCCAGCGATTAGAAATGCGCGTGGGATAATATTTAATTTTTTTATAGCCCAACCATAACCCTAACGACAATGTAATACCTACCAAAACAACCCACCAGTTTTGTAGCAATGCCTTCCCAATAATGATAGCATTATTAGAATTATTTAGAAAATGAAGCTCATCAGCTGTAAAACGTTTACCTGCATAATGAAAGTAAACGGCATCGCTTAAGTTGAGAATTACAATACCTAAAATATTCGGAATAATATATATCCAAAAAAGAGTGCATTGATAACCTTTTCTTTCTCTAAATCTGAAAGGCAACAGAGACATTAGAATGAAGACAACATTCAAATATAATATTCCAATATGCGAGAAGAGAACGGAACCCTGCAACAGCACAAATAACTCATGAAACGTTATAGTGCCAATAGTTTCTTTATTATAAATATAGAAAACAAGTTGCGTTAGGAGCAGAGCAATGTACAATAACGCTAATCGAAGTATAAAAGCTATACCATCGTTTTTTAGTACTTTTTTGAAAAACATAACACTATTATTATTTTCTTACTGAGCAAGACAATACTGAATCATGGGCTCTAACATCTTCATATCTGAAAAATCAGTCTGCCTTCCAAAACATTCTATAACATCTCTTTCCATATCTGTTAGCTTATCTTCCGTTTTTTTTAATGCAAGTGAATGAACCATCTTAACCATCATTTTATGTGCAAAGCTCAAACCATTGTAATCAAGCCCACCCCTGAGGTGAAAAATTTTGATTTTGTCTCTTACCTTCGGAACAATTACTTTGTTTATTGATTTACTAATTTCAAGTATGTTCGATTCTTTACTTACATCTAACAAACCACATGTAAATAAAACAATTTTTTTATCTTCAATTTGTTCAAAATGTTTTGCTAATAGATGTGCTGCGCTACATCTACCCGCATACAAACTACCCCCAAATACAAGGGTTAAGTATTCGCCTATCATAATCGTTTTGAAGTCTTTGTCTTCAATAATATCGGCATTCAATTTTTCTGCCAACCGGTAAGCATATTTTTTTGTAAACCCATACTTTGAGCTGTAAATTATTAATGTTTTACTCATAATTATTATTCTTTGTTAAAAAAACTAAAAATAGGAATTTTTTGGCGATTTAACGGTTAATAGTCACCAGATACACTACATTTTACTGTACCAATATTTTTCCAGAACAAACCGAATTGTCTTCAAGCACAGCACGATACATATACAACCCTTTCGGTAGATTGGAAAGATCAAGTGCCATTTTATTTCCTCCATTCTGCATTTCTGCACTTCTGCACTTCTGCACTCTTCCCATTACATCATAAAAATCAATAGTTTTGATATTCTGATTGCTTGACACTACAAATTGACCATTGGAAGGATTTGGATATACTGTTAAAAATCCTGTTTTGGGTTCAATTTTTTTAATATTCAGGATAACATCGTTATAAAACTCTTGAATTTTTTGGGCGTTTTGTTTTAGCATTGTCACAGAAGTGAGATGGTCTCCATTTAAATCATGGGCAAAAGGGAGGGCAATATCTATTTTAATTTTTTCACCTGCTTTCAGATTGAAAGGGCCTGCACTCATAATGCCGCTCCTGTCTCCGGGGTTATTAGGGGGATTATCAGGACCATTAGGTGTAACTTCGCTCCAGCCGGTCTTAGTCGCAGGGTCGCCACTAAAAGCAAACTTTGTGTAATTGGTTGAGGTTGGGTTATATCCGGTTCCTCCGTAGGTAAGCGGTGTGCCATTTCTCCATAATCCTTGCAAATAATTGTAAAATTCATTAGCATTGGTGGGGGATCCAATAAGTGAGTAACCAGGTTCAAAATAAATAAAACTGTTCATTTTCTTATTCAGAAACATGGCACCTTGAGCAGGTGTATATTCATCACACGGTCCGGTCGGCCATGGAAAATCCATTGGTTCACTTTTGTATCCGTAACATAAATTCAACAATGAATCACAGCCAATATAATCATCGTTTGGAAAACAAATATCAAAATCTGCAAAGAACCCAACATAAAAATCTTTGTAGTTGCGGGTGGATTTATTATGAATTTCATAATAGAGAAATATCGTATGGTTCAGGGCATAATCATCACTTGTGAAGGCGTATGCCATACTCATTATTTCCACGCCGAGCGGTGTGCCTCCGGATTCACCGTGAGTGCCGCACACATCATTATTTATCCAAAAGATTGCTTCGTCGCCGCGAATAAGGGGATAATCACCAAACCAAGGAGAATATTTATTTGAGCTGGAAATATTTTTATAAGGTGCTAAAAGAAATGACTCTTCGAAAGAGCCTCTGCCGTGCGCCGGCCAATTTATAATACTTGGAGGCATAATATAATTTGGGTCTTGATTTGTAATACCGGCAATATGTTCGTCAATCTCTTTTTTGCTCACTTTCCAGAATCTGTCGTAATAGGCTCCTGTGTTAACTTGATTATTGCTTAAAGGACCTGTCCAATAGTCATTCCCATTCTGGCCATATATCATAGCGGCAACATATAGGTTATTATCCTCATCTTTTGCGCCCAACCACAGGGCTCCGGAAGAAATAGTGCTCATACCACTTCCTTTAGGCACTTCAAACCCTCCTTCAATCCCATTAAGGAAGTGGACTCCGGTAGTATTAAACCGCGCTCTGATGTTATTAGTAGTAAGTTCTTTGAATTCAGATGGTGTTGGGCAACTTTGTGCGTGCAAGGCAGAAGAGCAGAAAAGCAAAAGGGCAGAAAAGCAGAAAATTTGTAATTTGTAATTTTTCATAAGGGCTAATTTTTGGGGGTTATATTGTTTGATGATTTTTCTATTTAATATTGTATTTTTTCTTCATTAAAGTCCTTGTTTATCAATTAGCGAAGCACATTGCGAAAATATAGTTTTTCATTAATGTCCGACGAAAATAATAAAATATTTTGTTCAATTGTAAACCTGCAGAGCGAAAGCTTTGAGATTCCTCGCTGCGCGAGTTAGGAATGACTACGGGAGTCACCGAAATAGAACGAGTTCCCTCACTCGCTGCGCGAGTTCGGGATGACGGGCATTGCGGGAGGAAAAAGTGGCGGCGACACTACGGCCTGACGGTTGCCACTGCCTTTGTGTCGCCGCCGCTGCCTTCTCCCTTTCTTCTCGGCGACCGTCATTCCGAGCGAAGCGAGGAATCTCGAAAAAATAATTAGGTAATTAGGTATGTTTTCCCTATGCGTAATACGTTGCTACTAAGGTGTTTTTGTTTAAAAATGAGGTGTAAATGAGGTAAATTCCCCCTCACTTTTGCTGCAACAAAACTTTCAGTTCTGCAATCTCTTCTTCCAATTTTTTAATTAATTTTTGTTGAGATTCAAGCAAAGACTCAGGTACGGGATGAATATACTGCGTTCCTTGATAATTGGCTTGCACATAGCCATTGTTTATAAACGTTTGGCTTTCATCCGATTCATATATATCATTAAATGGAACTTCTAATATTTCTGCGAGTTTTTCCCATTGTCCTTTAGTAATCCTTATCTCGCCACTCTCTCTTCTGCTATAACAGGAAGTATCCATACAAAGATTTTCTGCCA
>Ga0209737_10000930_pt1 | contig 22034 bp, 17 predicted proteins | sample TergutCu122P3_FD_187284 | JGI IMG/M metagenome (GOLD analysis project Ga0209737, IMG submission 187284) | Cubitermes ugandensis P3 segment gut microbial communities from Kakamega Forest, Kenya - Cu122 P3 (SPAdes) (version 2) | ecosystem: Host-associated > Arthropoda: Insects > Digestive system...
ACAGCGTTGGGGCGCACCTCTTCCCATTCCGAACAGAGAAGTTAAGCCCAACTGCGCCAATGGTACTGCCTGTACGGGTGGGAGAGTAGGTCGTCGCCCAATACCTGAACGCCTCACTAAACAGTGAGGCGTTTTTTTATGTTACTTTGGCTGAAGAAAGTGTATCTTGCTTAAGTGGCCCCGGATGGAAGAGTAGGTCGTCGCCCATTACTCTACCTTCAGCATCTGTTTCAGCAACGCAATCTGCTCATCCTTGCTTTGAAGCAGTTTTTCATAAACTTCTCTGTTCTCCTGATAAAAATGTTCAATTTTTTGTTGGTATCCTGTTGAATTTTCAGTATTTACTTGATGAAACAACTCTTTGTCTATTTCTAATAATTCCAACAATGAAATTTCAAATATCTCTGCAATCTTGAATAATCTTTCTACTGTTAATTTTGTTTCGCCGGTTTCTATTTTCCGGTAGGCTGCCGGAGTGAGAGAAAGTTCATCTGCCATATTTTCGTAAGTAAATCCTTTCTTTAATCTTACGGTTGTAATTTTTTTGATTAAATTATCAATCTTATTTTTTCCCATCTTATTTTTTTCCATCTTATTTTTTTCCATCTTATTTTTTTGCAAAAGTAAAATAAATTCAATAAGAGTTATTTTTTTTAGTAAAAGTAAATAAACATTCATTAAAAGTAAATATTTTATATTAAAAGTATATTTTTAGACAAGATTTTATATTATTTTCGCCCCGTTACTTTGCTTTTGAGGTTAGCAAAATGCACATAAACTTGTTGCTATTTGCAACATTATTGGTTGCAAAATTTCAACATGCTCATGGTTTTTCTTTGCTATTTTGCAGCGCTAACGGAAATATGGTATTCACTCTAAAAATCAATATTATTATGAAAAAAATTATTATTCTACTTCTTTGTTCAGTAATTTATGGGTACGGTTTTACCCAAATAACGGATAGTGTATCATTTCCGTTGCAGCAAATTAAAATTTCCACTCAAGATGAGTATGTCACACTTTCGTTTGCAGATTGCTCATTTATAGAGGAAGCAGGCGCACCTAAATTGCCTTACATAAAATTTCGTTATGTTATTCCCATTAATAAACGCATTTCTCATATCTCCTTGTATGACACTGTATTTGTATCGCAAATATTATCAAAACCGGTTTATCCCGTACAACCGGTTTATCCTGTCAATGAAACGCCACCGGCATTTGTTATGCCGGATTCAACTTATTATAATGCAAATTTTCCAAATCAAATGATTAATGTTGAAGAACATTTTTTCATGAAAGGGTATCATGTGGTTACCATAAATTTATATCCCATTCAGTATAACGGAACAACGAATACCATTAAGATGGCAGCTTCCATGAAATTTACCTTGCATTTTGAGAATAATGAAATTCAATCCGTTCGCCCAAAAATGCAATCTGATGCCATAACTAAACTTGTGAAAGAGCAAATTCGCACTTTGGTAAAAAATACGGAACAAATAGATGAGGTATTAGGTGGACCTTTACAAGTATGGTATCCCCAAACCTCTCCAATGCCTAATGTTCCTCTTGGAAAATATGTACAAAATTGCCCTCCCGAATATCTGATCATTACAAACAATACTTTCTTATCAGGAGAGCCGATTCCTCTGCACAACGGCAAGAGTATGACCGAGATTTTTCAAGAACTTGCCGATTGGAAAACGCAAAAAGGGATCCCAACCGCCATTTATACTTTGGATGAAATAATATCTATTACAGAAGGTTGTGATACAGAAGAAAAAATACACAATTTTCTTAAACTCTTTTATGAAAACTGTGGAACAGCTTTTGTGCTATTTGGAGGTAATATAAGTATTATTCCTTCCCGTAAAGTAGAAACACCAGTAACAGGTGATTTTTTTTGGCATCCTTCGGATTTATATTTTACGGCTATTGAGAACAATTGGAATGCCAATGGTAATGATATTATTGGAGAAAAAAATGACGAATGTGATAAGACTCCCGAATTTTGGTATGGCAGGACATTAGTGAATAATGGAGCTACTGCGCAAATCTTTGTTGATAAAGTGCTACAATATGAAAAAATGACCCATATTTCAAATAAAAATTATGTAAATAACCTGCTTTTTGTGACAGCTTATATAAATGGTGGAACAAATAATAAACCGATACCAGCTATTAATGACATTGTAGAAAGCATTACGCAACCTCTTATTAACAAATGGCGGCTCTATGATAATTATAATCACGGTAATAATTCGGGGAATGAAGAATTAAACAGAATAAATTTTATTAATAACTTAAATAATGGACAAGATACATTAGGAGGTAATTTTCATCTTGTTTATCATCAAGATCATTCAGGTTATACAAGTTTGGGAGCTTCATCCAAGCTAAAAGGAGAAAAAATATTTAGAGAGGATATGGACGCACTCGATAATGGTAATTGCTATCATGTTTTATACACGAACGGTTGCAATCCGGGAGATTTTGAGAAAGATTGTATTATTGCAAACTATCTTAACAATCCCCATGGCGGGGGGGTGGCTGCCATTGCAAGCAGTACTTTAAGCGCGCATGGTGAAGAATATATTTTTGAAAATCTTATAAATGCAATTTATCCAACTGTGCCGGGAAATCCATCAATATATAAAATTGGAATGGTTCACGATAAGTCTATATCACCAACCAGTAAGGTTAAACGTAAAAACCACCTGTTTGGCGATCCGGAAATGCCGGTATGGACACGCATACCCGTACAATTAAATGTATCTTACACTCCTTCGGTGGTAAGCAATACCACTAATCAGATAACGGTTACAGTAAGTAATTTACTTTATTCACAAGACATTACGGTGTGCCTGTTAAAAGATAATGAAATCTATCAGAGCTCAACTAACGGAGTACAACAAACATCCTCTTCAAAAACATTCACATTTAATGTAGAGCCACAAATCGCAGGGAATATTACTCTTACGGTTACCGGGCACAATTACTTGCCTTACCAAAGCACTATTCCGGTAACCATTACCGGAAAAAATGTGTACGTAAGCAATACGCAAATTATGGATTTTGGCGGAAACAACAATGGAAAAATTGATGCCGGAGAAACCGTAAATATGAATATTACCTTAAGAAACAACGGAACGGTGAGTTTGTCTAATGTTACAGCTACGTTAAGCTGCCTTTCTGATCACGTAACCATGATTACCTCTACTTGTAGTTTTGGGAATATGAGCATTGCCAGTACAGTAAGCAGGAACCAGTTTCAATTCAAAGTAGATGAAAATATTCCTGATGGAGTCATGCTAAAATTTAAGCTTACTATTATTGATAATAGTGGCTATTCTGTGGCACGTTATTTCAACTATCAAGTAAATGCTTCTGATTTGCAATTGGTTCAAAATAATTTAATTCTTAGCGGCAATGATTATGACCTTTTTGTAGATATACATAATGCCGGCAGTGGATACGCAAGAAACGTTTCCGCAATGCTTTCTTCTACTGATATCTCAATCATACAACCGCTCAGCCATTACGGCATAATTGCCCCATATGCTTTGAAGCAAAATACAGTGGCTTTTAAGATACCCGCTTCTTATACGAATGAACTCTTAGCATTGACGCTGACAGATTTCTATGGCAAAGAAACTGTCATAGAACTTCAACTTACTCCACCTTCCGGTACAATAACAGGTATTAAACATACTTGTATAGAGAGCAGCATAAGGTTAACATGGAACCGTATAAGTCAAAATTGTAAAGGTTACAATGTATATCGTAGTGAGGTTGAAAGTGGAAACTATGTTAAACTAAATAATATGCCTATTCCAACAGTTGCTCTTTATATTGATGTGGAAGTAAATCCTCTGACAAATTATTATTATAAGGTTTCTTATGTAGATCTCAAGAGCAACGAAAGCGCTCTCTCTGCACCGTATATGGCTATGATTTATCCGATAATGTCTGGTTTTCCCGTAGAACTGGATATTGAGGGTCGTATTATGGGTTCTGTAAATGTGGAAGATGTAACAGGAGATGGAACAAAAGAAATTTTTGCAACTATAAGGAGCGATAATGGAGATAATGGTTACGTGATAGGATTGAAAGCAGATGGCACCAAACTGTTTCCGGCAACATTGAGTGGTTTTGCAACGCTTAATCTTCCGGTACGGTGTACGCCTGCTATCGGGAAATTGGAACCCAATGGAGTGCATAATGTCCTTTCAATATCAAGAGTGGATGGTCCCGGTAATAAACTCTTCTGGCATTCCGCACAAGAGGAAGATCCTTCAAATCCCGGGAATCCTAAGTTGCTACATAATTATAATGCATTTCAAAGTTACAGGTCACCCATCATTGCAGATTTGAATAATGACGGATTTATGGAAACTATTTTTTATTCGGAATATGGTAATATAGGAATATACGACCATAACGGCAACTTGTTAGATTCCATTAAAGCTCCGGGCACTACTTACGGAGCGCTTGCCGTTGCAGATCTTGATGGGGACGGCAAGAAAGAAATAATAGGTTGTTATTACAATAAAAATACAAAAATATCCGGCATTTATATTTGGAAACATGATGGTACTAACTTTAGCAACCAACAACCATACTATACATTGCCCAATAATTCAACCTTTGCAGGCTATGCTTTAAATAACTCTGTCATCGTATGCGATTTAAATAATAACGGAAAAAAAAACATTGTAACAATGCCAAAGGCAATGAGTGGTACCTTTGGTTATGTTATTGCATTAGAAATCAACACCGACGGTATATATACAGAGATGTGGCATAGCAAAAGGCTCACTGTTCCGGGTGGTGGTTATACTTATGAAATAGCAGTGGGAGATTTGGACAATGATGGTTTACCGGAAGTTGTTGTACTTGGGCTCAATAGGTTTTATATTTTGGATAATTGTGGTAATACTATTAAAGAGATCACCAATACTTTTAATACAATCGAAATAACCCCAATCCTTGCCGATATTGACGGAGAACCGGGTGTGGAAATTATTTATGCTCGCGGTAAAATAATAGATGCTTACAAAATGGATGGAACAAGAGTATCGGGTTTCATGGTTCCGGCAAATATCGAAGGCTCACTCTGCGTTGCCGATATTGATAATTGCGGAAAAAATGAATTGATTGCAGGCAGCGGTAACCAAATATATGTATGGAAAACCAATGGATCTCCTGCTTTTATTGAATGGGGCTGCGAAAGGGCTAACCCGCAGAACACGGGAGAATATTTGGGTTGCCGGGATATTACCATTACCACCAATGAAACATGGACCACCGAACGTAAAGTTTGCGGCAATATTACAGTAGCGCCGGGAGCCACGCTGACTATAAAAAATACGACATTATACATGACGAAAAACGCCTCCATTACGATCCAATCCGGCGGCAAGCTCACAATTGACGGCAGCACTATTACCAACCCCTTTAATGAACTTTGGCAAGGCATTACCGTAATGGGTTTAACAAGACAGATGGGGGTAGTTCAATTAACCAACAACGGGAAAATTAAAAATGCCCGATGTGCTATTACTGTTAATTCCGACGGCTGGGTAGCTGCCACCGATGCACATTTTGTAAACAACACTACCGGTGTGTTCTTTAAACCACAATCCGGCGGCACATTTAAGCGCACTAATTTTGAATTGAATGATCATTACCCGGGCGAAAGCGGTTCCGGCAGCTTTGGCGATAAGAGAGATTTTTTGGTGCATATTAAGATGCACTCCAGCGGCAGCGTGACTGTAGAGGGCTGCGACTTCTCGAGCACAGCTCCAAAAAGCTTCAATTATAACAAAGGCATAGAGGTACTTGATGCCGGTTTGGAAATAAAAGCGCATTGCCCCACCGGTTGCCCTACAAATCATCAAACCGGATTGTGTTGGGAAGATTGCATGATTAAAAGCAGATTTTCAGGTTTTGGTTATGCTGTTTCTGCAGTCAATACCGGAACACTACCCAAATTTAAAGTGGGTTACACTATTTTTGAAGATAATTACTGGGGTATCTTTCTTCACGGCGCTAACTATCCGGAAATACTTAAAAATGATTTTATTATATCTCACCACTACTCTTACGGGCTTGAAATGGGCTACTCTACCGGATACCGGATTGAGGAAAACCTTTTTAGAGATAGGGCTCCTTATCCGGGCAAAATAACCATCGGATCTCAAATTGTCCAGAGTGGAACTCCCGAAAACGAGATCTATAAAAATAATTACGAGAACATGTACATTGCGCAGTGGTTCATTGGTAAAAATTCTTCTCAGGTGGATACACTATGTGCAGGTTGTCCGCGAGAAACTATCCCCGGTACCGGAGTACAACCCCGAATTACCGGATTGCAAACCCTGTGCAATATATTCGACAATAGTACATTTTGGGATATCCGTTTAGGCAATTCGAACCAAAACAATATGAATTCCATCAGAAATCATCAAGGAACGATGCAGAACCCCGCAGGAAATGAATTTAATGGTAATCCATTCTACAATATTGACAATTATTTGTCACAACACAATCTCAATTATTTTTATGATGTGAATGCAGCTAATTCATACCCAACTCATGTAACCGGCAATGTATTCCGTACTTCTACCACGACCTCCAACGGTTGTCCTTCAAAAATAAACTCAGGGGGTATCTCCACTAAAGGTGGCAAAGTTGACATAAATCGCGCCTTAGCGCAATACGATGAATGGAACAAGGAATATGCATACTATCTTGATTATCTTACTCCTGAGTTTGAAAATGAAAAAGAATATAATATGACATTAGATATGATTTCTTATCTGAGCGGATTAAAGGAAAATTATTACAACTCCTTAATTGTAGCAGTAATGAATGAAGAGGAGAAAGGAGAAGGGCAAAAATCCCCTTCAAATATTGAAGGGGTGGACGGCGAAGCCGGACGGGGTAGTTTATATGAAAACCTAAGATACTTGTTCTCTTACCGGGGCGCTTATTCCGATTATCTTTCCATTATAGAAAGTTATTTGGCAGAAAACAACTACCGAGCGGCGCTTTCTACCCTAAACAATATGAGCGTCCGATTTAAACTTATTGAAGAAGAAAAACTTGAATTGGAAGCATTGCAAACCTACATACAATGGCGGCAACAATTGCATGAAACCGGAAAAAATATTTATGAATTAACCGAAAGAGAGGTGCTTTATTTATTAAATTATGTGAAAAATAACATAGGACGCGGCGTGGTATTTGCAAAAAATATTCTCTGCGTGCTGTACAATATTTGTATTGAGGAAGAGGGCGAAAGTGTAAATATGGCCATAGGAGGGTTTGATGATGATCCGGAAGAAAAATCCCCTTCAAATTTTGAAGGGGTGGCGAGCAAAGCGAGCCGGGGTAGTTTATATGATAATATTACCCTTCATCCCAACCCTACTACCGGAAAATTAAGAATTGAAAGCGGACAAATGAAAATTGAAAATATTGAAGTTTACGATGCTTATAGCAGAAACTTATTGTCCTCAAAATCCCCAATGTCTCAACCCGTCACGATTGACATTTCTCATTTGCAGGCAGGCATCTATTTTATAAAAATTGCCACCGAAGCAGGTAAAGTAGTTAAAAAAGTGGTAAAACAATAATTATTTTTGTAGAGACGTTACGCACAACGTCTCTACAATTTTTTAATTACTTATACCAAATTAAATAATTTTATCTTAATTCGCATCATGTTACAGAACTAAACCAATGAAATCAAAAGCTCTTCTTTTATTATTGTACCTTTTGGCTTATAGTTATAATTTGGTAGCCGGTGATACAATTAGATATATTAAAAGAGGTATTCAGGACAATAGTAGCATTCTTGCCACTCCTGGCAAACAATTTACTGTTAATAGGGGTGATGGTACTCCAATTGAAGTATTTACCGGAGCAGATGAATATCAAACACTTTATTATAAGTATAGTAAAGTGGGTCGTTATGAAATAACTATTTCCGGTTCTGAAGATTGCTTTTTTAAGGGTTTTGATGCTGATAGAGCAGATACTATGGATTTGAGTAAATGTTCGTCAATTATAAATTATTATACAAGCGGTGGCACTTTACGCAACTTAAACACCAGTAATTGTACTCATTTAGAGTATATTAGTGTTGGCGGAAACAGGTTGACTGTTTTAGATTTAAGAGACAATATTGCATTAAAACAATTAATTTGTCGGGAAAATCAATTGACGCAGATTGATTTAGCGGCAATTGAACGAATAACATGTCGTGAAAATCGCCTGCCATTGTCCAATTTATATGCAATTTCGGAAATGATAAGCGATCCATGGAGTAAACTCTTAGGGCGGCAGGAGTTTCCACAGCAAAGAATTGCTATGGGTGATTCGGTAGATTTTTCAGATCAGGCAGCGTTTGGAGGTATTGCTACAATGTTTATTGTAGAGAAAAACGGCGCACCTGCTCCGCCGGATGATTACAAAGTGAAAGATGGAATTATCACATTTTATAATAGCGGGAATTATCGCGTAATTATGACCAATGCTGCGATTGTTTCCCATCCAGAGTGGCCTGCAGTAGTAGTAGCACCTTTTCAAGTAATTAACTTTATACCGGTTATTGAAATCATAGATTTGCCCACTAAGGCCATTGCCGGCATTTATCTTCAGCTTACCGGCACGGTTATCCCCCATAACGCTACCTATAAAGATATTGCATGGAAAGTGAAAGATGCGGGAACCACCGGCGCCACTATTGGCATCGGAAGCTCAAGACTCTATACAACGGCTCCGGGAACGGTAATGGTTACCGCAACCGTTAAAGACGGCAGCGCCATAGGCAGAGATTATATACAGGATTTTTGCGTAGAGGTAGAGCCATTAAGCATTGATGAACCGCTATTAACGGCACTACAGGTATACCCTAATCCTACAACGGGAGAGTTACAAGTTACGAGCTACGAGTTACAAGTTACGGGTGTGGAGGTTTTTGATGTTTATGGCAGAAACCTCACGCCCTTCCCCTCTCCAATTTGGAGAGGGGTGTCCGAAGGACGGGGTGTGGTAAATATTGCGCACCTTAACCCGGGCATCTATTTCATAAAAATTACCACCGAGCAAGGCGAAGTGGTGAAGAAAGTGCTGAAACAGTAATTATTATTGTAGGGATATTGCATGCAACGTCCCTACAATTTTTTATCTATCTATATCAATTTTTTTTAAAAAAATATTTTAATTTGCATTATATTATTAACAATAAACTAAATTTTAAAAAAACTATGAAAAGACATCTTATATTTTTTTTGCTATTTATTAGCATCGTAAGAACAGAGGCAAACCCAATTCCTATCCCTGATGCTGTAATCTCTGAACTTCAATTTCGAACTGATGGTTCATGGATATTAGAGATTGCCATTTTACCTGTTGACAACATACCAATTGAAGCAATATGGATTAAATCTAATTCGGGAGAATCCAAATTAAAGCACTTTATAGATGATGGAGCTGAAAAATTACTGGTAGTTGAAAATGATGATTTGGAAACCCCTCTTACTATTAATTTTTTACAGGATAACGTAGTTGTTATGTTGATTTGGGATTGGGATACAAGAGTTTCTCCATTACTTTCTTTTGGATATTCAAATTCAAAAATAAGAACTCCAAAAATAGGTCAATCAATTGCAAGTTTTTATTATGGTTACTATTTCAGTATTACAAAATCACCAACTATTGGATTCCCAAATGATACAACCGGTATGATGGGAACTATTAAGGGTATGATATATGATAAAGACGGATTGCCTTTGATTAATATGAACAATATAGGTTTAGTTTTTGAGGAGAGCTATGGTCTTGATTTTTTTTACCTTCAGCCTGACGGTTCTTATTCAACGCGATATTATTCTTATGATTATATTAATAAATCTCGTTTAAGATATCGGTATGGAGATGTTTTTCTTTCTGTAAACATAACTCCAATTATGTTTTCGATGCAACCGGATTCTGTGGTTATACAAGATATTTATCTTACTGGTACCATTATTACCACTGGAATAAATGAGATTAATAATATGGAATCTGTTTTGAAAATTTATCCACAGCCTGTTACACAACAATTACTCAACTACGAAATAGCTATTCCAATAAAATCGTTAGAAACATATATGATATTTAGAAATATAAATGGACAAGAAATATACAGATTTTTAGTAACAGAAAATAAAGGAACAATTGTTTTACCTGAAGCTATTAAGAGAGGTTATTATATCGTACAATTAATTTCCAACAAAAGAAATTATGCAACATCTAAGTTAATTATTCAATAATAATGAAAAAAAATATTATCTTTCTTTTAGCTATCGTCTTATCTGTAACAATTTCTTATTTGAAAGCTCAAAAGAATATACTATTCTTTGAAGAACATATAGATTTTTCTCTTGATAGTAATTATTTCTGTGTCAATGGTATTTATTCTTTTCAAAACAAGAGTGATCAAGAAAAAAATCAACAAATCATGTTCCCATTTGCAGATAAATCAACAGGAATAGATTCTATTCGAATCATAAATTTATACTCAGGCAGGAAAATTGACTTTAACAGAAAAGGTAATTTTATATATTTTGCTGTTTATCTTCCTATTAATGATACTGTTGATGTAAATATTTTTTATAGACAAAAAACTTCTGAGAATAATAAATATGTTCTTACTTCAACCAAATCCTGGGGGGAACCGTTGAAAACGGCTATATATACGTTATCAATAGAAAGATACATAAAAATTAAATCATTATCATATTTACCGGATTCCATCAAAGAATTTGATAATAGAATAGTATATATTTGGGAAAAACACGATTTTATGCCGGAGTATGATTTTGAAATAATACTTGATGAATAACATTACTGTACCTAACAAAAAACAATGAAAACAACAGTAAAATTTAAATTCTTAATTTTCCTTGTTTGTTTTATTGCTTATAGTTTTCATGCCGTAGCCAACGATACAATAAGAATGATTACCAGATGTGCAGGGATTACGGCGAATGGTATTGTTGCTACAGCCGGTAAGCAATTTACTGTTAATTTTGGAGACGGTTCAGCCATTCAAACATTTACAGGAACAGGAAATTCTCAGTCTCTTTCTCATTTGTTTCCTTATAATCCTGGTCGTTATGAAATAACTATTTCCGCTTCTGAAGGTTGCTTTTTTCCTGTTTTTCATTCTGACAGAGCAGATACTATGGATTTAAGTAAATGTTCGTCAATTATAAATTATTATACAAGCGGTAGTACTTTACGCAGCTTAAACACCAATAACTGCACTAATTTAGAGTATATTAGTGTTAGCATAAACAGGTTAACTGTTTTAGACTTAAGAGACAATATTGCATTAAAAAATTTATACTGTTCTGAAAATCAGTTGACACGGATTGATTTAGTGGCAGTAAACCATTTAGACTGTATTGAGAATCGTCTTCCTCTTTCTAATTTATATACCCTTTCTAATATGATAAGTAATCCTTATAATAAATATTTAGGGAGACAAGAATTTCCTTCTCAAAGAATTGCGATGGGCGATTCGGTTGATTTTTCAGACCAGGCAACGTTTGGGGGTATTGCTACAGTGTTTGTTGTAGAGAAAAACGGCGCACCTGCTCCGCCGGATGATTACAAAGTGAAAGATGGAATTATTACATTTTATAATAGCGGATTCTATCGCGTAATTATGACCAACGCCGCCGTTATTTCCCATCCTGGATGGCCAGCTGTGGTAGTAGCGCCTTTTCATGTTATTAATTTTGTACCGTTTACGGAGCTTATAGATTTGCCTACCACGGCTACTGCCGGCATTTATCTCCAACTTACCGGCACGGTTATCCCCCATAACGCTACCTATAAAGATATTTCATGGAAAGTGAAAGATGCGGGAACCACCGGCGCCACTATTGGCACCGGAAGCTCAAGGCTCTATACAACGGCTCCGGGAACGGTAATGGTTACCGCAACCGTTAAAGACGGCAGCGCCATTGGCACAGATTATATGCAGGATTTTTACGTAGAGGTAGAGCCGCTGAGCATTGCAGAAACGCCGTTAACGGCACTACAGGTATATCCTAATCCTACAACGGGAGAGTTACGAGTTACGAGTTACAAGTTACGGGTGTGGAGGTTTTTGATGTTTATGGCAGAAATGTCGGATCAAAATTCCCCTCCAATTTATTGGAGGGGTGGCAGCCGAAGGCTGACGGGGTGGTTTTGGACACCTCTCATTTGCAGGCCGGCATCTATTTCATAAAAATTACCACCCATCAAGGTGAAGTGGTGAAGAAAATAGTAAAGCAGTAACAATTTTAGACTAAAACTTTTTTCTTATGCTACGAAAAGTAAGGGTATTTTTTCACCACGCCCTCACATGCTCACTAATCACCTCAATTTTATCCCCTCGTTGCTCAATCAGCACAATGCCTTCTTTTGCCGCACGATCTCGAACAACTTTTGAGAAACGGAATGAAGCCAAACATAAGTATATTTTATAATCTTTAAACATCGGATAATTGGCACGGTAAGAATGCAGTTTAGAAAACATTTTTCCAACATCATCTGTGCCGGCTTTGTATTTCATCTCAATTAAGGCAGTTGTAGTGCCGTTTTGCAGCACCAAATCGTATTCATCATTGATTACTACGGGGTTTGGTATGAGATATGCCATTACACGATCGTATTTTTCACCAAAAAGTGTAGGATTTTCTTTAAAACTATTGATGAAATATTCTTCGCAAAATTCTCCGTTGCTTCTGGAAATTCCTCCAATCTGTTCTCGGGTTTGCTCATATAGTTTATCCAGATGCTCTATTCGTTTCTTGAAATTGAGTTGTTCTTCCCGTATCTGTTTTCTTTCCTCTCTCATTTGCCTTTTATCCTCTTTCATTATTTGAGTGGTTTCTTTAAGAATTTTCCGGATTTCGGCAAATGTCGGTGAGCTATCCTTTAAAGTTTGTTGTTTTTCTTTTTTCATTGTATTCTCTATTTAAATTTAACGTGCGGCAAAAAAAAAAAAATATTATTATAATGATGAATTTTTGAAAATTATTTTCCTGTAAATCAGAATGTTAAAAAAAATAGAAAAGTTGCAGAAAAATGGATAAAATGTACATTTTATTAGGAAAACATACGGAAAATTATGGAAATACAAAAAAGCGCGAAGACGGGAAGGCACAAAGATTTCTTATTCTTGTAGCTCCGGATGCTCCTCCAAATATTTCTTTGTACCTTCGTATCCTATACGAATAATCTCTTTATATTCTTTAAAATCAAAGATGTGATATGGTGCTAATTCTTGAAATCCGATGTAGTGATCCGCTTGTGCGATTCTAGTTGCATTCATTTGCTGAAACATCCCAACTAAAGCCCGATTAGCCATTTTTATTTTTCCTGAATTGATAGTTTGCGGATATATGGCATTTACATCGATCATAATTATTGTATTGCACTTATCCTTAATAGGTTCAATAGGAAGGTTGTTCATAACACCTCCGTCAACGTATATTTTCCCATTTAACTCTATCACTTCAAAAAAAGCAGGAATAGAAGAAGATGCCATCAGTTTTTCTTTAAGATTATCGCCGGAAAAAGCGTATTCTGTTTCCAAATTAACAAAATCGGTCATGGAAAGGGCAAAGAAACGTTGCAAAGAATCGAAACTATTCTTTTGAAAAATATTATCTAAGACTTTACTCAGTTTTCGATGATCTGAAATGCCTTTTTTACGAAATAAACGGAAATCGAATATTTTTGACTTTTTGTATATTTTCTCTCGTTCTATAATGTCAATCATCTCTTTGGGAGAATACCCGTATGCGTACATTGCTCCAACAAGTGCACCCATGCTGGCTCCCGAAACAACGGGAAGTTCTATTCCTGCTTCTTCAAGCGCTTGAAGTGCGCCGATATGAGCAAATCCTAAAGCGCCACCGCCACTTAAGACAATTCCGTAGTTTACTGTTTCTGTCGGTTTTTGTCCAAAAACTAAATGAAATGCTCCGATTAGAAATAAAAAAATGATAATTCTTTTCATAAACTATTACATTTAATAAAATTTAGCCCTATTTCCCAAAATTAAACCCAATCCGGAGCGCGTAAGTATTAAAATTAATATTGCCGGAAGTCAAATAATCATAATTAGGATAATCATGTTCAACGAAGAGACTTAGAAGATTGTATGAAAATGCAATAAAAATAGTGCGTGTGAGGTTTAATCCCAGCTCCGTTTCGAAAGCAATACCGTGATCAAAACCTTCCAAAAAGCGTAAGCCGTACCCCAATCGTACAGCGCCATAAACGGACATACATTTATAAAAAGTTGGAGAATTGCCGCGAATTCCTGTCATAAATTCAAAATTCATTAGTACATACTCTCTTTGTGCTCTGAAAGGACAGTTAAAACTTATCTTCAGGAAGTCTGCGCCTAAATAATGGTTAAAATGGTGCATATAACGGGCTCCCAATGCAAAGGAAGGAAAGTTGCGTGAAAGGGTATTCGTATTAATTCTTGTTGAGCCAACCCCCAAATCCAAACCAAATCCATTTCGAGGCACACATTTTAGCGATTTTAAAGAGTTTTTTTCAGAATCCCCTGTTACCGAATGCGATTGTGCAATTACATAAGATTGAAAAAATAGGATTACTCCGATTAATGCTAATAAACAAAATATTTTTTTCATTTTTGATAATGATTTAGAATGCAAATTAACATAAAAATTAATAAGCAAAAAAATATTTTTTATTGCATTTTATCTTCGAATTCTGCCGTGTTATTGTCCAGCCACATTCCCTTTTAACTGTAGCCTTATTCTATCTGTTTGTGCATTAGATTGTACTGTAATTTGTTTAGCAATTACCCCCGGTGTTTTGGCAGTATAAATCACTTTAATAACGCCCGTTTTACCCGGCATTACCGGTTCTTTTTGCCACTCCACTTCAGTACAATCGCACGAAACAATCACATCAAACAGTACTAATGGCCTGTTTCCTACATTGGCATAAGTGAAGATGCCGGTTTTAACATCGCCAACTTCTAAAGTGCCGTAATCGTGTGCAACTTTGTCAAATTCTATCTCTGCACTTGTGGTAACTTTGGGAACAAAAGGTTGCTCAGCTTCCTTTTTTCCTTTGTTTTGAGCTATAACAGAGGAAAAAATTAGCATAAAGCTTAAAAAGAGGCATGTGACTTTTCTCATATCGTTATTTTTATTTATTGATTTTGCATCATAGGCGACGCCTTACTTTCCGGAATAATCTCTTTGGGAGGTTCGCTAACATTACCTCTTATAGATAATGTGACTCTTTCTCCGGCATTTGAATCAACGAAAATGCTTTTATTAATACCCCCAACGCGCTTAGTGTCATAAGATACTTTAATAGTAGCCGATTTTCCGGGCGGGATGAGATCTCTGGGCCAATCGGGAACAGTGCACCCGCACGTTGAACTTACATTGGTAAGCTGTAAATCCGCTTTTCCTGTATTTTTAAATTCAAAATGACAAACACCATTATCTCCTTTATAGATGTTGCCGTAATCGTGAACCAAAGAGGTAAATGTAATCACAGGAACTTTGGGAAGCGTGTCTTCTTCAACAAGTTCCTTCTTTTTACTATTAGACTTTCTTGCAGGTTGCTCTTCTACTTGCGCAAAAATTGCTGTAGATAAAATAAGTAAGAGTGATAAAAAGAATAGCTTTTTCATAAATAATTTGATTTTTGAAGTGTAAAGACAGTTTGATTTTAATGAAGTTTAACGAATTAAATAAAATAATGCCAATTCGTATCCGGTAAGCCCGAATCCGCATAAAGAACCGCTGCATTTTGCAGCAATAAGCGAGTTTTTCCTGAAGTTTTCACGACCAAATAGATTGGAAATATGCACTTCCACCACTTTGGCAGGAATGGCGGCTATGGTATCTGCCAAAATAACGGAGGTATGCGTAAATGCCCCCGGATTTAAGATGATACCATCGCAATGTTTGTGTTGAAGCATAAAGTCAGCGAGTTCATCTACCTTATTCGATTGAAAATAGAGCAATTCAATATCAGGGTAACGTTGTTTTAAAACATCCAAATAAGTGTTGAAGTCAGTGTGACTGTACACATCTACTTCGCGAGTTCCCAATTCTCCAAGATTAACACCGTTGACTATGGCAATTTTTTTCATCTTATTTTTTTCCTAATAAACGAAACATATTTGATTTGTAGGCTTCCACGCCGGGTTGGTCAAATGGATTAACATTTAACATATATCCACCTAAAGCACAGCTAAATTCAAAGAAATAGATCAATTCGCCCAGGGTTTCTTCCGAAATTTCCGGAATGGCAATACGAATATTCGGAACGTTTCCGGAAATATGTGCTAATCGCGTACCTTCTTCTGCCGTAAGATTGATTTCGTGAATGGTTTTTTGCTGCAAGTAGTTTAATCCATCTAAATCATTGCCATCAAACGGAATAGGTATACGAGAAGTCACTTTTTCAACAGATAGAACAGTTTCAAACATATTGCGCTCTCCTTCTTGAATATATTGACCTAACGAATGTAAATCGGTAGAAAAAATGGCACCCGCCGGAAAAATGCCTTTACCTTCTTTGCCGTCGCTTTCACCGAAAAGCTGCTTAAACCATTCAATAAAGAAAAATAATTGAGGTTCATACGCTACCACCAACTCCAACTTTTTTCCTTCTTTATACAGCAAATACCTTGTCAATGCATATTGCATGGCCATATTTTTGTCGAAAGATTGATGTTGCATGAGATTGTCTCTCATCTTTTTCGCGCCATTTACTAATTTTTCGATATTGAATCCTGCGCAGGCAATGGGTAACAAACCTACCGGAGTAAGCACAGAATAGCGCCCACCTACATCATCGGGAATTACGAATGTTTGATAGTTTTCTTCTGTAGCTAACTTTTTGAGTGCGCCTTTCTTCTCATCAGTAATCGCTACGATGCGTTTTTGCGCTGCTGTTTTGCCGTATTTTTTCTCGCAATGCTCTTTTAGAATGCGAAATGCAATAGCCGGTTCGGTTGTTGTTCCAGATTTAGAGATTACAATTACGGCATAATCCTTTATATCAAGCACATCCATTAATGCTTTATGATAATCCTCACCCATGCTGTTTCCTGCAAAGAGTACCAACGGCGTTTTTACATTGGGTAACAATGTTTTAAACGGATGTTGCAGCGCTTCTATTACAGCACGCGCTCCTAAGTATGAACCTCCGATGCCCACTACAACAATCACTTCCGATTGCGCAGCAAGCCCTTCGGCAGTGCGATTTAACTCAGCAAACAATGAAGGCGTAACCTCTTCGGGAAGATCAATCCATCCTAAAAAATCGTTTCCTTTTCCTGTTTTAGCAATAAGCTCCTGATACGCTTTTTCAATATTTGACATTTCATTTTCTACCGTTATTAAAGATAAAAATGATTGCGCATCCAGCATGTATAGTTTCGTATTAATCATGATATTAATTTTAGATTTTTAATTTATAATTGCACTTTAATTACCCACTCCTTCATTCCTTCATTCCTTCATTCCTTCACTCCTTCACTCCTTCAACCTCTAGCATCTCTTCTTTTTGCCTGAACAAAGACCTAAGCTCAGCCTCCTTCACTTTCGGTCTTGTCGGAAAATTAACTAACAAACCGAATGTGGCGTTTGTTCTTGTGGCATTGAAAATATTTACGGCAGCTAATATATTATCCGTACCTGTATAAAGATGCACGGAGCCCATTCTAAATCCTAACCCGAGTCCCAGGTTTGCAAAATTTTTCCTCATCATGGAATAACTTACCACGACATCAATCACATTAAAAAAGCTTCCGTTATAAGCTACTGTAAATTGCGGGAGGAAATTTTTCCCCATTATATAACCTTTAAATTGAAGAATAAAGCGATTGGAAGGAGTGAGGTCGAAATAGCCATCCAGCATTATTTTTGAAGTAAGCATGGTGGTATATGCTTTAAGCTCATTTAAGACAAAACTATTATTGACCACCTTGAAGATGGTATCTAAATTAAAATTAATTCCATTTTGAATAAAATTTAAAATTTGATCTGTAGTAAAACCGGAAAATTCAAAGCTATTTGCAAGGGGATTAGAAGCAATATTTAATACTGATCCTTTTCCTTTCCATTTTATAAAACCAAGATCGGTAACCGAAGCAGAAACTCTAATTTGTTGATTTATTCTATAAACAGCACCCAAATCAATGGCAAAACCTACATTCTTAAAAATATTTCCAAAATAGAACGATTCTGTGTCGAAAGCAATTCCGTTAGCACCTGTATAAAATGGAACTATCGAAGCCACATTTATGTTGATGTCATGATTCCCGGAAATAGTATAATCCTCCGGATTAGTGTAAACGCTTGCACCGAGTTTGTTTGTTTTAATATTTACTAAACCATATAAAATTTTTGGGCGTGCGCCAACATACAGCCAATCAAAAATTCTCCCTTGAAATCCGATACTCATCTCTTGGTAAATATTAATGTTCGGATTAACTTCTAATTTTGCAGGTGTAGCTTCAGTATAAAGATAGCTTCCATCTTCGTTTTGCGCTAAATTACCTTGTAATAAAAATTTGAACAGATCTTGAGAATATTTGAAACATTGATCCATTTTTAACCGGTAGCCGAAAGAAAAGAAATAATCTTGTATCCGAAAGCCAAAACCAAGCAATTCAAGATCTAATTCTGTGTTGAACCAATTACTTTTGGGATGTAAAGAGTTTATAAATTTATTAAGGGTAACTGTTTTAGGATATCCATTTTTGTCTGTTGCAATTAAATTTTTATAAAGTAAACCTGTATTATAGAACGAAAAGTTAATGTTTGAAACTCCCGGAATTCCCACGTACCCATTGTAAGGTATGAAATAAGCGGGATTATTAAGATTGGAATAAGGATTTAAGCGCATAAAATTGGTAACCTCAACAGATTGCGAGAATGTATGTAACGAAAAAAACAGACTGATTAAGAATGAATATATATATTTCTTCATAACACTTTGGCTTACGGATCGTTTGCTTTTTTAATATTTGCACCCACCCTGGCATAAAGATTATGGTCTCTATTAAAAGGCAGGTGTCTTTCATTTGTATTTAATGATATACGTAGAATTATTCTGTTGGCTTGCTGCATTGCTTGTAATTTATTATTAGTAACGCTAATATATTGAGTTTTTGAAGAAACAAGCTTACCATCGTAAGAGCCTTCAATTTTCACTGGCTCAGACAGCAATGTGTCTATTATCGTTCTCGTTCTGAAGTTGTAAAGCCAAAGCTGAACATTAAAAGCGGATGGAATGGAGCTCATGAATGCTGTTCTTATTTTTACGGTATCAAAAAATGATAAATCGCTAAGTCCGGGCATATTAAACATTAATGTGTCATGAAATACTGCCTCGTTAATAGTTATATCTAACGGAACGGAAAAATTCATACCGACTTCCACAGCAGAAATATCATATACGCTACCTGTTGTTCCTTTTGGCAGAATGGTAAAATATTCATATTTGAGCGCATCATAATTTAAAGTTAAAGGAATTTCTTTTTTAATATAGGATGAAATATCAATGGGACCGGTGAAATTTTTAGGAATGGGAATCGGTGGCATGCCTTGGAGCAAAATTGTTTCCTTTTGTATTTGTGCTTCTAAGAAGATATCAGTAAATACAATCTCCGCATCACATCCAAATGTATTGGTAACATGTAAAAGCAGTTTGGGATCGTGAAGCACTGCATCTAAACTTAGGTTATGAGAGAAAACGGAAAACACTGAATTCTCAATAGAGCGTTGTCTTTGCTCCTTTAGAATTTCTATATCTGCGTCTTTAAATGTGATATCAAGAAGACTAATAAGTGGCGTAAGCAGCAAAGCATCAACAGATGGAGCGCCCGTATAATGCAATGTAATCGTAATTGTGAAATTCAACTTACTGTTATCGGTTATTATTTTTAATTCGGAACATGGTGCATAACCTATAGGATTGTTTTTAGAGAGTTTCATGGAAAACCTGCTGTTGTCTGCAACATTAAATATCGTATTTGATTCAATGAGTATATCATAATTAATTGAGTTAATGTCGGAAGGTGTAACCTTCGAAAAATCAAATTTGAATTGCCCCGATTTTAGAATGGCTGTATTCACTAACATATCCTCTGTGGAAATATCAATGTAATTAGGATCAAAAATATGTGTTGTCTCCGAGAGTGGACATGCAAGAGAAAGCGTGCGAACAGTATTTTGTAATCTATTAAGGTTAGCTGCACTTAAACATTCACTTTCGAGTACGGTAAAGTCAAAATAATAATCTCCATTGCTATCATATCTAATAAATCCCATGTCACCAAATGCGTTTAAAATTCTTCCAATGCTATACTCCGCATTGATTAATGGAATCCCCCAGTTCATGTTGCCGTCAATTTCCATGTTTCCCCAATCAAAATCCAGCATTTTGTCATATTTGGAACAGGAAGCTACCAGAAAGACAGATACGGTAACAAAAAATAGCAAACGTAGCTTTTTTCTCATATATATTTAACTTTTTAATTTTTAATGATTTTCTTATTAACTACTCCTTTATCGGTATGGATACGCATAAAATAGATGCCGCTACTAAGGTTGTTTAGATGGATAAGGTTTTGTTGTTGCATAATATTACGCACCGATTTCATTAATCTGCCGGAGAGGTCATGGATGTCTATCTGATTAATAATAACATCATTATAATTGTGCACTCTGATAATATCATTTGCAGGATTTGGAAATACATCAATATTGTAATTGTTATGAGTGTTATTTTGTATGATGCTGAGTGGTGGAAGGTTAATACCGGAATAATAGGCAAGTAAAACAAAATTCATTCTTGCAATTTCCCGGCAATATTCAAAATTCAAATGGTCTATTATATCATTAGGAGAATGATAATATGGATTGAAATGCTTTTCAATAGCGAAAGTAGCTCTAAAATTCTTTTGATAATAGGCCCAACTGTCACTGTTCTGCGCTGATCCGTTTTGCTCAGGGGTTGGTACAAACGGAGTTACCCAGGTATAATCAACCAATGCTTGACGTGCTTTCTCCGTAACATCTAGTGAATTATTGTACCAATGCAAGACCACCTCCCAAACTTTATCCTCCGGTTGATGTCCTACCATATCGTTATTTATCATCACAATGATTTTTTCATTTGCGGCGCGGCGTTTGTTTGCGTCATAGTACGCGCCGAACAGTCCTAATTCTTCTGCATCATAAGCCATAAAATCAATGTTATGACGTGGTTTTAAATTATTTTCATGAATAATGCGTGCCATTTCAATCATCACGGCGCAACCGGTGGCATTATCGTCTGCACCGGGCGCTGTTGCGCTAAGTACCTGAGGTGCATCAAGCGAAACGGCATCCAAATGTGCGCCAATAATTACTGTAGAATCGGTTGTTCCTGTACCTGTCAATGTTCCCAACACGTTGTACATGTATTGGGCATAATCTATCCCCCAAATACGAACCTCTATATAAAAAGAGTCAATACGAGCATTCTCAATGCCATACGCCTTCAAACGATCTGCCAAGTATTGGGCAACTTGCCTATTCTGCCCAACTGTTTTGATACACAATCTTGATTCAAAATCTTGCATATCTTGCACGGTACGCCTCAAACTGTCCTTGTTAATCAAATCTAACACTTCATTCAAAGTGGGATTTGATGCTTGCGCAGAAATAGTACCAATAGCTAATAATGTTATTGACAAAAAATTAAATAGCTTTTTCATTTTTTTAAGTTAAGTAGCTCAAATATATGGCTTTTTGTTTTTTCTAATTATCTTGCAAACGTAAATTATTTTTTTTAATAATCAAGATGTTTTTTCGTGTAAAAAAATATATTTTTGCCGCCTCATTTATGGCGATCATAGCTCAGGTGGTTAGAGTGCCGGATTGTGGTTCCGAAGGTCGTGGGTTCGAGTCCCATTGGTCGCCCAA
>Ga0209737_10000931_pt1 | contig 22028 bp, 17 predicted proteins | sample TergutCu122P3_FD_187284 | JGI IMG/M metagenome (GOLD analysis project Ga0209737, IMG submission 187284) | Cubitermes ugandensis P3 segment gut microbial communities from Kakamega Forest, Kenya - Cu122 P3 (SPAdes) (version 2) | ecosystem: Host-associated > Arthropoda: Insects > Digestive system...
TCGCTCTTTCTATCGTATATATTAACCTTATATAGCGAATCCAGAAATTCAACATACTTCATTCCTCTTTTTCCTGCTTCAGCATGGAGAATATTCCATTCTATCAATTTTTCCAATGAGATCAATCGATCATAATATATTTCCATTAAATGCTGATACAGACGGGCTTCAATGGATTTATCAATATCATTGAGGTATATTTGTATTCCGGCGACATCAGCAATCGGATTTTTCTTGTCTTTGCATGAAATGAATAAAAACAGAAAAAAAACCAAGACTTTATATTTTTTTCTAAACATATTTGAACACTAAATAAGAACTCCGGGTTACACGCCCGGAGTTACCCGATTAACACTTTTTAATATGCGCGTGTAACATAAAAATGTGTATTCCTTTCTCCCTGTATGAAGCCGAAATCTTTAAATTTTGGATATTCAACGGTATTAGCATCCCACTTCCAATAATTTGTGTTATTGGTATCTTCATCATCAGATAAAACTTCTGCTACATATCCTCCTTTTATAGGTTTTTTGCTGAAAACGGCATAGTCAAATCCCTTATACGGAAAAGTTTTAAATCCGCTTGTCCAATAATCCATTACGGCAAATTGAAAATTACTGTCTCCTTTACCGGACGAAGATCGTTGGTTCAATCCATTAAAAGAGAAACCACTACTAAAACTTTTGCTCAAATCTGTTTTGGTTCCTTGGTACATTACATGCGCCGAATTTTGATTATTTGAGTCTTCATTGTCAATATGCCTTACAACTCGAGAATGTGCCCCCCACTGAGACATATAACCAGATAATGCTATTATTGCCCAGGGAGCGTTGTCAATCATACCGACCGGAAAATCTAATGCATTCGGCAGCAAGCAAAATTTCATTGTAAGATCACCCTTTGTATCTCGTTTAATGCCATTTGCCAACCAGGAAATTTCATTGGGATACTTTTCATGAATTTTATTATTTAAATAATCCCAATTTTTTATATGGGTAATATTACCTGAATTTTCGCAATCCATGAAGAAAGTTAATTCCGGAAAATTACCGCAACCTTCACCCAACTTAATGACTGCAACTTCATACCAAGACCAAAGTTCAGTAGACAATCTATTCATCTTTGGCGTTCTTTCTTCCCAATTTATGTAATCCTCGTAAGGTTCTTTACCACATCCTTCTTCCCATGATGTTTCTACTTTTTCGTCACCTTCCTTCCAGATGGTGACAACCTTATCGAGGTTATCATAACTTACTTCCACCTGGGCAATGATTTCACTAATCGATTCTTCTTTATTACATTGCGTAAACGCAATCACACAAAATACAGTACATACTAAATAAATTTTTATATTTTTCATTTTTAATACTATTTTTGTTTGTTTTTAATGTCCTCTGCCCTCTGGTTTTTGGTTATCATTTTTAGTTATACCACCGGGTAGAGGTTTTTTACGAACTCACTGTTTTTGATTTAATTAAATAAATCATTTTTGTTTTACTGCATTCAACTGGCTTTCTCCATAGGCATACATTATATTATAGCGCAAATCGCTACAAAAATACAGATCATACATTTATTCATATCATTTACAATTTATTGGTTAAAAACTGGCGCAAAATTACAACGAAAAACAATATGCCCAACAGGGTCAATTTGGGCTGTTAAGAAGTTGTTAATGTTTCGTCAACAGTTGAAATTTTTATGTATTTGATAACGAATAGATTCCCAAAAAATGTTGTTAAGTTTTTGGGTATATTTTTTTTAATGAATGAGCGGCGTCAACGCTTTTATGATGTCGTTGCTGCCGATTTTTTTCCTGATTTTGGATTTCGTGGCCTGTAATGAGTTTTTATTGTAGGGCAAAATGCGAAGCAGATTATATATATCCAAATCGAAAAGCAGCAGGCAACACAACCGTATCTCGCTGGTGTTGAGTTTTACATACCTCTTTTTGATTTTTTCTTCAAAATTTACGGGCAACAATGGAAGGATGGTTTCCCAGTTTATTTTTCCTTCTTTGCCATATAAGAACTTGTCCGTCAGTTGAATTGTATTTCCGTGTTCCTCCATTTTCAACCCCCTTTTGAATGATTCGTATTTTTTACAAATATCAAGGTGCGCTTTGAGCATATACGAATAGGTGAGCCGCAGTTGTTCCACCAATTGCCCTGCCTGTTCTTCCCTTGTTTCAATTTTTGCGTCAATCTCTTTGTTTTTTTCATTTTTCTCGCCTGTTTTTTCATCCTTCAATTGTTGGATGAGTTCCATGTTTCGCGCGATTTCCTTTTCCAAAAATTGGGTATGGCTCCTTCGCTCATCAATTTCGCCGGTTAATGTATGGATTGTTTTGTCCTTTTTTACGATCATTTTTTTCAGCCTTGCGTTAAATACCAACAGCAGAATGGCTGCCACTAAAATTACTGCCAGCAGGATAAGAAAGATGATCAGGTCGTTTTTCTTTTGAATGGTCAATTGGCTGTTTTTATTCCGCTCGGCTTCGTACCGGTATTTTCTTTCGGCTTCCGACAATTGCCGGTCTAAAAATTTTTCATATTCTTTTAGCATGTACTCCATTTGCTTTTGTGCATATTGCAGCGCTTGCCCGTAGTTTCCGTTGCTCTCTTCAATTTTCATCCACGTTTTGTAGATCGACGCCAGAGGTTGATCCTTCATCTTTTCGCACAGTTTCGTAGCGCGTTCAATGTAATATGTGGCGGAATCCTGGAGTTGTAAACCCTGATATGCCTGCGAAAGACAAATGTACAGTACGGCTTCTACTTGCTCGCCGGTATTTTGCCTCAATGCTTGCAGGTACATGTCGCGTGCTTTTTGATGGTTGTCCTCGTATTGGGCAATAATACCTAAATTTCGTATAATACTTCTCTGCATTTTTTGATTGTTCTGATAAGCAGGTATTTCCGTTACTTTATTTAAATAATAGAGCGCACTGTCGAATGATTCATTAATTAAATGGGAGCAACCTATTGCGTTTATCGAAAACATTTCATTTACATTATCCTCTGCCCTTTTGAAATAATCCGCTGCTTTCCGGTAATGGTTTATGGCTTCGTTCGTTTCAATACGTCCATAATACAAATTGCCTGTGTGCGTCTCGATCAATCCTTTCAATTTTTCGTGGTTTTTTAAAGTACGCGCCATCGTTTCCGCCTCAAGGTATGCCTGCATTGCGGCTTTAGCGTTGCCTTGCTCTTCCAGTACCCTTCCGGCATAATAACAGGATAATGCCGCCTTTTCATCATTTTTTTCTTTCACAAAAAAATCCCTGACTGCGAAGATGACGGTATCCGCTGTGATGTCCTTCCCTGCCTTATCTTTAGCCTGTATCAACAGCAGGAGGTATTCGGCATTTTCAGCAACTCCCAGATTGGTAATGCTGATTGCATCCAGGAGCATCAAAGCGCTGTCGGGTTGATGTTCCATCAGGTACTCGGCCTGCTGCATCAGGCGCTTGTTATCGCTGTTTCCCCATTTTGCGCAGGAAACAGGGAGTACACAGATTAAGGCAATAGCAAAATTTTGAATTTTCATGTATATGTTTTTTTTGTGAAACTGCAAAAGTATAAAAATTTAAGAACTGTCTGTCTTTTTGATCATCCATAAATTCCTGCAACTTTTTATTCACCTTTTCGTATACTTTAGGCACAATATTATTATATGCAACGTTTCGTATTTTTCCTGTTACTTTCGCTATTCGTGTCTGTACAAATGTATAGCCAGCCTGTTGAGCCAATTTTGCGGCTCACCTCTGACTTTCATCATACCACCATCCGCAGTATTTCCACCGACGCACAGGGACGTTACGCGCTAACGGCATCTGAGGACAAGACCGCCCGTTTGTGGGACGCGCGCACCGGTAATGCGATCCGCACGTTTCATCCTCCGGTGGGTTATGGCAGAGAAGGGATGCTGTATGCCAGCGCTTTGTCGCCCGACGGAAAAACAGCGGCCGTTGGCGGATGCACCGGCGGTACATGGAACAAAACCGACAGTTTCAGAATAACGGTAGGAGGCTGGCAAGGATATGCCAGGCAGTTGAGGTACAGTATCTACCTGTTTTCGACGGTCAGCGGCGAATTATTATTGAATATCGACAGGATGGAAGGCGAAATACAGTACCTCTGTTTTTCGGCCAACGGCGAATATCTTGCCGTTGCATTGGGCGAAAATAAAGGAATTTACATATTAAATGCCAAGGATGGCACTGAAGTTCGCCGTTTGACCGGATATGGCGCTACGGTTGTTCAGATGGCTTTTTCCAGATCGGGGAAATTAGCCGCCATTGCCGACGACCAGCAACTACGACTGTACAGCGAAACATTCCAGTTAATGTTCACACATACAGTGGAAGGAAAACCTGCATCCGTTGCTTTTTCTTCCGACGAATCGACCATAGCAATCGGTAAAAGCGGACAATCACAAATAGACCTGTATCACCTGACCGAAGGGTATAAATTTCAAACCTCTGTATTAATGACCCCGCCCAACAGTTCTACTCCGGCTGTGGCTTTCTCTCCCAATGGAATCCTGTATTCGGGCGAATGTATGCAAAATGGGGAAAACCGCATCGTTGCATGGAAAAATGAAACCCGTACAGAAATTCTTCATGGCGCAGGCAAAATTACAAATATTCATGCTTTAAGCGACGGCTCTATTGTTTACGCAACATCCTTTCCCGAAACAGGTCGTATCCTTCCCGATCACCAACCGCCTCCGGCATGGGAAGGGAAAAAGGAAAAAGCATATCTTCGCACTTCCGGCAGGATTACCCTTACGCAGCCTGAGTTTTTCCAGTTAAGCGATGATGGATCAATAGTTGGTTTGGCTAACGCCGGTAAGGAAATTCTGTATTTTTCGTTATCCGAGCGAGCATTGAATACAGCGCCATCGTATCTTCCAAAGCCTGTCAACAGCCTTCGCGAGCGTAAATTATCTGTTACAGGATGGAAAGACAGCCATGCACTTTTTTTAAACGGTAAATCATTACCCGTCCTTGATACAGATGAAATCAACCAGTGTGTTGATATTTCCGGAAATGGAAGGTACATCCTGCTGGGCACCAACCGTCATTTGATATGCCTCGACGCAGCAGGAAGAATAATCTGGAAACGGCAAGTGGCTGAAGGATGCGTCGCCTTGAAGATAGCCGGAAACGAACGTGTTGCTGTTATTGCGCTTGCTGATGGAACGTATGCCTGGTACAATATGATTGAAGGAGAGCGACTGTTAACCCTCTTCGTTCATCCCGACCAGCGCCGCTGGATGGTGTGGACGCCTGCCGGTTTTTATGATTGTTCCACAGGCGCAGAAGATATTGCCGGATGGAACCTTAATCAGGGGAAAAACAAAGCATCTGTTTTTTATCCGCTTTCACAGTTTCGTGAACGTTATTACCGTCCTGTAATGATCGACCGTTCGATAGGATATCGACTGGGGCAAATCGCTCAAAACGATCAAAATCAAGACGATGGCAAAAGTCAGTCTATTTTTCAGACCCTGCCTCCTGAAATCAATATTTTAAGTCCTCAAACCGAAACATCGGTATCCGACCGGAAAGTAAAACTGCAATATTCAGTTTACACACAAAAGAACAGTCCTGTTGAATCGGTAAGGGCGCTTGTTAATGGCCGGCCGGTACAACTGCTATCGTCGGTGCATCAGGGCGTCAACGAACTGTCGCTGGAAATTCCTGAAGAAGACTGCGAAATAGCCCTGATAGCGCGCAACAAATTTGCATCCAGCATTCCGGCAACTGTAAAGTTAAAATGGACAGGTTTGACGGAGGAAAACATTTTTAAGCCCAAACTGTATATTTTAGCGGTAGGAATCAGTAAATACAATGACAGGAATCTTGGTCTTAGATTTGCAGCCAAAGACGCCAGAGATTTTGCCAACATCATGTCGAGACAGAAAGGTTTTTTATATGGCGATGTTTCCATCCAGTTGTTGACCGATGATAAAAGCACCAGGGCCAACATACTTGACGGTTTAGACTGGATTCAATCAGAAACCACCAGCCGCGACGTAGCCATGATCTTCTTTGCAGGCCACGGTATCAACGACAATACGGGCAATTTTTATTACATGCCGGTAGAAGCCGATCGCGAACGGTTGCGTTCCACGTGTGTGAATTACACCGAAATAAAACAATCAGTAGCCGACATTGCCGGAAAAATTATCTTGTTCATGGATGCATGCCATTCGGGAAACATACTGGGCAGTGAAAAACGTTCTGCAACCGGACCAACAGATATCATCGGTTTTATTAAAGATTTGGCGGATGCCGAAAACGGAGCGGTTGTCTTTACATCATCTACCGGAAAACAATATTCGCTTGAAGATCCAAAATGGGACAACGGGGCATTTACAAAAGCGCTGGTAGAAGGAATTGAAGGCAAGGCTGATTTTCTTAACCGGCACATTATCACCATCAAAACGCTCGACGTATATATTACTCAACGAGTGAAAGAGTTAACTAAAGGACAGCAAGCTCCCACGACGATCATTCCGGCAAGCATCACCGACTTTCCGATTGCTGTGAGCAGATAAAATCAGGATTTATTGAACATCATCTGTTTTCATTCCGATGATAAAAATTCCTGCTTCATTTGCCATTTTGATGACTGCCTCGCGTTCTATTAACAGGATTCCGCCGGCTTCTACTGCAATACCTTTAATACCGTACTTTTTCAACTGCTCAATGGTTTGCAGTCCTATAGCCGGTAAATCGACGCGCATGTCCTGTCCGGGTTTCAGCACTTTCACCATCACAGGCGCTTTTCCTTTCTTTTTAACAGCAGCAGCGCGCGAAAGCATCATATCCGTCCCTTCTATGGCTTCCACAGCCAGCACCATTCCTTCCTGCACCACAACCGCCTGACCGACGTCTACAGCGCCCAATGCTTTGGCCACCTTGATGCCGCGCCGGATGTCGTCCATATCATCAGCAGCAGGTTTCAGTTTTCCGTATATTCCTTCGGAAAACATCATTCCGGGAACAACTTCCTCAATCCCCACTACTTTAAACCCATGAGATTCAATTTCATCTATCACAGCTCGAAACATATTATCGTCACTCATCTTTTTGATGGCCAATTTCGCCATTATTTTAGCGCCTTCCCAATCGGGTATCAATTCCTTGAATGAGGGACGTTTGATGCCTCCTGCAAGGACAACGTCGTGTACACTGTTTTTAGCCAACGCTTTCAACATCTTTCCCGCCTCGCCTATTTTGGCAAAAATATGCGGAACATCTTTTAAGTCTTCTTCTTTGGCGTAGGGTTCAACTCCTGCAACAAATATTTCTCTGCCCGTTTGATGACAATGTCTGATGATTTCAACCGGCATCATACCGCCGCCGGCTATCATTCCTAATTTCTTTTTGTCCGACATGATTTGTATTTTCAATATTCCAGTCGCAAAATTATAAAAATTGTTAATAGTTGATATTTTTTTTGATTTTGACCTACCCTCTATTCATTTTTCGTTGTACTTATAGTGTAAATACATTTTGTTAAACAAATTTAAAAAAAAATATTATGATAACCCTAACAAAGGATATGGAAATTGGTGTTGCAAAAATTGATGAGCAACACAAAGAATTGGTTGACCGGATCAATACCATTACATCAATGGGTTTGAAATCCGTTTCAAAAGAAGAGACCCAGAAAACGCTTGATTTACTGGGTTGGTACGTTGTTCAACATTTTGGAGACGAAGAAGCATTACAAAGAAAATGCAACTATCCAAGATATGAATGGCACAGGCAAATTCACAAGGATTTTATTGTTGATTTTACAAAAATAAAGGAGGATTTTGAAAAAAATGGCCCATCAATAAAATTTACAGTGGAACTCAACAACCGTATTGTTAAATGGATTGTCAGTCACATCAAAAACGTTGATGCTGAATTTGGTAAATTTTATGTTTCACAAAAATACTGGTAATAGATTTAAGGGAATCTGATTAACCGTTTATGATAACAGGATTGAAAAACAGGAAACTGAAGTATCAGTTTCCTGTTGTTTTTTAATCCATAAATTCCGCTCAATCAGAACAGGCTCATTGCGCTTGTAACAAAAACAGCAGCCAGAATGACCCCAATGATTGCCGAAAGTACCATCCACACCACAATCAAACATACAAGACTAACGATGAAGTAGACGACGGTTTTGTCCGCTGGTGTTTTCATCATGGGTTGCAGGCCTATATAGAGGATATACAAGCCATACAAACCGGCAAGTGTCGCTAAAATTGCCAGCGATGGAAAGATATAGAATACGCCGGCTACATACATCGGAGTATACGCATATACTACCAACGCAAAAGCCTGGTCGAAATTCTTTTCCGATCCAAACGACGTAGACAGCAGATTGATGATCCATGCCGTAAGGTATGCTCCACCGACCATCGTTATGTACGAAGTGATGGCGCCTTTAAGGCCAAAGGAAATGGTTCCGCCAACTTTTATACCCAACACAGTGGTTCCTATAAACCCTTGTCCGATAAATTGCCCTGCAGCCGGTATGAGCGCCAGCAACAATAAATACGAACTGAGCAACTGGGTACTTGGTAAACGCTCAGCTTCAATAGTTACCCATTCTGTTTTCGGGGTAACCAGGATGTTTTTTACACGATCAACAATGTTCATTTGTTAAATTGATTAAAAGGTTATTGTTAAAAAAGATTAAAAAAAAATTCGAGACAAAGATACAAGATAATAATGAGATTTTAACCTAATTTATCTATTTAATTTTATATGCCATCAAAGCATCGCCATGTCTTATGTACAATACACCGTCGTTGATAACAGGATGCGCCCAGTGTTGGTTGGTGCCCAAAGTGATTTCAAACCTGCTCACCAGTTCGAATTGTTCGGGATTGGGTTTTATCAGGCTCATTCCACCTCTTTCATCATAACAGTACAGCATTCCGTCGGCATATACCATAGCGATCTGCGGATGGTCAACCCTATACATGGTTTCGCCTGTTTTCCAGTCGATGCAGTAAAAGCCTCTGCTGTTGACATGTGACGTAGTGTACACATAATCACCTACTTTTACCGGGCCATGGTGCTGGTTGTCGGCGTTGTTGTGCCACACCTCTTCTATGGCTTTTCCGCCGTCTTTCAGGCGAAGCAGCCATGACCCGCCACGATAACCTGTAGACACAAAAATCAAACCATCGCTGTATATCGGAGTGTTGGGGTTAATGGTGTTTTCACTGGGCAATGTTAGCGACCAGAGCAATTCTCCTGTTTTGGCGTTAAATGCAACCAATTCATTATTGTTCGGTGTACCCCGTGCTGCTCCTGGAACAGGCAAGGCTCCCACCCATGTAACCACCATTGGTATCTTCTGATCGCCTATATACAGCGGCGAACAGTAAGTAGATAACAAACCTGTTCCCGGCGAAGTCCATATTAACTCTCCTGTATGCTTGTTTAATGCCACCATGTTGTGCTTTTCTCCTCCTGGAGTCATATAAATTTTATCGCCTGCAATCAAAGGGTTTTCAGTCATGCCAAACATGATATTTCTACCGTCGAAATCCGTGAGGCCATCTTTTTTCCATATCTCATTGAGCGTAGTCTCGTCCAAACAGAACAACTGCCCTAATGAATTAGCGATATACAATTTTCCCTCGTCAACTACAACGGAGCACCTCGGGCCTTCGAAATTTTCAACCCATTCCTTGCCTACTGTCTTTTTTTTGAGCAACTTTCCTTTCAGGTCAAACACGAAAAGAACAAGGTTATCTTCGTCTCTCCCTGTTATATAGAGTTTTCCGTTGGCAATAGCCACCGATGAATAACCGTCGCCTAATCCCTCGAAATACCATAACAACTCCGGGCCGTCGGCAGGCCATTCTTTTAATAATCCGGTTTCGTTGTAGATACCGTCGCGATTATCACCGCGCCATTGCCAGTCTGCTTGTGGCACATTAGTTTGTTTACACGACAGTAAAACTGCCGGAAATAAAATCACGATAAGAAACAAATAATTTTTCATTGGTTATTGATTTTGAATTATTTTTAATTTTTGAATTTTGAATTATTTAATTTTATACGCCATTAACGCATCGCCGTGACGGATGTACAATACGCCCTGATGAATAACAGGGTGCGCCCAGTGTTGGTGGGTGCCCAATGTTATTTTGAAACTGCTTACCTGATCGTACTTTTCAGGATTTGGTTTTATTAATTTCATTTCACCATTATCACGATATACATACAGCATACCGTCGGCATAAATCATAGCGCTTTGGCTAATGCCAGTCACTCTGTATTTAGTTTCGCCTGTTTCCCAGTCGATGCAGTAAAAGCCCCTGTTGTTTTGTGCCGTTGTATAAATGTAATCGCCAACTTTTACAGGTCCATGATGTGCGTTGTCTGCCATATTATGCCAAACCTTTTCAACAGCCTTGCCACCGTCTTTCAAGCGTAGTCGCCACGACCCGCCGCCATATCCCGTAGAAACAAAAATATATCCATCACTGTAGATCGGGGTATTGGGATTGATTGTGTTTCCGCTGGGTAAAACGATTGACCAGATCAGATCGCCTGTTTCAGCGTTAAAAGCAACAAGTTCATTGTCATTCGGGTTACCTCTACCGGCACTCCGTTCCGCCGCCACCCAAGTAACGACCAGTGTTACTTGCTGGTCGCTTATGTAAATAGGCGAACAGTATGACGAAGGTGTTCCTCTACCCGGCGACGACCAAATCAAAGCACCTGTTTTTTTGTTCAACGCCACCATATTGTTTTTAACGCCTCCGGGTGTCAGGTAAATTTTTTCACCCACAATTAAAGGGGATTCAACCCATCCCCAACCGACATGCCTGCCATCAAATTCAATAAAGAGTTCTTTTTTCCAGACTACATCGAGGGTGGCTTCGTCCAAACAATAAAACTGACCGACAGAGTTGCCGATATACAACATTCCATCGTTCACAGCAACAGTGCAACGCGGTCCGGAGTATTGGGCGGTACGTTCCTTTCCTACTGTTTTTTTGTTGAGTAACTTTCCGCTCATGTCAAACACATAGAGGATCAGGTTATCGCCGTGCATCCCTGTAATATAGATTTTTTCGTTGGCAATAGCCGCCGATGTATAGCCATCGCCCAATCCTTTGAAATACCATAACAATTCCGGTCCGTTGGCAGGCCATACTTTCAGTAACCCTGTTTCGTTATAGTGACCATCACGGTTTTCTCCCCGCCATTGCGAGTTTTTCTGCGCATGCAACATTATTGGAAATAACATGGCAAAAATTAACAAATATATTTTCATGTGTCTGATAATGATTAAATTAACACTTTTTATTCTTTGCGGGACAAAGTTATTATTTTTTTGTTAACAAACAACGATTTTAGAACTAATTTATGAATTTTTATGAAAATCGGCTGACTGGCTAATTTTTTTGATTATCTTTGCCCGTGTTGAATTTTCAAATGACCACAAGACAAATCATCAGAATTTTCAGAGTACTGCGCTTGTTATCAGTAGTTAAAGCGTATCATCATTACACAGTGATGCAAATGAGCCGTGAATTGCTGGGAATCAATAACAGTTGGAAAGACGCAGAGCATTTAAGTGATTGGATGAATGCGCTGATACCTTGTAAAGAGTTTTCTCCGGCCGATTTTATGCACGATAATGACGAGGTCACCAATGAAGTTTTAGATAATTACGACGAGTTTAAAAAATGGATGAAAATTGCAACATCTATGGGAATAAGCGAAAAGACATTGACTGCTTTTTGCAAAAATGTGGATAATTTACAGTCTGTTTTTCGATTGAAAGTGTTAGGGCACGTTTATTATCCCGAATGGTTGATGGCATTGTTCTTATACTTAAACCATGCGATTTCAAAAAAAGACCTTCAAAATGCTTTTGTTGAATTTTCGTTTTTATCAGGGAAACCCAAACCGGCGAATGTGGCCGAATTTAGAAAAACCATTATAGAGATTGAAAATGTAATTGCTCAAATTGCATGTAAACAGACAAATAGAGAAGAAAAAAAATAATCTGATGCGCTATCTATCCGCCCAATATATATTCCCCGTTTCCGCACCGCCACTCAAATACGGTATCATTTGTGTGAACGATGATGGTTGTATTGTTGATGTAATCGACACTGGGGGCAACCTGAAAGACCACGAAAAACTTGAATTTTACGATGGTATATTGGTTCCAGGTTTTGTAAATGCGCATTGCCATTTGGAATTATCTCATTTACACGGCGTTATGAAGACAAACATTGGATTGCCCGGGTTCATTTCTTCTATAAGGAAACTACGCCAGGCAACAGATGAAACGATTCTTGCAGCGGCAAAAGCAGCAGACGATGAAATGAAAAGAAACGGAATTGTTGCTGTTGGAGACATATCCAATAATGCCTGTACATTTCCAGTCAAGCGGGATAGTCCGATACGGTACCATACTTTTGTCGAGGTATTTGGTTTGGATGACAACCTGTCAGAAGAAATAATCTCCACTGCGGAGCAGATAGAACAGGAATATCGAAATGCCGGGATGCCAGTTTCCATTGTGCCCCATGCCAGTTATTCAGTATCACAAACATTGTGGGAAATGTTACAACAATCATATGCGTCATCACCGCCTCAGGTTGTTTCCATACACCACCAGGAAAGTAGCGATGAATTTTCGATATGCGATATGAGATTGGAGATGTGCGATATGAGATTGGAGATTAGCGATATGAGATGTGCAGTGTCTGAAATCAAAAATAAAAAAATAAAAATAAAAATTCTTCTCGTGCACAACATCTTTTCGACAATAAACGACCTTTCAAAATACACATCATATCCGGAAACGTTTTACTACATACTGTGCCCCGGCTCAAATCTGTTTATTCAAAACCAACTGCCCGGCCTTTTACTTTTTTCTTCACCGGAATTTTGCAACAATGTATGCCTTGGTACCGACAGTTTGGCGTCAAATACCAGTTTGTCCGTTCTCGAAGAAATGAAAATTATCCAACAACATACATCCGGTATTCCGCTCGAAATGCTTGTACAGTGGGCCACACTAAATGGGGCGCGGGCTTTGGGTTTTGACCATTTTTTGGGGAGTTTTGAAAAAGGAAAAAAACCGGGCGTGAACATGATTTCGGGAATTGATCCCGAAGAAATGAGACTTACTGCCCAAACTAATGTGAAAGTACTTGTTGAAAATTGAATATAAATAAACAGACATGCTAAAACTTTTAGATTTTATACGCGATAATCCCGATTGGGAAAACCAACTTTCAAATGACCCTTACTATATCAATATTAAGCGGTCAGTAGGTTATATCATGTTTTCTTATGGGATAGAAGCCGATTTTCGTATTGAGGTGGTCAGGGAATGTAGAGGAATCATTTTAGATGAAACGGATGGCTATCAACCTGTTTGTGTTCCGTTTTTCAAATTCGGGAATTATGGCGAGTCTTATGCTGACGATATTGACTGGACGACGGCGCGGGTTCAGGAAAAGATTGACGGTTCGCTGATCAAGGTTTGGCATCATAAAGGAGTGTGGCGTGTATCAACCAATAACACCATCAACGCTGAAAGCGCGAGAACAAACAATCAGGAAGATACATTTCTGAATATTTTTCAAAAGGCGTGGGCGCTTACCGGCAAAGAGTTCAGCGATTTGAATCCTGATTATACCTATTTGTTTGAACTGGTTTCGCCTCAAACACGGGTGGTTGTTCCATACATGGAAACGAAACTTTACCACATCGGAACACGCGAAAACCATAGTTTACAGGAATTGCATGTTGATATTGGCATTGAAAAACCGAAAGAATTTAGCATATCCACCATCGAGGCGTGTGTTGAAGCAGCTAAAAACCTTGATAAATACCATGAGGGATTTGTAGTGGTGGACAGCCGCTGGCGGCGCGTTAAAGTGAAGTCGCCTTTGTACGTTGCCATTCATCACATATTGAACAATATATCATCAGATAAACGCATCATCGACTTGATCGTTTCGGGTGAAGATGCGGAAGTTGTTTCGTATTTCCCTGAATATGCCGAAATGTTTGATTCCATGCGCGAACGGATTGACCGCTTCATTGCCCATAATGAAAAGGAACTAGAAAAGATAAGGGAGGCTGCATATCCTACCCAAAAGGAACTTGCTGAATATGTAACCAAAACGATATGTCCTGCCTGTTTGTTTTCTGTCGCAAACGGCAAAGCGAAATCCGTTAAGGATTTTGTTTACAGTATGCCGGCAAATAAAATGATTGCTTACCTTGACAAGATTAAAAATGAGTGATACATCATTCAGCCGTCTCACCATATACCGTGCGTCGGCAGGTTCGGGAAAGACCTACACCCTCACCCGCGAATACATCAGGCTGTTGCTTGGCAGCGACGCCTATCACCGGCGCATACTTGCCGTAACGTTTACCAACAAGGCCACGGAAGAAATGAAAAGTCGCATCATTCGCGATTTGCACAGATTGGCTACCCGAAAGGATGAAAACTATTTAAAGGATATGGCGAAGGAAACAAAAATACATGAAAACGACCTGCCCGCCATAGCCGCTCAATCACTGACACACCTGCTGCACGACTATTCGCATTTTTCGGTAGTTACCATTGACAGTTTTTTTCAGAAGGTGATTCGTTCGTTTGCCCGAGAAATGGGTTTGTATGCCGGTTACGATGTTGAACTCGATCAAAAATCGGTGCTCGAACAGGCCACCAGCCTGATGTTAGACAATATCGATCAAAACGAATTTCTGAAAGATTGGCTTGTGGAATGGGCCAAACGGAAGATTGAAGAAGGAAAGTCGTGGAATTTCAAATCGGACGTCGATGTGCTGCGTTTGGGAAACGAGATTTTCAGCGAAGAATTGCAAAATATCGACCCGGAACTATTAGAGGAAACGACCAGAAAAGAGGAGTTGAAACTTTTCTGTGTGAAATTACAGCAATTGGTAGATAATTACAGGGATAGCCTCCAGAAGTATGCCCAAAGCGCTATATCCATTATGGAAAATTACGGACTGAATATTGACAGTTTTGCACAGAAACAGAGAGGCGTGGGAGGGTATTTTGCAAAACTGGCTGAACGGAAGGAAACAGAACAAAACAGTTATGTAATGCGGGCGCTCGAAGGTGTGGAAGGATGGTACAGTAAAACCTCGCCGCAAAAAAACGCCATAATAGATGCTCATGCAGGCGGGCTGGGCGAAATACTGCAAACAGTGACAGCCTTTCAGGACGCTCATGCACAGGAAGTAGCCACCGCCAACGTCATCCTGAAACAGATCAACGTGCTGGGTGTACTGTGCGACCTGATGCTTTCGGTGAACAAATACACCCGCGAACAAAATCTGTTCCTGCTCTCGGAGGCTTCCGGATTTCTCAAAACAATCATCGCCAATGCCGACGCCCCGTTTATCTACGAGCGTACCGGCAGTTTCTACAACCATTTCATGATCGACGAATTTCAGGATACATCGGGCGTACAGTGGGACAATTTCCGTCCGCTCATTGCCAACAGCCTTGCTTCGGGCTACCGCAACTGGATTGTTGGCGATGTGAAACAGTCGATTTACCGGTGGCGCAATACCGACTGGAAAATTCTGTCGGAAGAGGTGGAACGAAACCTGGGATCACAGTATGTACGAGTTCAAAACCTGGACAAAAACTGGCGGAGCGCTCCCGAAATAGTTCATTTCAACAATGCTTTTTTTCGCGAGGCGGTTTTGCAGATGTCCACAGCCTTCCTGAGCGACGAAAAAGAAGTTGCCGACGAGGAATACTTAAATAGCCTGACTGCCTCGATGACGGAAGCCTACAAGGATTATTTCCAGCATTTACCCGACAGGACGGGCGAAGAGAAAGGTTTTGTACAATTGACCATAATTCCCGAAGAAAAGGATGCTGAAGAAACATGGCGCGACATGGCGCTCAAGGAATTACCCCGCCGCATAGAAGAGTTGCAGGATTTGGGATATGGCTTGTCCGATATTGCCATTCTTGTTCGTGAAAATAAAGAAGCGCAAATTATTGCCGATATGATGCTTGCATATAGCCAGGCGCATCCCGGTTCAAAATACCGCTACGATGTGTTATCAAATGAATCGTTGCTGATTGGCAATTCGCCCGTAGTGAAATGGTTAGTGGCAGCCATGCGCTACATCGTTGATCCCGATGATTTGATTAACCGGGCAGTTTTTAATTCAAAAATGTTTGAATCTTTGAATTTTGGAACGGCGAAGCCCTCGACGAAGTCAATTTTTGAATTTTCTGACCATCTCATTCAACAATACAACTTATACCACGATGCCGGGCAAGCACCTTTTTTACAGGCTTTTCAGGACATATTGCTACAATACACGCGCCGCGAAGCCAGTGATATTCGTTCATTTCTTGACTGGTGGGAGGAAGAAAAACACAAAAAATGCCTCGCCATGCCCGATACTCAGGATGCTATACGGCTCATCACCATTCATAAATCGAAGGGACTGGAGTTCGACGCTGTTATCATTCCCTTCTGTAACTGGCCATTGTGCAAGCCTGGGAAAACACTGTGGTGCCAGCCTTCCGTAGCACCGTTTAGCGATGTGAAACTCCTGCCTTTGAAATTTGAGCAGGCACTTCGAAATACCATTTTTGTGAAAGAATATCTGCGTGAAAAGATGATGTCGTACATCGACAACCTCAATTTGTTGTATGTCGCATTTACCCGCGCCCGCAAAGCCCTGTTCATTTCAGCGCCGCAGCAGGTGAAGGATGGTTTTGTGGATGTGAAGGATTTGATTCATTATACAACCATTTCTATGAATGATTATTGGCATTCTGATAACTTTTATTTTGAATTGGGTGAATTGACCAAAAAAGAAACTGAACAAAAAGAAACACACACAGAACATTTTCAATTTTATTCGACTGCATCTCATGAAAATGCTTCGCATAGTTTAAACGGATACATATAATTAATATGGCACATCGCGCTCTTGATAATCCAATTGTTAGCCAATGGTTTGCGCCTGGATTGCAGGTAAGGAATTAAGATGACGAATTGCGAACTTTAGATAATTCATGTTGCTTCATGTCAAATTCACAATTTCATTTCGTTCAACAATAATTGGTATATTTCTGTCCATTCACTTTCGTAAAGTTGGTTTGAAGTATCTGCTAATTTTGAAAATGTTTCGGAAAAGAAAAATTTATCGGCTGCTGTTTCTTCGTCAAAACCATAATCAATAACCAATTTTTCAACGATTGACTCGCCAATTTTTGAAAATTTAGAAATCTGCTTTCTGTAATCAATTCTTTTTAATGTTTGCAAAGCACCTTCTGTACAAAAACAAATTTGATGAGTTTCTTCGTGCCACTTCAATTCTTCTAAAAAATCTTTCTTCGTGATACTACCTGCCAGATAATGTCCAATTCTATTTTGTACTTTATCATTAGCAACGGGACCTTCAACAATATCAAATTCGTGAGCAGGTTCAGGTATATTCTCATTTCGATTTAAAACCACGAAATCAAGCCATTCTTCATCATATTTTTCAAAATGTTTGATTTTGCAAATTGATTGAGTAAAAGCATTTTCGTAATATTCAAACTCGGTAACAACTCCTTCTTTTTTGTATTTTCGCCCCACAATTTTCGCCATATTTTCGGCGTGTTTACGGAATTTAGTAATATAAAAACCACGACCAAAATCCCTGTGTGGTCTGCACTTTGTTAAATCAATGTTTTCTATTTTTATATGGCTACCGTGATATACAATCATTATCTCAATCCTCCATTTTGATAGCAAATTTCATAAATATCCCGCACTGCCCAAATTTCATTGTCGGTATGTAATGCCCACCAATGTTCGGTAAGAAAATCCCAGCCGCCATATTTTTTCAGATAAAAAAAAGCGTCCTGAACATTCATTTTGTATGCATCTGCAAAGGCAGGAACTATGTACGTCAAAAAACTGATTTTATCGCTCGTTGCTTTATCTATTGATTTACTTTCCATTCGATTTTAAATTAATTCATTATCCCTCATTTTTTTGCTTCATGACCTTCTCTACCTCCTGCTCTGTCCGGAAAAGTTTTTCTTTGCAGTCCTGCAAAAGTTTTGCCGCGCGTTTGATTTCGGCAGCCAGATCGTCGATATCGGTTTCGCCGCTTTCTATTTTCGCCAATATTGCCTCAATCTCTTCTATGGATTGACGATAGCCTGATTCTTTCTTTGACATAATCGATTCATGATATTTTTCAGGTACAAAGATAAGCAAAATCAAGCATCAAAAAAAATTTATCGTGATACATTAAAATTTTCATTAGTTTTGCGAGGTCAAACAATACATCACAAAAATGGATTTATTGCGTATTTTTTTGATCTGCTTCGCATGGGTGTTCTTCGCACAGCCCGCCCAATCGCAGGTGACGGTGGTTCCGTCAAAAACAAAAGTGGTCATCGACGGGAAAAGTTTTTTCCTGCACACAGTTAAACCGGGCGAAACGCTCTATTCCATCAGCAGAGCGTACAATGTATTGCAAAGGGACGTGGTGTTCAACAATCCCGATGCATTCGAAGGTATCAAAATCGGCCAGGAGTTAAAAATTCCTGTTAATTCAGGTGAAACTCCGGCAGGTAACCAGATTCAGTCGGCACAGTACATCTACCACATCACCGAAAAGGGGCAAACCGTCTTCTGGCTCACGCAGAACTACAACATCAGCCAGGAAGAACTGTTCAAGTACAATCCCGAACTGGAACATTCTGACTTGCAGGCCGGACAGGTGGTGACTATTCCCAAAAAGGCCAATGGTACCGTACAAACCGCCGAACCGAAAAAACCGGCACATGTCGTACATACCGTAAAACGTGGCGAAACGCTTTTTTCAATCGCCAAAAATTACAACGTCAACCTGAACGGGGTTTTTGAAATTAATCCCGAACTCAATGCCAACGATCCCAGGGTAAAGGTTGGGCAACAAGTCAAAATACCCATGGAGGATGCTGCGCCTATCGGTTTGCCAATAGAACTGTCAAAAGCCGATACCGTCATTATCCGGCAAGACCTGCAAACAAACAACAATGCAGTAACGCCGCCACCCCAGTATACCGCATTTGTGGTGGACGACAGTTCGGAATGCGCTGAAACTACAAGAAAGGAGTTTCGCATCGCCATGTTTTTGCCATGGTTTCTTGCTGACAATGCACCGGCTTCTGCTCCGGATTCAGGATTGGTGAAGGGTAATGAAAGCAGGTTCAGGTACAGAGACGGGAAATACTGGATTAATCCTTCTTCGATGAATGCACTTGAATTTTACATGGGCGCATTGTTGGCTATTGATTCGTTGAAGAATCAGGGGTTAAATGCCAAAATTTATGAGTTCGATACCATGCGCGACACCATAAAAATGGCTCAATTATTGAGAAGTCAGGAAATGAAGAATATGGACTTGATCATCGGCCCCTTTTACACGGATTTGGTGAATCAGGTGAGGTCTTTTGCACTTGAAAACAGGATTTATTACGTATCACCGGTTTCCGTCAATGCGGAATCGCTGAAAAACAACCCTTTTCTGATGCAGGTGAATGCCGGTGAAATCAACACGGTTGGTGCGATGGTGAACCATATCACAAAACAGGAAAATAAACACATCACCCTGATTGGCAACAGATCGGATGCTGACCAGACACTTTTCAACGCATACCTCAACAGACTGAAAATGACGTTTCCTGATTCCTGTCTTACCGTACACCAGATGCGCACGGACAGTCTGCAACAACCCACCCGATACCTGAAAAAAGGACTGATGAACGTGGTTATTATTCCTTCGGCTGACGAAAAGTTTGTTAATATTGTTACCGGACAACTGAATACCTCGACTAACAGTTATAAAGTCAATCTTTACGGACTGGCAAGTTTAACCAAAATCGTGAACCTGGATATGGAATACCTGCATGCGCTTGAGTTTCGCTATGCCACAGCATTTTATATTGATTATGACAATCCGGCGGTACAAAACTTCCTCCGGCGATACAGGAAAATGTACAATACCGAGCCTACCCTGTCAACCGGTCTTGGCGGCATATCGTCCAACGCATATCAGTTTGCGTTTTTAGGTTACGATATCACTTTCTATTTTTTGTCGGCCCTGAAAAAATACGGCAAAGATTTCGGACGCTGTATTACGAACTTCAGGATGCCCTTGCTCGAATCCGATTTCCGTTTCGAAAAGATAGACCCTTACAGTGGCTACATGAACAGACATCTTGATATATACAAGTACGGAAAGGATTATTCAATAACGAAAGATTAGTTTTATTCCGTCTTAATCGATTCTATCGGATTTGACGTTGCCGCTCTCAATGCCTGGAAACCAACCGCCAGTAAAGCAGCGAGGGCGGAAAGCACAAAGGCAATGATAAATATACCCGGCCTTAACGATATTTTGTAGGCAAATATGTTTAACCCCATTTGCACTACCCACCATGCTGCCGGACAGGCAATCAGGTTGGCGATAAGCACCTGAACGCCGGTTTGTTTGAGCAACATAACAAGAATTTCCCAAACTGACGCGCCCATCACCTTGCGGATACCTATTTCCTTTTTACGCTGTTCGGTGGTGTAGGCCATCAAACTCAATACGCCCAACGCCGCCAGAATAATGGCTATTCCAGCAAAAGCGGCGAATAAAGCGCGAAAACTCATTTCCAACTTGAACTGGCTGTCGTACAGTTCGTCGAAAAACTGATATTCGAAAGGAGTGTCGGGATTGACCTCGTTCCATATCTTTTCAACTTTCGAGACCATTGCAGGTACTTCTGCTGTGCGGTATTTGATGGACGCCGATCTGAAACGCCCTTGCCACGGATCGTTGGTGATGATGAGCGGTTCAACTTTGCTGTAAAGCGGCGCGTAAATGAAATCGTTGACGATGCCTATTATTTCACGTCTACCGTCGCGTTCTATGGTTTTTCCGATGGCTTCGTCGTTCCAGCCAAATGTTTTAGCAAGCGATTCGTTTACCACATAATAGTGTTTGTCCTGCTCGCCACCTGAAAAGAATCGCCCAGTTTTTAGTTGAATATTGTAGGCATTCAAAAAATGCTCATCCACATCCACCACTTTAATCATAACAGGATTTTCCACTCCTTCTGGACGGTAACCGTTTGACGTAAACCCACCGCAAGGAACCTGGGATGTAGCAGATACAGCCAAAATCTCTGGCAGTGACTGTAAACGTTGTTTTAATACTTCAGCCCGTTCAGATGCCCTGTTGCCGTTGAATGGCAATACAAGCACCCCTTCTTTGTTGAAGCCCAAATCAATGTTTCTCATCAATGTCAATTGCCGTGAAGCGGCGATGGTACAAACAATCAGAAATACCGAACTGGCGAACTGTATCACTATCAATATGTTTTGTAACCGGCGCTTGGTTTTTGGCATTTTCCCGCCTTTCATTGCCCAGGCAAGGTCGAGCGACGACAACCGGATAGCAGGATAACTGCCGCCTATGATTCCCGTTATCACGGCAAGAACAAAAACCACTGCGATAGCCATGAAAGTCAAACTGGCGTCGGGTAATTTTCCTGCTAACTGTTCGTAAAGCGGTTGAAAGATTTTGAATAAAAGCAATGCCAGTATAAAAGCCGCTGATGCAATCAACAGCGCTTCGCCGAGAAATTGCTTCACTAATCCAAAACGCCCTGCTCCCAACACTTTGCGTACGCTTGCTTCCTTTACGCGCTTCATGGAACGCGCCGTGGTGAGGTTGACGAAATTGATACAGGCAATAGTAAGTATAATCAATGCTAAAGCCGAAAAAATAATCAGCCCTATACGCAGAAATTCAGAATCCGAATCGTGAAAAAGATGCAGGTCGCGCAGAGGGTGTAAATTTCCGGATACTTTCCAGCCTCTTTTTGCGTAATCTTTGCCGATATTTTCCCAGATAATGGTTTGCATTTTGGCTTTAGCAGCATTGAGGTCGGTATTTTTGTGCAATCGCAAATAGGTGA
>Ga0209737_10000932_pt1 | contig 22008 bp, 18 predicted proteins | sample TergutCu122P3_FD_187284 | JGI IMG/M metagenome (GOLD analysis project Ga0209737, IMG submission 187284) | Cubitermes ugandensis P3 segment gut microbial communities from Kakamega Forest, Kenya - Cu122 P3 (SPAdes) (version 2) | ecosystem: Host-associated > Arthropoda: Insects > Digestive system...
AAAAGTAGTTGAGATTAATCGATTCATCCGGCAAACCTAATTCCTGGGCAGCATATTCCGCACCTTGTATGAAGCCTAACCCAAACCGGATAACGGGAGGAACAGCCATCCCACCCATGAAACCAAGATTATGATATCCATCTTTAACAGCGGCATATCCGGCAAGAAAACCGGATTGGTCTTCCGCATAAAAAATACTGACAACGTTTGCACCGACTGTTTCATCAAAATTATTCCAATCACCATTATTCGGTGCACCATCAAGTAATAAAAATTTGGTTTCGGGATAACGTTCTTGCGCTTTATATATCGGTACCTCAAATAAGATACCGGGGGTCACGATAAGTTTTGCCCCATTTTGAATTGCATAGTCGATTGCATTTAGGTAAGCATCTTCTTCCGTTTCAATCGGTTGATAATATTTGTATGAAATGCCATTTTCATCGGCATATTTTACCAGACCATCCCATGCTCCTTGGTTAAACGAACCATCATCTATTGTGCCAAAATTGGTTATTAACGCTAATTCAAATTCTTCTGTTTTTCCCCCACATGCTACAAGGGTTATTATCATTGTGATACACAACAGTATTGCATAAAACCTGTTCATTTTATCTCCTGTAATTAGTATTTTCCACTATATGTTGTGTTGATAACTCAGTTCATATACAAGTTTACCACATCTTTAATAAAATGCAAATCAATAACGACTGTTATTGTTATGAATTTTCACGCATGTTCTGAAAAAACTCTGTCAGCATCTTTGAGCACTCTGCTTCCTTTACACCTCTCACAATTTCCACTTGGTGATTAAACTCCGGAACTTCAAAAATATTCAGAATCGAACCAGCGCAACCCGCCTTCGGGTTCATTGCCCCCATCACCACCAGCGGAATCCGGGCTTGGATAATCGCCCCCGCACACATCATGCAGGGTTCAAGCGTCACATACATAACACAGTTATCTAACCGCCAGTCACCGATGATTTTATTTGCTTTACGGATAGCGGTGATTTCGGCATGGGCAAGTGAAGTCTTGTCGGTATTGCGGCGATTGTATCCTGTCCCGATTATTTGTCCGGGGGTCAGGGGCTTTATAAATTTTGCTGTGGCGACCTCTTCTGCTTTACGGCGGTTTTCAGGGTTTGCATGGGCACTTCCGGCATATACAATCACACAGCCAATTGGTACTTCACAGAGGTGGACGGCTTTTTGGGCTTGCTTGATTGCGGCGGTCATGTATTTTTCGTGGGGTAAGGGTGACATTTGGATTACCTCGAGTTGATTATATATTGATATAGCAGTATAATAGTTACAGTTCATGGGCTTACATTATGTACCCATAAACAGTAACAGCCAATAAATAAACCTCATACATGTTTTCTAATTGTATTGACTTTTCGAGTGGATAATGCTATTATACCCTTGTGGAGACAACCGCCCACAAGGTGGTTGGCCGTGGATAGCAAAAGCCACCCGTTACGTCCAAGTATATCAGGGTGGTTTTGCTATGTACCTGTCTTAGAGCCTAGCTGAACTTAAATATAAACGTCAGCAATGCTAATAGGAAAAGTCCGAAGTAGATTAAGTCTTTAAAGTCAAAATTCTTCTTCATAGCATCACCTCCTTATGTTAATGGAGGCCAACACACCCCGCAACGCGGTTGTCTTTAAGAGTATAACACTATTTTGCATATTATACAAGAGGTTTCATCATAAATAGGGATTTTTTGTGCAAATTGCTGGATTAAATAAAACAACGCTACTCGATTACCCCGAACACGTCGCGGCAACCATCTTCACGACTGGGTGCAATTTTCATTGCCATTTTTGCCATAACCCTGATTTGGTGGTTGGTAAAATTAATAAACATGAACTGATTAACGAGTATGAAATCTTCGAATTCCTGAAAAAGCGTAAAAATGTCTTGACCGGAGTTTGCATCAGTGGCGGTGAGCCAACCATCCAAGCGGATTTAGAGGATTTTATCCGTAAGATAATGGAGTTGGGTTATCTGGTAAAACTTGATACGAATGGATATAAACCAGAGGTTTTAAAAAATTTATTAAATGAGAATCTACTTGATTACATTGCAATGGATATTAAGAATACCAAAGAAAAATATAACCTGACAATCGGTTTTGAGAATCTTGCACATAATCATGTCCCGCATAAAAAATTTTCCCTTGAAAATATTGAAAAATCAATCGAATTAATTAAACAATCCGGTATTACCCACGAATTTCGCACAACTGTCGTAAAGGAATTACATACTGAAATTGATTTAATTGAAATAGGGAATTGGATTAATGGTAGTAACTGGTATATGCAATCCTTTGAGGATAATGGAAATGTCCTTGTCCCGGGATATACGCCATATTCAAATGCCGAATTCATTATGATATACGAAAACTTAATCGAACAGGGTATCACCGTAAAAATCCGAACTGCATAAATGGGATTAAAATTCAAGCCTAAGGGTAAAATTTTAATTGAAAAATGATGGTATAAATGGGTATCTTATTGAATGACTTGACAACAACGTAAATTACTAATATACTGTAAAAACCGTGGCATCCTTTGGCGCGGTCGGGTCTTACGCAATAAGAGTCTGTGAATCGTGTCAGGTTGGGAACAAAGCAGCACTAAACGGAAAATCTTATGTGCCGTAAGGGTGCCTGATCATAAGCGTCGGGGGGTGTCCGGTATTTTTATGAGTTGGTTACTAGTGGCTATTCATAAGTAATGTCAATATGCTCTTTAAACACCTCTTTAAACATTTCTAAATCTATCAAGTCCGGAAGCTCTTTTAATACAAAGAAAGCAACAACCAAAGCAACAACGATAATTATGGTTAATGAAACTATAAGGGCGATAATCACTTTCGAAAGTGGTTTTATTATTTTGGGGATTTCACTGCTTTTCTCTGCATTAGGACGGCTGACCAGGAATTTTCCAGTTAAACGCTCGATGGAAGCATCAAAATATTCGTTGCTAATCGCATTTATTCCGTTTTGCATCGGTAATTCAGCAATATCAGGTGGCAGACTGTCAGGCCATTTGAACCCCCTAAGCATAAACGGGATGATATTTTTTTCTGTTTTAAACGCATGGGTTATTTCTTTTCTTACCCAATCATCTTCGTTTACGCAGCGCTCAAGGCTGTTCTCGGATAATATTATAATGACGTCTTTGCAATTATCAATTATTTCAAGGAGTTTGTTATTGAATGAGCCTGCATTAAGGCTTTCAACATCAAGAAATACGCGGTACCCTTTTTGGTATAAACGGTCGTGAAGTAAAAGTGCCATTGTTTCACCGCCGTCCCTGCGATAGGATATGAAAATGTCGTAGTTGTATGTATTGCTCATAAAAACAGATTATATTATCCATTATTATTTGTCAATGGCAGGCTGGAGGGGAATTTTTTACAGTTTTACTTTTTTGAGGTAATAACCGAACATTCCGCTTTTGGGTTTACCGCCTTCGCATTCAAATACTTCAAAGCCGAACATTAGGGCGACATTTTTTTCCCGCTCATAATAAACACCGGGAACACCAAGGTAATAATTATCACCTTCTTTTCCTAAAATAATATGGCGGTAATTGTAATATCCATGTAATAAGAAACTGTTATGGGCAAGGTGTTGAAATTCGCTGCTCATGATCACGAAATCTTTTGGTTCGATTGAGATGTAAACCCTTTCATCGGCATATGGTTTTATGTTCTCGTAGTTTTTAAGCAATTGCTCAAATTTGTCCGGGGTCATGCGGATATCATGAAGGATTTGACGGATGTTTTCTTGGGAAACCGGGGTGCTGTTTTGTATACATTCTGAAACTTCATCCCATTCTGGGTCAGGGGTTTGCATTGTGGCAGAAATAAGTTCTTCTCCCAAATCCAGGTTATCAGCAAACTCTGATATTTCATCCATTTGCAATTCACCTTCAACCTTAGAAGCGGCAATTACTTCAACAACCTCATCCACGCTTTCTACTGGTTTTACGGTAAATTGCCATTCCTTACCCTCCGGCTCAGTCTGGAACTGTTTTGCCATTTTTTCTGTTTTCGGCTCTACCTTTTTACAATCTCTAATTTTTCCGACAACATATGTATTTTCATTGATTTTGACTTGCACATTGCATACATCCATAAAAGTGAACTGATCAATGATTTCTTTTCGGAAATTTCCTACTCCACTTTTTAAATAAATCATTCCCAATGAAAGGGATGTGGTGTCACTATTAATAAACACTTCGAATTTGTTATGTAATGTATTGTCCTTTGGGGTATTGCTCCGTAGGTTTACGTGCATGTCCAGCACCAGCCGATTTGCTCTGCCTTCAAGTTTTACATGACCGGCATTGCGGAGCCGCTTTTCGTTTTCGATATAGGAAAGATAGAGCATTTTTTTATGGTAATTCAAGATAAAAACCCTCCTGAAAGTTTATATGCTAAGATATGCGGGAGGGTTTGGGGATATTACAAATTTGATCTTATCAGAATGTGATTGATTCCAGGTATTTCATATAGTTTACGACCATCATTGCTATTTTGAAGGTGAGGGCATCATCAAATGTTTTGACATCAAGTCCGGTCAGCTTTTCCAGTTTTTCAATCCGGTAAACCAGGGTATTGCGGTGGATGAAAAGCTGACGTGAGGTTTCGGAAACATTTAAACTATTTTCGAAGAACTTATTTACTGTTATCAGGATTTCTTCGTCGATTTCGTTGGGATTAACATTGCGGAAGATTTCATCAATAAATATTTTACAAAGATTCGCCGGAAGTTGATAAATCAAACGACCAATGCCGAGGGTATTATAAGCATTTACATTTCTTTCGATATAAAAAATCTTACCGACGTCCATCGCCATGGTAGCTTCTTTGTATGATTTGGATACATCACGTAATTCTTTAATTATTGTACCATAAGAAACCCGGACACTTAAGAGTGCTTCCATATTCATCATATCCGCGATGGTATTGGCAATCTGCCCGACATAATCATAACCATCATTTGCGCCAAGCGACTTAATCAAAATAATATTGCTTTCATCAACCGCCGTCACGTAATCACCGGCATGATGGGAATACATTCCCCTCAGTAATTCAATCGCGGCGCTGTCCCTGACACTGCTTGTTTCAACCAAAATCACGACCCGGGGGACGGCAACTTCGATATGCAACTTTTTCGCTCGGTTGTATACATCAACCAGCAAGAGGTTGTCGAGGATAAGGTTTTGGAAAAAGCTGTTGCGGTCAAATTTTTCCTTATAAGCAATCATTAGTGCTTCTATCTGGCTGACGGCAATCCGCCCAACCATGTAGACCTCGTCAGTACTGCCGACAGCATTTAAGATATATACTACTTCGTCTTCATCGATTATTTTGAGCAGATGGTGCGCACCTATCACTTGGCTGTCTGCGGGGGAATTGGCAAAGTGCCGGATTATGTCCCGTTCCAATGATACTTCATCGCTTGTGGATGCAACTAGTGAACCTTCGGTATCGAAGATGAAAAGGTCTACTTTGGAAATGGCTTTTAGCTCGTTGATGCTGTTTCTGATTATTTGGTTTGAAATCATAAACGTTACCTCATATGTTTTACGGATGATTACCACCCCGCCCTTTGGGCACCCCTCCAGGGAGGGGAATTATTTCTATAATAACATAAAAGCCTCCGCGAAAGCAAATCGCGGAGGCTTATTTTAAATATATAATTTTAGTTTGTAATAACTTGCTCGGTCATTTTGTCAAAGACGTGGATTTTTTCAACATCAAAGGCAAATTTAATGACGTCGCCGGGTCTTGAATTGGTGCGGGGGTCAACCCTTGCGGTAATCGGGAATTCTTCAAGGTCAAGATATAAGAATACTTCCGAACCAAGTAATTCATAAACTTTGACGGTTGATTCAAAGACACATTTCGCTGTTGCGATAAATAATTCTGAATCATCAACATCTTCCGGACGGATACCAAAGGTAACTGTCTTTCCATCATAACCACCATCAATCAGTTTCTTTGCTTTGGCAGGAGGTAGTGGAATCATTTTTCCGGCAATTTCGAGGGAAGCGTCTTCGCCACTAACCCTGACAATGGCATCAAGGAAGTTCATCTGAGGTGAACCCATGAAACCAGCAACGAAAAGGTTAAGCGGTTTTTCATAAAGGTTACGCGGTGAATCAACCTGTTGTACAAGACCGTCTTTCATAACAACGATTCTGGTACCGAGGGTCATCGCTTCTGTTTGGTCATGGGTAACGTAGATTATGGTTGTGCCAAGTCTTTGGTGCAATTTGGCAATTTCGATACGCATCTGGACACGGAGTTTTGCGTCAAGGTTTGATAGCGGTTCGTCCATTAGGAAAACCTTGGGGTTACGGACGATAGCACGACCCATCGCAACACGCTGTCTCTGACCACCGGATAATGCTTTCGGTTTACGGTCAAGTAACGGGGTAAGCTCAAGAATCTTGGCTGCTTCTTTTACCATTTTATCGATTTCATCTTTGGGAACTTTACGAAGTTTCAGACCAAACGCCATATTGTCATAAACTGACATATGAGGATACAAGGCGTAGTTCTGGAATACCATGGCGATGTCACGGTCTTTGGGTTCAACGTCATTGACCAGACGGTCACCAATGCGAAGCTCTCCACCGGAGATGTCTTCAAGACCGGCGATCATACGCAGGGTCGTTGATTTTCCACAACCGGAAGGACCTACGAAAATGATGAACTCTTGATCGGCGATTTCTAGGGTAAAATCCTTTACCGCTTCAAAACCGTTTGGATAAACTTTGGTGATATTTTTTAATGATAGACTTGCCATTACTTTCCTCCTTTAAGGATATTGGTTTTTAGTATGTACAGCATTGTCAACATTATATAAAAAATGTTCTATTTTTTCTATGCTATTATTACACAAAAATTTTGGCTTGTAATATAAACATTGCTTAAGGTATAGTGGTTTTGTCCGGGAAAATAAAAAAATGCCCAATTTCACGCTTTAGAAATTGGGCATTTTGTATAGTTTATGATTTACCACCCCGCCCGCTCCCGAACAAAGTTCGGGTTGGGCACACCCTCCAAGGAGGGGAATTTGGGGAATTTAATTCTTGATTACTACGGCATCGAAGGTGTCGTGGTAAAATGCCAATTGGTTCTTGCCGCGTTTCTTTGCCGTATACAGGGCTTGGTCGGCGGCTTTGTACATTGTCTCGAAATCTTTGCCGTCCCTAGGGAATATCGCGCAACCAATACTGGCAGTTGCCGAATATTTGACATACTCACCGGCTTTAAATTCATGGAAGAAACGGGCAACTTTTTCCGCTTCGCGAAGTAGGTTTTCATCTTGATAAATATTCTTAAGCAGGATAATCAATTCGTCACCACCAATCCGGCCGATAATGTCGGTCGAACGGAAAATCGGTGTAATCTGCTGCCCTAATGAGCGAAGCACTTCGTCACCAAAAGCGTGACCCATTGTGTCATTAATTTTCTTAAAATTGTCAATGTCCAAAACAAACATCAATGCCTGTTCGTTGGGGAACGCATCCATATACTCCTGTACCCTGCGTTCTGTTGCAACTTTATTAAGTAATCCGGTCAACAAATCAGTATCGGCTTTTTCCATCAGGTCTTTTGTTTTTGCCGTTCCCCGGATTTTGGTAATCATATTGATAACCACCATGACAATACAGAACCCACTGATAACTAAAGCGAGATTGAGGAAAGTCCGCCTGGTATATTCCCACACTTTATTTTCCTGGGCGCTGACATATGATTCTTTAACACCGACGATGATATACCATTCATTCATCGATAACGGTGAAAAAATTAAAGTGCGTTCTTCTCCTGAGAATTCAACTTTCATTGTACCGGATTCATGATTTTTGCGACCAATGTCCAGCCGTCGGAAATCACTGGTATAAGCCCTTCTTAAACGTGTTATTACATCATCGACAAGTAAATTGCTGGTATATCCTTTATTATGCGCAAGTAATTCATCGTTGCCACCAATCAGCATATACAAGATATCACCGTCAAAATCACTACGTTGAATAACATCACCCATATTTTCTATTGGATAATATGATATAAGAAGTTTCCCGCTATCACCCGGAACCTTGACAACATATATAATTGCCTTATACCCGCTGACATAATCATCATCAACAAAGATAAAATTATTGAAACCTTTTTCCGGAATCTCTGAAAAATATGTTGAACCCAACAGATTGACCTTCTCCCCGGTGTGGGTAAGACCATTGCCGTTTCCATCCGTCAACACTACCATATATGCCGGAGTGTGCGTATAAATTGATTTCAACATATTCTCTTCTTTATCCGCGCCTTCGAATTTGGATAATGCATCAGCGGCCGTTTTGGTTGTTCCTGCCAGTACTGCCAAATCTGCTTCGAGCACTGCGGCGTATCTTTCCGCGACTACCGTCATCTCCTTTGAGACAGATGCGACTGCCATTACCCCGCTCCGATTGTTAAAATTCACAATCATTACGAAGATAACCACTACCAGAATTAAAACCGGCATTATCCATTGAGTTAAAATCTTGTTTTTTTCTTCTTTCATATTTTCTCCCGTTTTATGACCCTTCTACCTCGTTTTCGTTGTTTGTTTCTTCTGTAAGCTCTACTGTCCAGGCATCTGCATCAATTTCAACTTCTTCCGGCTCAAAGCGCTTAAAAGCTCCACTGTATAACATCGCACATCCATATGCCGGTCCGGCAATTCCTAAAAGTATTAGGAGTGGAAACATATTGAGATTTATAAGTACCAGGATAAATGGTGTTGCGTATATAAGCATCATCAGGATAGTCCGTGGTAAGTACAGTATTGACATAAATAAGGCATTTCTTAATGTTCCGCGTATTGTATTTTGGAAACGTGCCAGTAAAGGGAAAATATATGCCAGCGTCATAATAAATATCAACGCACATACCATTAATGCTATCCGCAACCATCGCGCAAAAGTGAGCTCCGGGTCGCTTAATATCATAAAATTTATGATAAATATTGCTAATACTACTTTTACTATTACTCCCAATATAACCGCTTGGACAAAATTTTCTTTAAATGACTTAAAAAACGGAGCTACGACATAACCTTCTTCTTTACGGACTATCTTAAGGAGTACATAGTGCATCGCGGTCAGCGCCGGCCCTATTGTTATAACCGGAAGGCATAAAAGCATGACTATCACGTTCAAAATCATTAAATCGGCTACCCGGCTGAGAAACACCATTAATGGGCTATCTAGGTTTAATATTTTCATACTGCTCGTTAATCACCTTCAAATTCTTAAGGATTTCGTTTGACCGTTCTTTGGTATACTCCGCTATTTCGTCAAACTTTTCAATAAATGTATTTGATACCACCGGACTAAAACATCCTGATTCTGTCTGGCGTTTTACTTTTTCAATGACTTTCTCTTTTTTGTAAGCCGTTGTCATCATTGTGGCAACCATATCGGAAAATTGTAATATTAACTGCGAAAGATTCATCTGCTTTTCTGTCAAGCGGCGGGGATAACCTTTTCCGTCAACCCGCTCATGATGGGCGGCAGCTATGATGATAACTTCACGTTTCATCCGGTCTTTCAGTAACTGTTCCATTAATATGGTATGCTGTGCCACTTTTTCCAAATGAGCGGCTGAAAGCTTTGTCGGATTTTCAATCCAGCTTTGGCGAAAAGCCATATATCCTATATCGTGGACATAAGCTGCATATTGCAAATTTGTCCTTTGGACATCATTTAATTTCATCAGGATGCCAAGTTTTTCACATAATGCAACACACCTCGCCGCATAGTCCATCATTATATCACTTTTCAGTGATATTGTAAACATCAAAAGTTCAAGATACTTCTCTTTTTCTTCATTCGACAGGATAAAACTATCCATTAACTTGCTGATTTCTTCTTTGTAAGCTCCCGAACTCACCTTTTCAAATAAATTATATTCCTCATCAGCCTTACAGAATAAATCAAACGCTTGCGGTGAAAATTTCGTGCCGACATTTTTTTTGAATATCTCTAAACTAAATTTTTCCCCCAAGGATTCTTTAAATATATCAATCGCTTCTGCCAAGTTTATATATGAAGCAAGTTCGTTATGTTCAAATCCCGATTTCGATAAGGTCGCATAATCGGTATGGTGATTAAGTATCACTCCTGCCAAGTCACTATACAACGTCAGCTTTTCCAAAAACAGCTTACCATATAAGCTGTGGGCACGGACATCCTTGGTCTCATATCGGATCATCTGGTCGATATTTTCTGTTTTGTACGCCCCGATATCATGGAATGTTGTCAGGAAAACGATGTCGGCAAGTTCATAATCTTCGTATTGCTTTTTTTGCTCAAGTTTGCCTTTCTGTTTCAACATCATATAAACATAATAGGCAACCTTTCCGCCATGAACAATTGGCCGTCGGTCAAACATTTTCAACATATCACGGAGCAAGTAAAAAATATCTTTGCATTCGATATACTGCATTATGGCTACCTCGTCAAGAACTAAAACCGTATCTCCATAGGCGTATATCTTATTCCATCAGACCAAGCTTCAGGACCCATATCCTTAAAGCCGATTCTATGGTAAAACTCTACTCCGTATGGCGACGCGTTTACCGTAACCCGCTGCTCCCCCGCTTCATTTTTTAGATAATGGCAAAGGTGTGTTAAAAGCGCCCTGCCAACCCCCATAAAATGATATTGCTCCTCAACAAACAATAGCGAAATATGTGTCCTATCACGGAGTGTTATCATACCAACTATCTTATCTTCGTAAATTGCCACCAACATCTGGTACGAACCCATTTCAAACATTCTCTTCAGGGTACTGTCGGTTATAAAATTTTCGAAACTTTTAACCCCTTCCGGAAGATATACCGGTGCCTCAAAAACTAAGAAGGTTTTCCATACCAGTTCCATCGCTTCATCCCACTCATCACAATGGGCAAATCTTATATGGCAGGGAAGCGAGTTTTCCATTTTCGGGCTCCTGTTTTGGTACTTTAGCACTATATACTCAGTATATATTATCCGTTATTAAAATGCAACCTTTATTTTAGCGAACTATTGAAATATATTAAGCAAATTCTTAAAAAAATCAATTATTGTCTGGAAAAATCGGCTGATAGCCAATTTAATCATCGTACCAACTGACTCTTTTATCGCATCGGTAACTATTTCTTCAATGTAATTGACGAAATCCATTCCCTTTTCTTCGTACATTTCGCGGGCTTGCTCGACAATTCTCTCGGTATTGAAACCCATATCTTCAAGGGCATTTGCCAATTCGACCATATTTTGAAGGTGAAGTTCGCTTAAACCACCACCAATGTCATTACCAAATTTTTCTTTTCCTTCTTTTATGAACTTTTCGATGCCACTTTCTGATTTCAGGCTGCCATCAGCTACTTTTTCTTGTAAAAAATCAAAAACTTCCGGTAACTGTTCTTCATCCACATCAACAAAAAAATCGGCAAATTGATCTTGATACTCAGTAAATTCCGGAAATAAGTCAATTAGATTAACGGCATGAGCTTGCATACTTCCGATTGGTCCTGCACCAACCCAGAAAAAAGTCAATAATAAAATTATGAGTAAACGACGGTATTTATTCTTCACATTAAGACCTCTATATCTACTTTTTCATTGAGCCAACTGATGATGTCGGTGTAAACTTCTTCTTTTTCATCCTCATGTAGTATTTCATGGCGTCCCCATGGATAAAGTTTGTGTGATACATCACGGAGACCGGCTTTCACAAGGCTTCTCTTTGCCCTCTTTACCCCCTCACCATAGTCGCCAACCGGGTCTTCGCTTCCGGCAATGAGTAAGATGGGCAAGTCCTCCGGTATATTTCCCATATCTTTGGGGTTGTGGATACGGTATATCATTTCCGACATCGTCTGGAAACCGTTTATGGTAAATAAGAAACCACATAGTGGATCGTTATCATATTTATCGACATTTTCCTTATTAACACTTAGCCATGAAAATGATGAACCGGCATCTTTAATTCTTTTATTATATCCGTCAAATGCCAGTTTATTAAGAAAATGTCCCGGCTTGTCCGCGCCAACGAAAGTTGCCTGTATATTAGCAAGAAAACGTGAAGCTGATATTAAGGTTTTTGGCGGCATTCCGGTTCCCATCAAAATCGCCCCGTCTATCCCTGTCCCATAACGGTGTAGGTAATTCCGGACTACGAATGAGCCAAAGCTGTGTCCCATGATTACTTGTGGTAAACCGGGGTATTCTTCCTGGATTATTTTTTTCAGGCGGTGTACATCACGGACAACCACTGTTGCCGGGTCGCGGGGGCAAAAATAGCCATATAGCTCCAAGCCAACTACTGATTTCCCGTGGCCGATATAATCACATCCGGCTACGAGTATTCCCCGTTCGGCGAGGTATGTAGCAAAAGCGTCGTAGCGTTCGATGTATTCTGCCATTCCGTGGGCGATGATGAGGATGGCTTTTATTTCACCTGAAGGAATCCACTTCATTGCGTGGACTTTTTGGGTTTGGGAGCGGGATTCGTAATAGATGGATTCTTTTTTAATCACATTGAGCCTCTTCAATATAAGGAATCGTCATTGCGGGCTCGACCCGCAATCTCATATGATTCTACTTTTTCTCAATTCTTGCGAATAGGATTTCGGCTTTTTCGGTTACTTTTGTTCCACTTGGGTAGTGACCAAAATCGCTTAGGGTAGGGTAAGTGCGGGGTGGGGCATTTAGTTGTGAGTTGATTTTACGGGCTGTGTCGGGCATAAAGGGCGATAGCAAGGTAGCGCCGATGTTGATTGCTTCGACAAGGTTGTAAAGTACTGTGTTTAAGCGGGGATGTTTTGTTTCATCCTTGGCAAGCAACCATGGTTCGGTTTCATCGATGTATTTATTGCAGCGTTTGAAAAGGGTAAATATTTCATTTAAGGCATCGGCCTGACGGATTTCCGTCATTTTTTGACAAACCCGGTCAGTAAGTGTAGTTGCTATGTCTTTTAATTCATTATCGACCGGCTCGGTCACTTTGGTGTCGCTGACTATGCCACCGAAGTATTTGTTGCTCATTGCGATTGTCCGGTTGACCAGATTGCCAAGGACATTTGCCAAATCGGAGTTAATGCGTTCGGTGATTAAATCCTCGGTAATGGTACCGTCTTGGTCAAAAGGTGCATTTAGGACATAGTAACGGATGGCATCAACCCCAAAAATATCAACCAACTCATTGGTATACAGGATATTTCCCCGGGACTTACTCATTTTACCATCCCCCATCAGCAACCAGGGATGACCAAAGACCTGCACCGGCAGGGGTTCACCAAGAGCCATCAGGAAAATTGGCCAGTATATCGTATGGAATCGGACGATATCTTTACCGATTAAATGCAAATCAGCCGGCCATAATTTTTTATATTGCTCGGTATGATTTCCATCGCAGTCATATCCTATTCCCGTGATATAATTGCTTAGGGCATCCATCCAGACATAAACGACGTGTTTATCATCAAAATCAACCGGGATACCCCATTTATAGGATGTCCGAGAAACACATAAATCTTGGAGGCCGGGTAATAGAAAGTTGTTCATCATTTCATTTTTGCGCGATTCCGGACGGATAAAATCAGGGTTGTTCCTGATGTGTTCGATTAAGCGGTCAGCGTATTTACTCATTTTGAAGAAATAAGCTTCTTCTTGAGATGCGTAAACTTCCCGCTCACAGTCAGGGCATTTCCCATCAACTAATTGTGAATCAGTCCAGAACGATTCACAAGGGGTGCAATAAAGTCCTTCATAAACGCTCTTATAAATATCACCTTGTTCATAAAAGCGTTTAAACATTTTTTGTATCTGAAGTTCATGGTCGGCATCAGTAGTACGGATAAATTTATCGTACGAAATGTTCATTAATTCAAACAAAGCACGGATTTTACCCGATATATCATCAACATAAGCCCGCGGCGCCATTCCGGCTTCTGCTGCTTTAAGTTCTACTTTCTGTCCATGTTCGTCTGTCCCGGTTTGGAAAAATACTTCATATCCGGAAAGCCTTTTATAACGCGCAAAGCAATCAGCCATGATGACTTCATAGATGTTCCCGATATGCGGGATAGCGGATGCGTATAGGATTGAGGTGGTGATGTAGTATTTATTCATATTGATCCTCCTGCAAACTTTGAGCTTCTTTCTGGCTCAAATTTGCCCTGTGATGTTTTAATTTATCTTAGATATCGTTCTTTGATATCTTAGATAAATTCATCACAGTTCCATCAAACGGCGGGTTTCGATTACTTCCGGCGGCAGCTTGTGTCCCTTGTTCCTAAGACTCTTTTCTAAATTGTCGTAATACCGGAGTGAATTTTTAAGTTTTGTTTCATATCTTTCCACCATTTCAGTATAGAAAGGATTTATCTTGAGCTTGTCGCGGATTTCCTTGCTAAACGAGCAGTACGTAAACAAAATTTGACGGTTGACTTTGTTAAGCCGGGGTGAACCATTACTTTCGTATTGAAGCCAGCTATAGTAATCAATGATAAACATTTCTTTCGTCCGGTTTTTGCATTTACCCAAATCATTTTTGATTTTTTCCTTAACATCACTGGACAATTCGTTATTCTTACGGTATGAAGCAATATAGTCGGAATAATCACTGGTAAGCGAGCGTTCCGAAGCATCATTCCATCTGGCACCCTGGATACGTTTGCACATCTCCCACCTGAATTCAGCAACCAGTCGGCATAATATCTTCGTAAGGTCTTCAGCTTGGAATAACGACAGCATGAAACGTCCCGGAGTTCCTCGTTTTTTACCCTCAATTTCCTGCCACATAATACCACGGCTGCCGATATTGGGAAGTAAAATGACATCCGGCAAAACTTCGGTAGTTATCATTTCCTTCGAGATACCTCCCTCTGGATTGGAATAAACCGACTCACGGCAAAATGCGCCAAAGTCTTTGTGCACGATGTCTTGGATGGCATGCTCGATGGTATCGGCACTAAGCATCATCTGTTTAAGTGATTTAAGGATATTATGTTCGGAAAAAACTGGACAAAAAGTCGTAATCCGCCCATTGGTAACTTTGTTGGCACTGGGGAAGGCATTTTCCAATTCAAATATAACCATTTTTCGGGTATCACCCATCATCTCGGTTGCTTCCGCCGGGGTAACTTTGTGATTTCTTTTTAGCTCATTTACATAGTCAAAGAAATCGTTGTCAAACTCATTACGGCATGGAGCACGGTTTCCTTTGTATATTTCCTTCAACCATTCATAAAAAGTATAAACGCGTCTACCCGGATCGGTGGGTAAATGTTCAACGATGTTGTATAAATAAGCGGCATTTTCAACTCCGGCAAGTTCTTCGTCAACATAACCAAAGTTTAAGAACATCTTAACAATCCTGGGGATATTATCATTATCAAGGCTTCTAAGGACTGCTTCGTTATACATAGTGTAGAAGTGCTTCGAAAGCACCATCCTTCGTTTACGGTCAACATCCTCGGTTGAGGATTTGTTGGTGGTTTTTTTGTATAAGGCAAGTTCCTTTTTAAAAGTTTCCCCTTCTTCTTCAGGATAATTAACATATTCAAAGATAACATCAAGTGAATCCTTAAGGTTCGCTGTCTGTTCAATACTTTCCCCTTCTTCACCGGCATCTTGTTTTCCTTGGTTGGAATCTGCAAGTTTTTGTAAATATTCATTTATCCTTGCTTCAAATTCGGCATTTTCGGGAACTGCGTATTTTCTGATAACTGCAATCAGTTCATCCATCACATCTGTTTTTGGTTTTTCCTTATCGGCAAGGATGTGTACACGGATAAAAGCCTGCGAAACTAGTTCAAATAAATCAACACGGTCTTCATTAATAATTTTTTCGAGGATTTGGGAACGGTATTCTGCTATTTGTTTGGTAATGGAAACAACATTAAAGATACTTCTTCCCATTTTGATGATATAACCACTATAAAATTCAACGCTGATTTTGGCGGGGTCTTCCGCTTTGCTAATCAGGTTGTACAATGTTTTATGGAAATTTTCGCTCCATGGTTCAAGGTCATCATCAATATGAAGTGCTTCTATTTCATCTTGGTGGGGTAAGGCGCGGACGGCTATTTTGTTGTTTTCGCACATTTTTACATAGTATTTATAAGATGAGTCGAATATGTTGTAAAGAGCCAGGCTTTCTTCTTTTCTTTTCTTATATAAATTGAAAAGTTCCAGTAAATAGCGGGTTATCGTAGCGGTAAAATAGTTTTTTGCTTCTGGGTGTTTTTTGAGCAGGTTGGTGAGTTCCCCTTCGACATAGGGGTAGACGGCGGCAATTACTTTGGTATCGCATTTCGCGGTATAGCGGAAGTGGGCATGGCAAAGCCCGGCGACGCCGACAACCTGGCCTTTTTGCAGTTTCATTTCATCACCCCATTCAAAGGTGGCGGTTACCGTACCTTCGATGATGAGGTATATACTGTCGATTGGTTGGCCTACTTCGCCTAGTATTGTACCGGCGGCAAATTCTTTTTTGTGCATATTCGTTCTCCGTGGGTTGTGTGGTATTGGCTAATAATTATATCACAAATCCGTTGCCCAAACAAGAGCACATTTGATAGCTTTCTTCCATCCATTTAGTAGGTGGTTGCGTTTCTCGGCAGGCAGGTTGGGGGTAAAAGTGCGGTCAGGTTGCCAGTTACTCAGGATTTCGTCTTGGCAAACCCAGAAAGCGGTGGTGAGTCCAGCTAGGTAGGCAGCGCCGAGAGCGGTTGTTTCAACGCTTAAAGGGCGGTAAGTTGCGGTATTAAGGATGTCAGCTTGGAATTGCATCAGAAAATCATTGGCACTTGCACCACCATCGACTTTTAAGCTTTCGATGGTGACTCCGGCGTCCTCTTCCATTGCTTTCAGGACATCAACGGTTTGATAGGCAATTGATTCAAGGGCAGCGCGGATAAAATGTTCTTTATTGAAACCACGGGTGATGCCGACTAATATGCCACGGGCATAAGGGTTCCAATATGGTGCGCCAAGTCCGGTAAACGCGGGAACTAAGTAACCACCTTCCGTATCCTCTACTTTTTCGGCGTATTCTTGTGACTGGGTGGCAGACTCAATCATCCTCATTCCATCACGCAACCACTGGATGGCAGCCCCGGCAACGAAGATACTGCCTTCGAGGGCGTATTGCGGGGTAGGCGTCCCCCCTACTGTTGCCGCAATGGTTGTAATTAATCCATGGCGGGACATAATTGCTTCATTTCCGGTATTCATTAAGAGAAAACAACCTGTTCCGTAGGTATTTTTTACTTCCCCTTTTTCAAAACAGCATTGACCAAACAAGGCCGCCTGCTGGTCCCCGGCGATTCCGGCGATAGGTATTTCGCCACCTAAAACTGATATGTCGGTAACGCCAAAATGATAACCTGACGGATGTACTTTCGGCAACATATTGGCGGGGATTTGCATGGCTTCCAGCAATTTTTCATCCCAACATAAGCGGTGGATATCGTATATCATCGTCCGCGAAGCATTGGTAAAATCGGTGACATGGTTTTTCCCGTTGGTAAGCTTCCATACCAGCCAAGTATCAACTGTGCCGAATAATAATTCCCCTGCTTCGGCACGGCTTCGAGCCCCGGGGACATTGTCGAGCAGCCAGGCGATTTTAGTTGCGCTGAAATAAGCATCGGGGATAAGTCCGGTATGTTCGCGGATGTAATCAGTCAAACCGAGTTCTTTTAACTCCTCCACTTTTGGAGCGGTACGTCGGCATTGCCAGACGATGGCATTATGTATCGGTTCTCCGGTATTTTTGTCCCAGACGATGGTAGTTTCACGTTGGTTGGTTATTCCGATTGCTTTGATATCGGAGGCTTTAAGGTCAGCTTGTGCCAGTGCCTCGGTGGCAACGGCAAGTTGTGATGACCATATCTCCATCGGATTATGCTCAACCCATCCCGGTTGGGGATATATTTGGGTAAATTCTTTTTGGGCGATGCTTTTAATCGTTCCATTATGGTCAAAAATAATTGCGCGGGAGCTGGTTGTGCCTTGGTCTAAGGCAAGGATGTATTTAGACATAGGGGAATTCTCCTTTTTCGACTGACTCAAGTAGAGCTACCCAGCGCTCTTCATTTTCTTCATTGCGTCTGAGTCCTTCATTAATTACTTCGTTTATATCAAGTCCTCTTATCCTTACCGGATTATTTTCTTGGAATTCCAGTAATATTTTCCGCGATTCTATTTCTTCTTTTCGTATCTCATGATATAAGGCTTCATAATCATCTGTTAATGATATTCTTTTCAATATTTTTTGTGATGATTCCGGCAATTCGATATCTTCTCCATACAAATATGATATCGCTCCATAAACATCCTCTATTGATATTGGTTCGCCATTTTTTTCTTGCTCCCAAAAAATCCCAACGATATCAGATAAGTCATATTTGTACCTACGTCCGCTTAATAACTTCATTGCAGCCAGATATTCACCTTTAACTATCCGAATTTGTACGACATTTGAGTAAGTCCGGTGGTACTTTGATATTCCGACTAATCTTTGGGAAAATGATTTCGATTTAATAAAAGCGTCATTAAGCCAATCACGGGGTAAACTGTATTTATCGCTGACATGGCGGATGGCATCTTTCATTAATGACGAAGCAAGTATTATTGCATCCACATCATTAGTTAAATCACGAAATCCGTAGTTTGTAAGAATAGCTGCTCCACCAATCAAGACTATTTCTGCCGGCATTTTTTTCTTGGTCAGGCGACGGTATTCTTTTGCAACATCAAACAAGTACTGCTTTAAATCATCGCTTGTTATATCTTTTATTGTTTTTTCATTGTTATCATTTTCCTTATGCAACATCACGTACCTCAGCTTCTATAATATTGTGACGACGAAATTCAGGAATAGCTTCTTCCATACTTTGCTTTTTGGGTTCGTCGCTATTTAGTAGTATACTCAATGTTATAACTCCGTTGGCATAAATCGGTTCTTTAAAACGCAAGCCACGCAGGTTTTCATAACCGTCATATATCGGGACATTATTTTCACGGCATAAATAATCAACCATCGCCAATAGATAAAGAGCTTCTTGGTTCCATCCTCTTTCAAGGTAAGAAAAAATTCTGTTCGACCTCACCACATCTTTGATAAATTCAAAATCCCCCAAACTCTTTACCATGTGACAGACATTGTTTTTGTAGGTTTGAAAAGCAATCCGGTCATCCATTGCTTCCTCAAGCAAAACCTCAATATCTACATTCAAGGCTCGTGCCAGTTTGTAAAGGGTTTCTCCGGTGCAATTCTTTATATTCACTTTTCCTTTGCAGATATCATTTATTGTCGTTGTTGATACTCTACTCAACTTTGATAATTGACTTTTTGTCATTTGTTTTTTAGCTAGAATGTCGTTGATGTTCATGTTGTCCTCCTTTAAATAATCTTCGGATATCCATCGTTAATTTATTTTAACGGATATCCGAAGATTTGTCAACAGTCAGGACAATAAAATTCAACAGTTTGTTGTTGCGACAATATCCACCCCTGTCCCGGCAACATTTGCGATAAGGATGTCTCCGGCTTTTATCGGCGCTGATACAGTGGTTTTGCGAATTTCGTCCATGCAGTCGAATATTTTCTCTTTGGGGATGTCGGCCGATGTCTTTACACTGACGACCTTATTTTTCCCATCAGTGACCTGGATAAGTGACGCAATATAGCGGGTTGGAGCGGTTAATTCTTTACGAGCATACTCGTCACCAACCGGACAAGCGTTTCCGGTGATGATTAAATCATTCCCCTCCACTGTCACCAAACAACTCGCCGGACAACCAATACAAACCACTTGATTGTCAAAATTACGGTCGCTTTTTGGCTTATAACGGCTCTTCGGCGGAATTTTCGGTCTTTTTGCCTCACCCCATTCCGAAACACCATTTATAATATACTCGGCGGCGGCATTGCCAGCCGCGGTTGCTTCAATCGATACATTATCTACTAAATCATGGACATGCAAAACATTACCACAGGCAAAAATTCCCCGGACGGTTGTTTCGAAGCGGTCATTAACCACCGGTCCACCGGTAATCGTATCAATTTCGGCGGAAGCTGCAATACTAAGCTCATTTTCAGGTATCAGACCACAGGAAATTAGCAGGGTATCGCATGGGACATACTCGGCGGTTTCAAGCAGGGGTTTCATGTTTCCATCAACCGCCGCAACTGTGACTCCTTTTAAGCGGTCAATCCCATCAATATCAATAATCGTATGGCTCAATTTGAGTGGGATATTATAGTCATCAAGACATTGGACAATATTACGGGTCAAACCACCTGAATAAGGCAAAATTTCTACCACCATCTTGACATCAGCGCCTTGGAGCTTCATCCGCCGCGCCATTATTAAACCGATATCACCTGAACCTAAAACCACAACATTACGCCCCGGCATATAACCTTCGGTATTAACAAAATATTGTGCCTGACCGGCAGTATAGATACCAGCCGGGCGATAACCGGGGATGTTTAAAGCCCCACGGGGGCGTTCTCGGCATCCCATCGCAAGGATTATCGCTTTTGCTTCGATTTCGAAAAGACCGCTTTCTTCGCTCATAACGATCAAGCGATGGGTTTTTATCCCCACTACCATCGTTTTAAGCAAACATTTAATTCCCCGCTCTTCAATCATCGTCATATAACGCAAGGCATACTCCGGTCCGGTCAATTCTTCCTTAAATGTATGCAGACCAAACCCATGGTGAATGCATTGGTTTAAAATACCACCAAGTTCTTTACCCCGTTCGATGATAGCTATGTTTGTTATTCCTTTATCGTAAGCGGCGATTGCGGCTGCCATTCCGGCAGGTCCGCCACCGATGATGGCAAGGTCTATTCTCATACTAACCCTCCTGAATCTCCGATTCGGGTTTCCAGTATCTCCGAACCTAAGCCCGCTTTCGTGATGGTTAATTTATCAATTCCCATTTCCTCGGCAATTAACTCTGCTACCCGGGGGGCGCAAAAACCGGATTGGCAACGACCCATTCCGGGACGGACACGACGTTTCACGCTGTCCAAAGTGACATGACCGGGGTTCTTAAACAAGCTATTAGTACGTTTGATGGCTTCTATTATTTCAGGACGGGTAATAGTTTCACAGCGGCAGACAACTTCGCCATATCCTTTTTCAATACCTTTACGGGTGGCGATAAAGCCGTCATTTTCTTTCGCGGGTATTATTTTATCAACCAGCTCAGCAACATATTCACCAATCGCCGGGGCACTGGAAAGACCGGGGGAATCAATCCCGGCAATATCAATAAATCCGGGTGCATCACTTACTTCTCCGATGATAAAATCACCCGCTCCGGAGTTGGCACGAAGTCCGGCAAAAGATGTGATGATTTCGCGGGAGGGGACTTCATTGATGCTGTTAGCCGCTTTATTTAGTATCGTTTCTATTCCGTTGGAAGTCGTGTTTACACCATTTTTATCGTCGATATCTTCTGCTGTTGGTCCCATCAGCAGATTGAAGTGGACTGTCGGGGTAATCAAAACCCCTTTACCATAAGCCGTTGGTAATTGAAATAAGGTGTGTTTGATTTTATCACCGACGGCTTTGTCGCACAAAAGGTATTCACCTTTGCGCGGTATGATGGTAAGGGGAATTTCGCTGACCATGGCATGGATTCGGTCGGCGAATACTCCTGCGGCATTAATGATTATCTTGGTTTCGAAACTGCTGTTATCATTCGTCATTATATGATAACATGCGTCATTTTTTTTGATTTCAGCTACTTCTTTTTCGCGGAAAAAATCTACTCCGTTGGTTACGGCGTTTTCCGCCATCGCGACCGTCAGGTTGAAGGGACATACTATTGCCCCGCTTGGGGCATAGAGGGCATAAGTTACATTTTCGTTTACGTTTGGCTCAATTTCCCGTACTTTGACTTGGTTTAAAATTTTA
>Ga0209737_10000933_pt1 | contig 22003 bp, 20 predicted proteins | sample TergutCu122P3_FD_187284 | JGI IMG/M metagenome (GOLD analysis project Ga0209737, IMG submission 187284) | Cubitermes ugandensis P3 segment gut microbial communities from Kakamega Forest, Kenya - Cu122 P3 (SPAdes) (version 2) | ecosystem: Host-associated > Arthropoda: Insects > Digestive system...
ATTTTTATCGAATAAACTAATACGACCGGCTTGTTTGAATTTGAATACTGACATAGCGTTTTTTGCGGCAAATATACATTATTTTTCTGAATATCAAGTGTTTGATTGAAATTCAACCCCTACGAGGTTGTGAGAGGACACGCGCATTTTTCCTACCCCGAGTTGCGCTTCGCTTGCACGGGGCTATCAACATTAAACACCTCCGGTGTTTACAAGGAATATATTTTTGAATATCAGTGCGTTAATTATTAGGAGTGCCCTGTTAAGCATAACACTAACTTTATGAAAATTAATTTATTCCCAGCTTCTTTTTAATATCCGGTGGAATAGCATCCTTGTGTACTACAATATTGATGGTTTGCATCTCTACAAAAGGAACGGAAGCATACAAAAATCCATTGTATGGGTTGCGGCTATCTGTTCCCCATGAGTTTTTTACCCAAAAGTAGGGTGCTCCATTTTGGTCGGTAGCTTTACCCACTATTACCATACCATGGTCGTCGGTGGTGGTGTAATTGTCGAATGCTTTTTGTCGAATTTCTTGGGTAATTGTTCTTTCTTTTCCGGGTTTGTCGAATTTGTACAAATCTTCCTCTTTTTCTCCTTGCGATAAATTTTCCCAACGCGCCCTGTCGGAGCCATCCATACTTTCTATATCTTTTTCAGGTAAAACGGCTATCCCTTTTCTCCAGTTAAATCCTTTCTCACTCACATCTGCGCCCCAAGCCACCGAATAGCCTTTATCAACGGCATGGTTAATAGTGCGCATCAACTCGTCTAACGGAACATTATACGATTTTTCCATGAGCCAGTTATCCGGAATTTCAATGGCAAACTGTGTATAAAATGGGTGATGTGTGAAGGAAGTGATGCTAATATAATCCTTCATATTCAAGCCCAGAAAAGTAGCAAAAGATTTCGGGGAGTACTCTTTTCCGTTGTAGGTAAATTTTTCGGGAGTTTCCCCCAAGTATGCGGCAATAACTGCTTCATACCCTCTTTTCCATGCCGTTGACAGTTTTCGATTTGGATTTGAAACGATAGCATCTACGTATGCTTTTAAAATTTTGTCTAACTCTCCGTGTACGTGCCCTTCTTCGCCGTAATTAAGGCCACTATATATACTTGAGGGAACAATTCCATATTTATCAATCATTGCAAAAACATCAAAAAAAGCGCCGCCGGCACCAAAATTCCAATTGCCGTGCATCCGCACGTATATGTCGGCTTTATCTTTATAAGTATGATACACAATCCACATATCCGACAAGTCGAACTCTCCCTTTCCTTTTCTGATAAGTTCATTCTCAAGAAATCCAAGACCGGAAAAACTCCAACAAGTACCGGAACGATTCTGATTTTTCACGGGCGTATGTTTTATCTCTTTTGTATTCGTAAAAATGTAACCTTCAGTCTTTTCTGTTCCTTGCGCAGACAGGGTTAAGTGAGAAAGGGTAACAAAAAGTGCAGTAAGCACTACTAAGAAAATGGTTTTAAAGTACTTCATAATTTATTCTTTTAATTAATTAGCTGCAAATTAACATGAAATTTTTGAAAATTAAGGGCTACCGCCAACAGTCAATTTATAATATCTAACTTTTGCTTTTAAAATGGTTTCAAAGAATTTTAGCGAGACTTGGGTTCAGCTTCACGTTCTACTGCTAAGCAAATCTCTTCAAATTGCCGAACGGATAGCTGTTCGGGGCGCAGAGAGAAAATAGGATTATTCCCGTATTCATCCTCAAAAGAAAATGTTTTTAATGAATTGCGTAATGTTTTACGACGCTGGTTAAAAGCTGTTTTTACAACTTTTTTAAATAAATTTTCGTCGCATAACAATTTTTTTTCAGGATTACGAATCATTCTCACTACTCCGGATTTTACTTTCGGGGGCGGAGTAAACAAATGTTCATCAACAGTAAATAGATATTCAATATCGTAAAATGCTTGCAATAAAACGCTTAAAATACCGTAGATTTTTTTTCCGGGTTTTGAAGCCACACGTTCAGCAACCTCTTTTTGAAACATTCCCACTAATTCAACCACAACATCTTTGTTTTCCAGTATTTTAAATAAAATTTGAGAAGAAATATTATAAGGGAAATTTCCAACAATCACAAGTTTACCTGTAAAACATTCTTTTATATTAAGTTGCAAAAAATCACCTGTTATAATTTGAAGAGCCGGAAATCTATTTTGTAGAAATGAAACAGATTCTGTATCAATTTCAACTGCTTTAAAATCAATATTTTTACGTTGTAATAAATGTTGGGTTAAAATGCCCATGCCGGGGCCTATTTCTAAAACAGAACAATCTCTAATCGAAATAGATTGAACAATTTTTTCTGCAATATTCTCATCGTTTAGAAAATGTTGCCCCAATTGTTTTTTTGGCGTTACTTTTTGCATGTTCAAAATATTTATTAAAGTGTTATGGGTAAGCTAATTTATATGCAAAATATCTGTCCATCACTTGTTGCGTATAATTAACGGTGTGAGCACCGGGGAAATACCCCCACTTTACCACCGAATCAGTAGCAAATTCTATTTGCGATTTAAGAATAAGATATTTTGAAACATTTTCCCATTTGTTATGGTCTTCTTTTTGCTTAATAGCCAAACGCTGTGCATCGAAAATATGCCCGCGCCCGGCATTGTACGAAGAGGCAATAAAATATAGCCTTTCTACCTCATCTGCAACATCTTCAAACGATGTACTAATTAAACGGAGATGTTGTATCCCTGCATGAATATTCGCCTCATCATCATCTTCTTCTGAAATACCATGATACTCCATTGTTGAAGGCATCAACTGCATAAGTCCGTAGCTACCCCCTCGGCCTGTTAAACCCGAAATAAAATTGGTTTCCTGATAGATAATTGAAGCTACAAAACGCCAATCGAAACCATACCGATGAGAGTATTTTTTAATAATATCATCATAAATTGAAATCTTTCTATTCTGTTTGTGCTGAAACCTTGAGAGTAATGTTGACTCTCTTGAAAAATATTTTTTTAGTAATAAGCGATATTGTTCTGTTTTCTTAAAATCTAACAACCAGTGATTGATATCTTCGTTAAGTTGTGTGTTGTTTTTATTTAGAAACCATCGGCGTTCAAATTCCTGTCCTGCTTTTTCTAAGATTTGCACATTCGAGTAAAAGGGCATTAATGTAATGGCTTGGTTGTAATCGCAAACTAAATAGGAAATAGCACCTTTATTCACTTTTTCAAATAGCTCTTCTGTGGTATGAAGAGTGTTTACGTAAATATCACAGTCTAAATAGGGAGAGCCTGTTGGGAAGGAAATTTTTGTTAAAAAATCGTAAGATATTTGTATTTGGTTGCAAGTAAGAGTATCTGCTTTGTTGCCGGAAACAAGCACAGGGTGTGAAACAGAATGCGGAATGGAACGCTCAATAAAGGGACTCACGAAATTACTGAGCCGATAATCCATCACTAACAGGTCGTAATTGTTACTAAATAGTTCTTCCTTAATTTTCCTTGCGTCCACTTCTAATCTAATATGTATAGTAACGCCTAATTCATTCTCCAACTCTCTGAGCATTTCGTATTGGAAACCTATTTGCGTTCCCCGATACACAAAATAGTCGGCAGCATGAAACAAAAGGAGCACTTTAACCATATCTACATTCTCATCGGTGTCAATTTGAGGAATCTGAAATTCTACATTTTTATCTTCTTGCGGAGTTGGAATCTCTATGGTAGTAAGTATATATAAGCCAACTCCCAAAGACAAAGCTAATAGAAACATAATGAAGAAGTACGCGGTTGTTCTTTTCACAATTTTCGTTTGGGCAAAAATAATATTTAAACAAAACACTTGACTTTTGCCTCTATAATAATTATATTTGCAGCCTCACATTTCTCATCACTATGCATGACGAACTCTTTTACAAAATCGCATTGTCGTACCAAAAAGGATATGGTAACTCTGTAATAAAAAAAATGTTACAACTTTCAGGAAGTGCCACTGCTTTGTTTCGAGATTTTCAATCTATTCGCAAGAAGTATAAAACTACACGTTCATTTCCGCCTGCGCCTGCGCTAACCTTAGAGATTGAAAAAGCAGTAGTTCATGAGCTGAATCTGGCTTCCAAAAACAATATTACCCATTGTTTTTTCACTGATTCTGATTATCCACATCGATTGCTTCGCTGCAACGATGCGCCTTATATGTTCAGTTATAAAGGTGTGAATCAATTCAATATGGAAAAAACATTGGCAATTGTAGGTACAAGGAATGCCACAATTTATGGAAAAAATGTTGTTAGACAAATTGTTTCCGAACTTTCATCTCATAATATATCAATTATCAGTGGTTTAGCCTTAGGTATTGACACTTTTGCTCACGAGGCTGCGTTAGAGTACCGGTTGCACACTGTTGGGGTTTTGGGTTCCGGGTTTGGTAATCTTTACCCTTCATCGAATAAAAAAATAGCAAACAAGATGATTGATATGGGGCATACTCTCGTAACGGAGTATGCTTACCATACACTTCCCGACAGGCAGAACTTTCCCAAACGAAACCGTATCATTGCGGGTATGGCCGATGCCTTATTAGTGGTTGAAACCGGAAAGCGCGGGGGAAGTATAATCACAGCTTGCATTGCAAACTCTTACCAGCGCGATGTTTTTGCCATTCCGGGTTCGGTCTTTGATACATCGCACGAGGGTTGCCATGAGTTGATTCGCCAAAACTTAGCTGCATTAGTTACTTCAGGCGAAAATATTATTGAAATGATGGGCTGGAATGCTGAACGCCCCTCCTGTATCCAACCACAGATATTCAATGAGTTGAACGAAAAAGAAGAGAATATTGTAAGTTTTCTTAGAAACCAAAAAACTGCAAGCATAGATGAAATTATTCAAAACAACAAATCCCTTACCCCCTCAAAAATTGCCTCTGTTTTGTTAGGGTTAGAACTCAACGGAATTATTGAAACATTACCCGGAAAAAGCTATAGGTTAGTTAGTGGGTAGTCTTTACCTTCTGTTTTCGCTCATCGTAGAAAAAAATTAAACAAAAGGGGGTACTAAAATAAAAAAGAGACTGCCTTTATTGCAGGACAGTCTCTAAAAATTGAGTAAAACAACAGAAGTAGTTATTTTTTTACCACTTTTCTGCTTACTATTGCATTACCATGCTGAATTCTAATATTATAGATACCTGCTGGTAATTTGCTAATATCCAATTCAGCCTTATCAGAAGCATTTTGATTTAACACTTCTCTGCCGAGGAAATCAAATAATGATATTTGCATATTTTGTTGGTTGCTATTTACGATATGCAAAATATCAGATACGGGATTAGGATAAATCATAATAGCAGAGTTTTCGAAAGAAGCAATACTAACAACAACAGAATCAACGAATATAGAGAGTCTTTTAGTATCTTCTCCAAATGCATTTGTTGCTTTTACTGTAAATTCGTAAAGAATATGTTTCTCCGTTGGAACACCCGTTATTTTACCTGTTGCAGGCTCTAAGGATAATCCTAAAGGTAATGTATCTTCTTCTAATAAACTCCAAGTTATGGGTCTGCTACCGGTAGCAGCGAGTGTTTGGTTATAAGCTTCGCCCTCTTTTGCGTTTGGCAGAGTGTTAGTGGTAATAGTAGGTGGGGTTTCAATTGGGCCAACAAAATTAACATAATCGGAATATACTACAAAATAGTTATCAGTAAAAATATTGTTTTGTGGATTTTGTGTGCCACCTGTTAAGCCTTCGAGTGCCCCGCCAGGCATATCGTCAACCATAAAGAAAATGTGAAACATACCGGTATCGTCATCTGTTTTTTCAACAACAATTTGGGGATGTGTGCAATTTTCATTGGTATGAGCATCTTTGTTTACGCGCAACCAACCAGGGTGCCCCCAACTTGTTAAATCATCAGACCAGTTTGTATCAAACTTCCAATTCGATCCATCCTTAACATAAGAACATGCAAAAATTCGAGAATAAAAGTAATTATTTGTAGGATGGACTGATGTATGGTCCTGAATGGCCATTACAATAATCAACCTATTAGGACCGGCAGAGGCCATGTGGATTTTATGAATCATACCTACAGGAGAATAACATACCATCTGAGTCTCATCAAAATTTTCACCATTAAAAGAAATATCTAGAATGAGTCTATCATCAGTATGTAGTTGTGGATTTAATTCAGGATCCAATGCGTTCTCTTGAATAGGATATACAAACGGGGCCATCGTTTCGTTCCAATAAAACGCACGACTGATATGTAATTGGTTCAAATATGTAGAGCCCGGATTTGCTGCAATACCTGAATAGAATGCTACATGACAAATTCCATCATCATCAATAATCAAACCATGAGGACCGCGAGCAGAGTGCAATTCATCCATAAATTCTGATTGGTTCTTAAACGGATTCATCCAAACGGTCTTTTTCTCCCATGTTGTTCCATTATCAGCAGATTTGTAAATAACAAAGTCTCCTGCATCACCGGCAATTGAAAGAGCTATAATACCATTATTAGGTTCAGCCCAAACATACGAATCTGGTCTATAAGCAAAATCAGCATAGTCAAAATTGGGAAGAATAGTACTCAGTCTTGCTCTTTGAGGATTCCAAGTAGCACCACCATCTGTTGATTTCGAGTAGAATAAAGCGACATTATCACCAGTATTGTCAACAGTAATTAAGTGGATAACTCCTTCGTTAACACAAATACGTGCCCAAACGTTAGTTCCGGGCAAGGATGATTTGTTTACCCAGGCACCTTTACCGCCTATTTCCCTCGTCCAAATATTTACTGTGGCAGCATTATGAGAAGCAAGTACTTCACCACTTCCGAGCGGAGCCCAACTTGGCCAACCTGAACGTTCATTCTCAATTCTAACAACATCATCAGGATTAATTGTCCAATCAGTTCCATCAAAATAATTGATAAAGGAACCTCTATCTGGGAAATTGGGTGGACTCTGAACGCCACCTGTCCACGCAGCAACCATACGCCCATCTGGATACCTATAAAATCGACTTCCAAAAGAAGAGTTTGTTTGTGTATCATACTTCGTTTTTCCAATAATTTGTTCTTGTGGGGCGAGAACGATAGGAGTGTTGGATGGCACATAACTACTGTGCACAATACTCTGATTTTGATTAAACAAGAAACCGTCAACCGTGTTTGCTTGAAGAGAGTTAGCACGTTGGTTTTGGCTTGAATTTTGTCCGAAAACGCTAAAGGCAATCAAACATAAGGATGTTAATAAAATAAATTTTTTCATAATAATTTTTTTTTTTTTGGTTATTAATTTTTTACAATCGCAAAAATATAAAAAAAACTTAATCAATAAAAATTATTTGAAAAACGTATTTTTTGTGTACGTTTTTCTACGTAACCGCAGTAGTGTTGTTGAAAAAAAAAAGCAAAAAACTAAATTTTTTGCTTTTTTTACCTTGTAGGAAAGGGATAGGATTACACTTTTCCGGCAAGTTCTGCGCCTGCTTTAAATTTAACAACTTTTTTGGCAGGAATCATGATCTCTTTTTTGGTTCTCGGGTTTCTACCTTTTCTTGCCGGGCGGTTGTTTACAGAAAACGTACCAAATCCGATGAGCGACAATTTGTCTCCTTTTGCAAGAGCATTAGAAGTTGCACATACAAACGCTTCTAAAGCTGCTTTAGCATCTACTTTTGTTAATCCGGCTTTCTCAGCCATTGCTGTAATTAATTCTGCTTTGTTCATAATCTTTTTTTTAAAATGAATAATCAATGAGTGTGCAAATCTAAAAAATTTTTCTTAGTTTTTTTTGCAATCATAAAAAACCATACAATTGTTGATAAATTGAATATGATTGTTAATAATACAACGTTTTTTGTAAAATAATTATACTATTTTCAAATAATAGTGTAATTACACATTTTGCATCCTGACAAAAAAGTAGTAATATCTAACCTTTTTTTACCCTCTAACTGCAAATTTTGTATAGAAATCTTGAAGTCTTTTGTAGAAATAGTAAGAAATGTCTTGTAATTAGTGGCTATTTCTCCGCATTTATTTTCAGTTTTTTCCTCTAAAATTGTGGCTTTAAAAATTTTTAGTGCCACTTTTGTTTTCTCATTCTTTGCAATAAAAGTGGTTGCCCCCGGGTAGGGTGATAGCGCCCTTATTTTATTTATTATCTCTTTTGCGGGCAGATTCCAATCAATCCATGTATCTTTTTTTTGAATTTTGGGCGCTAACTTTATCGTTTCATTTGCAACAAACTGCTGCTTTACAAGTTGGTATTCGTTATTTTCTATTACCGATAAAGTATCTAAAGCAAGTTCAGCGCCCATTACTTGCAACCGGTTGTATAGCTCTCCTGTAGTTTCTTCCGGTAGTATTTCAGTTTCTTTTTGTAAAATTATATCTCCGCAATCTATTTCATTGTTAAGAAAAAAAGTAGTTACACCCGTTTTTTTTTCTCCATTCATGATTGCCCAATGAATAGGCGCTGCTCCTCTATACTGCGGTAGTAACGAAGCATGCACGTTGAAACTTCCTTTGGGAGGAATTTCGTAAACACATTGAGGTAACATTCTAAAAGCCACAACAACAAAAACATCTGCCTTCCAACTCTTTAATGTATCAATAAATAGTTCGTCTTTTAAACTTTGGGGTTGTAAAACGGGAATTCCTTTACTTATGGCATAGTTTTTTACTTCAGAGGCTTGGAGTTTCAAACCTCTGCCTGCAGGCTTATCGGGAGTGGTTACTACACCCACAATTTTGTGCATTGAGTTGTAGATGGCATCTAATGTAGCTACTGCAAAGCTTGGGGTTCCCAAAAAAACCACTCGCATACTATTAAAATTAGTTAATTTTTTGTTGCAATTCAAGCATTTTTAGGCAAGAGTAGGCGGCTTCGATGCCTTTGTTGCCATGCTTTCCGCCTGCGCGTTCTTGGGCTTGCTCCATCGTATCGCAAGTAAGAACTCCAAAAATTACAGGCACCCCATAATCTAATGAAACGCGCATTATGCCGTTGGCTACGGCTTGCGAGATAAACTCAAAATGGCGGGTTTCCCCTTGAATAACACATCCTAAACATATTACAGCATTTAGAGAATCATCTGCATCTAACAAAGCCGCTGCAGCACTTGGCAATTCGAAACTACCGGGCACTTCATGTACAAATACCTGCTTTTTATCCATACCGGATTCGTATAAAAAAGTCAACGCACCCTCTTTGAGTGCGTGAGTAATTGTTTCATTCCATTCGCTAACAATAATTCCTATCTTAACATTCTTATTTCTTAAAACAGGGGTGTTGTTGTGTTGTGAAGGGTTGCATTTTTTCATTATTAATTTTTGTTAAGACGCGCCTTTTCTAAAAATTTATCAACACCCATTTTTTGATATTCAGCGTAGAACTTGTTCTGAATGGTCTCGTATGCAGCAATAGCGTTTTTAAAATCGCCTTCTCTTTCGTATAGCTGACCTAACTTAAACAAATAGGCAGGTGCATAGTAAGGGTTTTTGCTACCGGCAGCTTTTTTACAATATTTGATAGCTTTTTTTATATCTCCTTCGTCGTCATAAATATCACTAATTAAAGCTTGTGTCGGGTACCAGTAAATATCATCTTTTTGTTTGAATTTAAGTAAATACTTTAATGCATCTTCTTTTTCGCCAAGTTTCAAGTAGCACATTCCGGCAAAATAGTTGGCAACATTGGCTGTTTTAGTAAGTTTAAAAGAGGAAGCAATCGTTAAAAAACCTTCATGCTCATCGTCGCCATCAAGAGCTTTATTTAACGATAGTGTATCTCCCTGCATATAAAACCCAATAGGGGCAGTCATCAATTGAGAAGCTTTATCAGATTGTGGGCTAATATAATATCTGTTGAAAGCCAAAAGCGCACCAACCAATACCAACAATCCAATAGCTACGCCGTAAATAGTATTGTTGTGTTTGTTAAAAAAATTAAATACTTGTACTACAAAGCCTTCTTGTTTTTTTTGGGTGGCTTGTCCTTGCTCTTTCTTTGTGTCTTTTTTTACTTTTTTCATACGATGGATAAGGGTTAAAATTTGAGGGCGCAAAATTACACTATTTTTTAAAAGAGCGGTTTAGTTCATACAACACGTGCTCTGTAATCTCTTTAGTAGGGTCGGTAAGCAATAAAAATGGACTTTGATTTTGATAGGTAATAATGAAAGATGCATTTTTCATGAGATTGATTCTTTTTACGACCCCTTGCAGTGAGTCGTAGATTTGAACAAGTGCAGCCGCTTGTCTATCTTGTAAATCATTATAAACGCGCTCTTTGTCTGCTTCCAATTGTTGATATTCCTGCGCCAATTGCATTTGAGCGTTCTCCATTTGCACTTGTGTAAGAATACCTGCCTTCATATTCTCTTCAAATTGGTTGTATTTTCTCTGAAAAGCCTTTTCGCGGTTAGTAAAAATAGCATCCTGTTTGCTCATCTCCATTCTAATATCGCCGGTTAATATTGATACTAATTCATAATTTGCATTAATAGTATCTAAATTTACAAAGAGTATCTCTCCGCTACCCGGTTCTCCTTCAATCTCTTTTGCAAAAAAAGGATACTCTTTTGGGGCTGAAAAATGCAGGATGTAAAGAATAACTACTGCAACAAGCAATATAAAATACGCAACTAAGCCGGCAAGCGAGTAGCCTGTAATAAGACAACGTAAAGGTTGCATTTTAGGGTTAGGCTGTATTAATTCAACCTCTTCATTTACTGTAATTTGTTCATTATTCATATTTTATGTTTTAATTATTGGGGAGCAAAGATATTAAAAAATAAAAGAACTTAAAAAAACTTAGCCACGAAAAGCGGATGTAAGGTATTACAAGCTATCTACCAATTTTCGTAGCTTAGTAAAAAACTCAATGCGGGTTCGCTCATCAACTTCCGAAATTTGGATGGCCGTGCGTTTCTTCTTTTGCATCCATACTTTAAAATTTTTGAGCATCTCCGGATTATTAGTAATCATATCATACATATTAAAAGCATGAACCCGGCAAGTTTCTGTTTTCCCATTATTAATATAGCTATAATTTGTATTTATCTTAAACATAGATACATAAATCTGTACTTTGTTCTGAGTTTCCGGAAAATAACCCGTATTTGCAATTTCATTCAAATAATCCACCAAAGCATGTAATTCTTTTTTAATAACCTCTTTCTCCTCTGTGGTAATTAGAAAAATTGAATGGAAAAACTCTATTTCACGTATTACATTTTCAAAAAGGTTTTTGTCTAAAATATAGCTTGTATTTGCTACATTTTTCATGCTTTGATAATATTTTTCTACCTCTTTGCGCAACACTTCCGGAATATCTGTATTGGCAAAAGTGCCGCTATAGTTTGTGTAATATTCATACGCCCATGTGAATACAAGGAGTTTATACAAGTTTCTAAAGCCGGCAGAAAAAGAACGCGACAAGTTGTTGCAGGCTACTACATATTCCGAGTTGTTTACATTTTTGAGTTGTTCAAGCGCTTGAACCCTTTGCCGAATAAACTTCATGTCTTCTTTCGACGGTTCAAGGTAGTTTACGGGTTGCATCCGGAATAATACTTTTTGCGACTTAACCCCCGTAATTTCATCTATTGAAATATTCCAAGCGGAAGCAATTTTAATAATTTCCTGCATCGGAAAAACAACATCTCCCCGCAACCTTCTGTAAGTGGCTTCGCGTTCAAGATGCAACAAGTCCATCAAGGCTTGTACTAATTCGGACTTTTTTGGATACTTATCGGAAAGAGTATCCATAAAATGACTGTACCATGCTTCCTTCTTCATACTTTAAGTGTATTGATAATTAGATAATTATATAGTAATGCCATTCTGTCGAAACGTAATGACTTTAAAGTTTCAAAAGTACTAAAAAATGCAATATGAAAAATGGGAATCGTGGAAAACTGTAAAATTCAGAAAATTTTATGTTTATTTGCACTTGAAAAAAACAAGAAAAATTCAAACGACACTTCTTATGAAAAATGCTTTTCTTTATGCAACGATTTTACTATCAGCACTTGGGTTAGTGATAGTTTTTTCCTCATGCCAAAACCAACAGGCAAAACCCGAATTTACTTTAGATACGCCCGGCGGCGTAATCGCAGAATCGTGGAACGATACGCTCCCAAAAGTGATTTTCTATTATAAACTTGATAAAGAAGGAAATAAAACCAATGAAAGAATTGGCGTTGCTGAATTTTACCAAAACCAACAAGAATATGTAACCGGTGGATTAAAAGAAGGAAAGAGAGAAGGAAAATGGTTTGCGTTTTTCCCTGATGGCTCGGTGCAAACAGAAGCTTTTTACATTAACGGAAAGGAACATGGCCCCTACAACGTATATAGAGAAAACGGAAATCCGATATTTAAAGGACATTACAACCATGGAAGTTGTGATGGTACGTGGTATTGGTATGATGAAACCGGAAAAGAAACAAAAAAAGTAAAAACAGATAAAAACACTATGGGCTGCGAGTGGTGCTCAAGATGTATGGGACTTAAAAGAAGATAACGACTCGCCAATCCTCTAATTCTTAATTCTTAATTCTTAACTACATGAATATCCCTTTCGCCGAGTCTTGGAAAATAAAAATGGTAGAACCCATTAAAAAAAGTACGCGCGAAGAGCGTGAACAATGGTTGAAAGAAGCCTATTATAATGTCTTTCAATTAGAAGCCCAAAATGTTTATATAGACTTGCTAACAGACTCAGGCACAGGCGCAATGAGCCATGGACAGTGGGCAGCCATGATGGTGGGCGATGAAAGCTATGCCGGTGCTACTTCTTTCTTTAGGATGAAAGAGATGATTACCGCCATTACAGGGTTTAAGTATTTCATTCCCACACATCAAGGACGTGCGGCAGAGAATGTACTTTTTTCCTGCTTAATCAAAGAGGGGGCAATTGTGCCCGGAAATTCTCACTTTGATACTACCAAAGGACACATCGAATCGCGCAAAGCTTTTGCTGTGGATTGTACCATTGTCGAAGCGCGAGAAACCCAATTAGAACTCCCTTTTAAAGGGAATATGGACATTCAACTGCTGGAGGATTGCCTTGCAAAAAATGCAGAGAATATTCCCTTTGTATTAGTAACCATTACCAATAATACCTGTGGTGGGCAGCCCGTTTCTATGCAAAATATTAGAGACATATATACTACTGCAAAAAAATATAACAAACCCGTTCTGTTCGACTCCGCTCGTTTTGCCGAAAATGCGTATTTTATTAAAACACGTGAAAAAGGGTATGAAAACAAAACCATAAAAGAGATTTGTTTAGAGATGTTTAGCTATGCTGATGGCATGACCATGAGCGCGAAAAAAGATGCCCAAGTAAATATGGGTGGGTTCATCGCTACAAATTTAGAAGACTGGTACGAACAAGCAAAAGTGAAATGTATTATCTTTGAAGGATATATCACTTACGGCGGATTGACAGGTAGAGACATGAATGCTATAGCCACCGGCTTAGATGAAAACACCGAATTTGAAAACTTAGAAACGCGTATTAAACAGGTTGCCTATTTAGCAGAAAAATTAGACGAATACGGAGTTCCCTACCAACGCCCTGCCGGTGGGCACGCTATCTTTATTGATGCACAAAAAGTACTTACACACGTTCCAAAAGAAGAGTTCCCCGCACAAACCTTAACCATAGAGTTATATTTAGAAGCAGGAATTAGAGGATGTGAAATTGGATATATTCTGGCAGACAGAGACCCCATTACAAGAGAAAACCGTTTCGGGGGTATGGAGTTTTTAAGACTTGCTATTCCACGAAGAACCTATACAAATAATCATATTGACGTGGTGGCGGCGGCTCTTAAAAATGTGTTCGACCGTAAAGAAAAAATTACGCGAGGAGTTAAAATTATTTGGGAAGCTCCTATAATGAGACACTTCACCGTGAAATTGGAAAGAATGTTGAAGGAGTAGTTGTGTAATACTCCCAAATTACAATTCCCGCGGCGATAGTAACATTGAGTGAGTGTTTTGTGCCGTATTGGGGAATCTCTATAGCGCCATCACAAATGGGAAGGAGTTCTTCACTCACACCAAACACTTCATTTCCCAGAATGATAGCAGTTTTCCCATCGAAAAACTGAAACCGGTCTAAAAAAACTGAATTATCCGTTTGTTCGATGAGATATACTTTAATCCCTTCTTCTTTTAATCGGCAAACTAACTCAACAACACTTTCAACATATTCCCACTCAACAGATTCAGTAGCGCCAAGTGCGGTTTTAGTAATATCTTTATGAGGAGGCGTAGCCGTAATACCGCACAAATATAGTTTTTCCACGGCAAAAGCATCGCAAGTTCTAAAAATTGAGCCTACGTTGTTCATGCTACGGATGTTATCTAAAATAACAAGGAGGGGTATTTTTGTTTTTTTCTTAAAATCATCGGTTGTTATTCGACCTAAGTCGAGCATTGAAAGTTTTTTCATCTGCGCTTTCTTACATATAAATTTTTCCGCCCAGAATCACTTGTTCAACTTTGTTACTGCCAAATGAATATGGCATAAATTCAACGGAAGGGATTGGTTTTGTGATGAAAAAATTAGCCATTTTCCCTTTGGCAATTGAGCCGGCTATATCGCTTATTCCCATTGCATAAGCAGAATTAATCGTAACGGCATTGATTGCTTCCTCAGGAAGCATTTTATACTTAATGCATCCCATAGAGAGTATTAGTTGCATATTTCCGGAGGGGGATGAACCCGGATTATAGTCGGATGCTAATGCAATGGGAAGGCCTACATCAATCATTTTACGAACAGGCCCATATATCATACCGAGAAAGAAGGCTGCACCGGGTAAGAAAGTGGGCATTGTTTCTGTGCCAAGCAAACAAGCAATCTCTTCGTTGCCAGTATATTCTAAGTGGTCAACAGATAATGCGTTGTACTTAACGCCAACTTGAATGCCTCCGGAATAATCCAACTCATTGGCGTGGATTTTCGGGCGCAAACCATACTTTATTCCTTGCATAAGGATGCGTTCGGTTTCTTCAACAGTGAAAAAACCTTTATCGCAAAAAACGTCAATAAAATCGGCAAGTTCTTCGGTGGCTACCAGTGGTATCATTTCATTGATAATGAGGTCAACATACTCTTTTTGTTTCCCTTTATAGGCTAAGGGAACGGCGTGTGCTCCTAAAAAGTTTGAGCGAATGATGAGCGGCGAGTTTTTCTTTAACTCTCTGATTACACGTAGCATTTTTAATTCGGTTTCGGTAGATAGTCCGTATCCTGATTTAATCTCTACAGCGCCCGTACCGAGCGATGCCATTTCTTGTAAGCGTTCCCATGCTGCTTCATACAATTCCTCCTCAGTTGCCTTTGCAAGCCTTTGCGAAGAGTTTAAAATCCCACCTCCGCGTTTTGCTATCTCTTCATAGCTCAGCCCTTTAATTTTGTCAACGTATTCCATTTCACGACTTCCTGCATATACAATATGGGTATGCGAATCGCAAAAGGAGGGAAATACAAACTTTCCTGAGGCATCAATTTCTACAATGTTTTCTTTGATTTTTGTAAGTTTTTCCGATGGGAAACTTGCCATTTTCCCGAAATCAATAATTGTTTCACCTTCCGTCAACAAATAGGCATCTTCGATAGAGTAGAGCGTTTGCATCTCTTTTCCTGCGCGCCAAACTACAGGTTTTTCTTCAACCTGAGCTAATTTCTTAATGTTTTTTATAAAAATTGCCATAGGAATTACATTTTAGAAAGAATTTCATCTCTCATGCGAATTGCTTCTTCTCGAGCACAGTCGGCAAAAATAGCCTCGCCGTTTTCTATTTTTTTATACGCAAGAAGAATCGAACGGGAAGCATTTACAACACCACCATTTCCTTTATTCAGATAAAGGGCAATATCTTCTGCTCTTCCGCCCTGCGCGCCGTAGCCCGGAATAAGGAAAAATGTAGAATCTAACTGTTTCCGAACCACTCTCGCTTCTTCGGCAAATGTGCACCCCATTACCCCACCAATGGATGAAAAACCGCATGAGCCAAGATACTCTTTGCCAAGCGTGTTAATTTTTTCGCCTACAACGTGATACACTCTATTTCCGGCTTCGGTTTCTAAATACTCAATATCTTTTGCACCTTCGTTTGAGGTTCTAATGAGCACAAAAACTCCTTTCTCATTATTCTTTATAAAAGGGAGGAAAGGAGTAATAGTGTCTATTCCCATATAGGGGTTTAGGGTCATAAAGTCGGCTTCAAAATCACCTGAAAAATGCGCTTTGGCGTACATCTCAGCAGTTTTAGCAATGTCGCCACGTTTTACATCAGCAATAACAATCGCTCCGTTGGCGCGTAAATAGGCCAATGTTTTTTTGTATGCTTCTAATCCTTGCATCCCAAATGATTCGTAATAAGCAATTTGCACTTTATAGCAAGCCGCAACATCTAAAGTTGCGTCAATAATTTTTTTATTAAACGAAAAAAGCGCCTCGCTTATATTCGAAAATAATTTTGCAAACGAAGCCGGAAGATACTCATAGTCAGTATCTAATCCAACACATACATGCCCTTTTTTGGCAACCACAGAAAAAAGTTTGTCAATAATCATAGTATTTTTTTAATAAATTAATCACTTTCTAAGTTGTATTCTCATTACCGTACCTCTCCCTATCACAGAAGATTTTACGAATAATTTTCCTTTATGGTATTGTTGAATGATTCTTTTTGCTAACGTTAATCCGAGCCCCCAACCTCTTTTTTTTGTAGTATAACCGGGCTGAAAAATAAGTTTGAACTGGTTAGCCTGTATTCCTTTCCCTGTATCGCTTATGTCCACATAAAAGTTCTTTTCGTCTTCCGAAAGGTCTATTATAATTACTCCACTTCCATCCATAGCATCTACAGAGTTTTTGCAGATGTTTTCTATTACCCATTCTAATAGATACTTATTCAATTTTAGTTCAAAGTTGTGTGCTTCATTTCTATTTACTTTAATTTCTACTTTCGAAGAAATGCGCGATTGCAAGTAGGCAACATATTCTTCAATAACCGTTGCAATATTTTCATCAACGAGTTCGGGGTCGGAGCCTATTTTAGAAAAACGTTGTGCAATAGTTTCCAACCGATACACATCTTTGTCAATTTCTTTCATTATTGAAGGGTCAACATTCTGTTCTTTTAGCAATTCACTCCAAGCTAACAGAGAAGAAATAGGGGTTCCTAATTGATGTGCCGTTTCTTTCGACATTCCTACCCAAACACGATTATGTTCATAGCGTCTTGAAATAGAGAAAATGAGATAGGCTGCGGCAGCAAAAATAAAGATTATAATGAGTTGAACCATCGGATAGTAACGTAGTTGCATAGTAATAGGAGACTCATCATACAGTACATAGCAGGTGCCGTGTAGCGGAAGGTCAATTTGTATCGGTTTATGATGACTTAAGAAATGTTTAATCAATTTGTTTTTAGCCTCTCTTGTTTCAAGGTTTTTCGGATCAATCATACCATAATTTAGAATCTCGCACATTGTGTAATCTGTTACAATTACAGGCACAGATGCATCGTTAATCACTGTTTCTTGAAAAAAAGCATCTACTAAGTCGTTGATGGCTTTGCGCAAGTTGGAATATATGATAGACTCTTTGTAGTAGAGAATAATGTAATTTCCTTTATAGTATGGCATTATCAAACTGTCAAATTCACATTTTTTTTCTCCAAGCTCGCTAATATGCTTAATGCCACTAATAGAATGTTCGGCATTAACCATGTTGATGATATTCCCGTTAGGGTCTGTAATGATAGCGGGGATAGTTGAATTAGAAGATATTATATCAATGTAAAAAGAGATGTCTTCGTTGAAGGGCGCATCGTTTGCCTTTTGCATAGCTTTAACTAATATGGAAGCGCGTTTACTTTCTGCCACCCTTATTGTTTTGAAAAAATCTTCCATGTGCGAAACTAAGTTGGCTCTATAAGTAATTGCTTCTGCCCAAACACTAACCTTTCTTCGTTCCTCCTCCTTTATATTATTGATTAAGGCATTTGAGTAAATAATCATGGCTAAAAAAACAGCCGTTGCCGTAAAAAAGAGGATAGAATTCCAGCGTTTATTGTTGTGAATTTTCATTTTATTTAGATTCATAGAGCCAAATGGAACCATCTTGTAGCAAAAGGAACAATTTGTTTCGGTAAAACAGTGTTTGAATAACGTTTGAAACAGGGAGTTGTTGCGTTTCCGCAGCCATTGTTTTATAGTTGTAGATGATTAGTTCATCATCGTTCGAATAATAGATAATTTCAGAGGTAACAGAAACAGGACGTGAGGTTATAATGGGAATTAATTTGTTAAAAGTAGAAAAAGCATCAAATAAAAAAATCCCTGATTCAGGGTCATGCAATGCTAAGTTTTTATCTTCTAATTCATATATAGTAATGGGATTAAAAGAGGGAAAACTTATAGGAGTTCTACAGATTTCGCGCATAAAAAAATCCAGCGTGTACAAATGTTTACTCACATTGTCATAGAGATGAATTTGATTTGCAGCAGAATAGGAAGCCAAAGAGACTGTTAAGTAGTTTGCATCAAATAACGATATTGGTTCTCTGATGGGGGCAAGTTGTTCGTTGAGAAAAAGGAGTGTACCGGAATCATGGTAAAAAAGCATTATTTTCATGGGGTTAAAAACATCAATAGATGAAATAATGCCCAATCTATTATCTGAATAACTAAATAAAAGTTTTCCTTGTGGCGAGAGTTTGTACAATTGCGATTTATTTACTGCATATAGATTTCCGTATGGGTCAAGTTTAATAAAATCTGCGGTAACACTAAGAATTTGTGTTTGAGCTGAAATAGAAAAGACCATTGAAGTGATTATGCAACATAAAAAAAAGCGCAACGTATTGCTATTAAAATTGTTGCGCTTATAAATGAAAATTTGTTTCTTCAAAAGTATTAGTGTATGGAAAAACGTATGGGTATTTGGAAGAAGCAGCGCACGGTTTTGCCCATTTGCTTGCCCGGTTTCCATTTAGGCATCATTCTTACTACGCGCATCGCCTCTTGGTCAAGTTCGGGATATACGCCTGCCAATACTTTAACGCCGCTGATACTACCATCTCTTTCAACCACAAACTCAAGAAACACTTGCCCTTGTATGTTATTGTTGCGGGCAACTTCAGGATATTTTAGGTTGGCTTGTAAAAAAGCATACATAGCGTCCATTCCGCCAACGGGTTCGGGCATCTCTTCCACAAATCGCAAAGGAGGTGTGTTATCCACTTCTTCTTCAACGATTTCAATAGGAACGTACTCTTCAATAATGGCATCTAAGTCAAAGTCCTGACTAAAATCGAAGTCAGTGTTTACTTTAATGTTATCTTCCACAATTTGGAGCATAATTTCTTGTTGTTGTGCAACGGGTGGTGGCGGTGGCGGTGGGGTAGGATCTGTTGCAATAACATCTTCGTCCATTACAAAAATTGCTTCTTCATCGGGGATGCCAACATCCTTGGCTAAGTCGCCGGTGGCATAAAGTTCAAAACAAGCATAAACCATTGCTAAAGAAACTACAAACCCGATAAGAACGAAGGTGTTTCTTCTTCGTTCGAGGTCGCCTTTAAAAGATTTTTTTTCAACCATTTTGTATAGATTTTTAATTTTTTTTTACTCAAATAACGATGCCGCAAATATAATATTTTTTACATATAGAAATTTGTTTGCAAAAAACTCGATTAGTGGGGTCGTTCTCAAAAAGTAACATTACATAAATTGCTTTTATTCAATGCCCACTCATACTCTGAAGGCGATGGGCAAAGAAATTGATAAAGACACTCTGAGCAAGGTGCTTGGTCTCTGATAGTCCGCCATGCGGTATTCGTTCGCATTTCCTTTTCAAGTATTTTTACAAGTGGCTCTTGTTTGCTATTGCTTAAAATTTCCTTAGAAGGATGTGCTTTAATATTGCCATCAGGGAACAGATATATTTTTCCAAAAAAGTTTGTATTTAATTTTTGATGCGCAAAAATCATACGTTGAGAGATAATATCGCCAAAAAGGTCATCTTGTGATAAATACATCTCTTTGAAAAATAGCTCATTTTCACCATTATAAAAGGGTTTGTACTCATAATTTTCAATAGCATATTTTGAAATTAACGATTCGGCTTGATGATACGTTTCTTCGGATGTAATACAGAAAATAATTTTTGTAAACCCTTTTCGCTTTGATTGGGAGACAATATGATTTATAAAAGTATTTTCCAAAGGAAAAGAAACAAAAATTTCTACAGGGTAATCATCTAATAATAGCATTTTTTCAGTGTCAATATTTCCGAGATGAATACCAAACAAGGGTTTTATGTCTTCTTTTATTAGAAAGCTAACCAATTCTGTAAAGTGGGGGTATAAAAAAATATTACCTCCGGTAATAGATAATCTTCTAATTAAGATAAAGGTTAATTGTTTTAAAAAACTCTTTAACAAGTTGAAATCAACACTCCCGGCGCTGAACGATTGCGAACAATGAAAAAACTGCTTAAAATAACTACTGCATGGCGCACATTCAAGTTCGCATGAGTGATTAATGTGTATTGTTACATCGGACAAATAGTGCAAAACATCTTCACCCAGTGTCCTGCCTTCCTCTTTTTGTAACCTTTCAACATCTCTTTGCAAATTCAATATGGGCATGAGTTGAATAGGTTTTGGCTCTCCCTCAATCACTTTGTCAAATAAGCAGATGTTTTTTGACACACTTTCGTTAATAAAAGTATTAATATCCGGATGATTGTAAGTTTTATTATCTATTTCAGTTACACCCAAATTTTTTCTATCGTGCATTTGCTCAAGCAAAGCAATTACCTGAGGATTTTCCGTATGGATATTTTCTCCGTTTTGTGTATTGTATAATAATGCTTTACCTTGTTTTTGAACATAATAAACATGTGGTAAGATACCGAGCCAATATTTTACTGTTTCCATTTTTTTACTATTTTATACTATAATAACTTCTTCCATCATGTGATAGTAATCTTCGGGATGGTTTCTTAAAAACGATAGAACCTGTTCGCGGTATTGATCAAAATCGTTTTTGTTCATAAAACCGTTACATACCGGATCTTTTTCTAAATCGGGCAAATTAAAAATACACTGAATACAAGCTTTTGCCCTATAACATACTGCGCATTGATTCTCCAATTTAGCAAAATAGTGACTGTATCTTTGCACAATTTCTTCAAAATCAAGATGGACACCGTTTCTATCAACCCTTCCCAAAGCAAACTGATGTCCTATGCGCTCACAAGGCAAAATTTTACCATTTACGGTAACAAACATTTTCTTATTAAAAGGCTTGCAAGTTCCGGTAATCCAATTCGATTTTTGATGTTCCTCGAAAAGTAATTCATTATAATTGCGATAAACAAATCCGCCGTATTGGTGCAAAAACTTGCAAGCCGTTTGAAAATTGGGAGATCGTATGAACCGTTCTTTCTCTATCTCTTCGTAATGCTCCGATTGCCGTAAACTTTCATCTGCATTGCGATAAGTTTGCATAAACTCCTTTCGCTTATCAGGTCGAATTCCCATATTATTTAACTCCGCGATAGATGCTATTTTTTGGTATCTATCTGTGAAAAAACGATGAATTTCTTCTACAGAATTTTTATTATGCAAAACAGCATTGAAATTCACTTTTTTATTAAAATAATCAGGATAAGCATCACGTAAAAACTCCACATTACGAACAATTTTTTCAAAAGAGGGATTGCCCAATGCATCCACACGATAGGCTGTATTTTGGGCATTCCCATCTAAACTTATCAATAAGGTAAAATTTTTCTCCACCAAATAATCCATATAGCGGTCTAATAAAACAGCATTGGTTGTCATAGAATAAACAAAATGGCGAACAGAACACGGGTTGTCTTCTAAATATTTGACAACTTGTTTAATAAAGTTTATATTTAGCAATGGTTCGCCCCCGTAGAAACT